>ERZ1023892.134-NODE-134-length-22906-cov-60.263971_pt1 | contig 22906 bp, 19 predicted proteins | sample MGYA00380397_ERZ1023892 | MGnify/ENA primary metagenome ERZ1023892 (study PRJEB33179, sample SAMN07448999) | human gut metagenome | biome: Human-gut; feature: Human associated habitat; material: Faeces | host: Homo sapiens | place: India: Bhopal | collected... | reverse complement strand
GCGACTTTTTTGTATTTGTTCTAAAACCCAGGGCGATGCCCTGGGCTAGGAGCTTTTGGGCTTTCAGCCCGACTTCGGCTGCCATCATCTAAACTTATGACACACCCTCATTTTTGTGTCTATTCGGTAAAAAATAGCGTATAAACATCCCAAAAACCGCCCCAAGATGGCAAAAAGAGAGTAAAAACAGGGTATTTAATACTTTTTAAGACGAAATACATAAAAATTAATGTTGTATATGATACAACTTAACGAAAAAATGTGTATCTTTGCACTAAGTTCTTAGAAAAGTTAAATGATAGATTAATCGTAAGGCTTCTCTCCTATTTTATATTTTGAGTTAGGAAAGAAGACGAAAGAGTCCGGGGATTGTGAAATTCCCGGACTCTTTTTATTTCACCCAACCACCTATATCCCCCTATGCACCTTACAAATGATAACTCAGGCTATTTTTTTAGAAAATTTATGCAAACTATTTACTATTTCTAAAAGAAAAATAGTACCTTTGCACAATGATAATGATTCGGCGATAAAGGAACTTCTCCAAAGTCGAAGAAAAAAGGATAGAAATAAACATAAAATTAGATACAAATTAAAAATGAGAACCGTTTACGAATTCTCCGTTAAGGACAGAAAGGGAAAGGAAGTTTCCCTCAAAGAGTACGCTAACGAAGTACTGCTCATCGTTAACACAGCTACCAAGTGTGGCTTTACTCCTCAGTATGAGGAACTGGAAAAGCTCTATGAGACATACCACCAGCAAGGCTTCGAGATACTCGACTTCCCATGCAATCAGTTTGGTCAGCAAGCTCCTGGTACTGATGAAAGCATCCATCAGTTCTGCAAACTTACATACGGCACAGAATTTCAGCGCTACAAGAAGATCAAGGTAAATGGTGATGATGCCGCTCCTCTCTTCAAATTCCTCAAGGAATGCAAAGGCTTCGCAGGCTGGGACGAGACTCATCCACTCTACCCTGTTCTCGACAAGATGCTCTCTGAGGCAGATCCTAACTACAAGGAAAGCGCAGACATCAAGTGGAACTTCACCAAGTTCCTCGTTAACAAGAAGGGTCAGGTAGTGGCTCGCTTCGAACCTACTACCAGCTTCGACGTTATCGCAAAGGCCATCGAAGAGTGGCTTCAAGCATAAAAACAAAAGCAAAAGCCAGCTTACATTCCTGTAGGCTGGCTTTCTTATTTCTTTTTAATCTTTAATCTACCTGAGGTACAGTCTGGAGGAACTTATTGATTTCCTCATCACTCACCCTATAATCATGCAAATCTCCATTGAGATAGCTTTCGTATGATGGCATATCAATGAGACCATGACCAGAAAGACAGAAGAGAATCACGGTATTCTTACCCTCTTCAGTAGCCTTCTTTGCCTCACGGATTGTTGCAGCAATGGCATGACAGCTCTCTGGAGCTGGAATGATACCCTCTACACGGGCAAAGAGCATACCTGCCTCGAAAGCTTCTGTCTGGGCTACATCTACACCATGCATATAACCATCCTTGACCAACTGAGAGATAATCATACCGGCACCATGGTAACGGAGACCACCTGCATGGATGTTGGCTGGCTTGAAGTCATGACCCAAGGTAAACATAGGCAACAGCGGAGTATATCCAGCCTCATCACCAAAGTCATATTCAAACTTTCCACGAGTCAACTTAGGACAGCTCTCTGGTTCTGCAGCGATGAACTCGGTATGCTTCTCGCCCTTCAGGTTATGACGCATGAATGGGAAGGCAAGTCCACCAAAGTTACTACCGCCACCAAAACAAGCAATCACCTTGTCAGGATACTCACCTGCCATCTCCATCTGCTTTTCAGCCTCCAGGCCGATGACAGTCTGATGCAAAGCCACGTGATTCAAAACAGAACCCAAGGTATATTTACAGCCAGGAGTGGTGGTAGCCAACTCAACAGCCTCAGAAATGGCAGTACCCAGAGAACCAGGATGATGAGGATCGCGGGTAATGATGTTCTTACCGGCACGTGTACTCATACTAGGAGAACCCTCAACGGTAGCACCAAAGGTACGCATAATGCTGGAACGGTATGGCTTCTGCTGCATGGTAATCTTTACCTGATAAACGGCAGCCTCCAGTCCGTAGAGCTTGGCAGCATAGGAAAGGGCACAACCCCACTGTCCGGCACCTGTCTCTGTAGTAACATTGGTATCCCCCTCCTGCTTGCAGTAGTAGCACTGAGGAATGGCAGAGTTGATCTTATGTGAACCCAATGGTGTTGCACTTTCATTCTTGAAGTAGATATGTGCTGTAGTACCCAATGCTTCCTCCAATCCGTAGGCACGAACCAATGGTGTAGAACGGTAGAACGCATACTTTTCCTGTACATCCTCTGGAATGTCTATCCAGGCGTGCTCAGTATCAAGCTCCTGCTTAGAGCACTCCTTGTTAAAGATGTGAGACAAGTCGTCTGCACTGAGCGGCTTGTGAGTCTGTGGGTTCAACGGTGGCATAGGCTTATTAGGCATATCTGCCTGAATGTTGTACCACTGAGTAGGGATATCCTGCTCCTGGAGAATAAACTTTTTCTGTCTCATGTATATGTTTTTATTAAATTGTTAATTCTAGCTACAAAAGTACAAATAAAAAATGAAATACAGAAATATTCCCTGTTTTTTTAACGAATTTGATGTATTTTGAGCATAAAATAGGAGTAATTATTATCGTGTAAGGATTATTTAATGTTTTATAAGTGTACTTTTACCAGTTTTCGCCCCTACTAACAACAATTATTCCCCCTATGTTTTTCATTTTCTTCGTACCTTTGCATCAGTTAAAACAAAGGCGTTGTGAAACGCTATTCATCATCTTTTACTTATACAAAAATATAAAGCATCGGAATATCTGATAAGAGAATCAGAATTCCAATGCTTTTTTTTATTTCTGTTTCACTTCTAGTCATTCACCTTGATCTGAGAAATGAAACTCAGCAGATTCTTTGCCTGTTCCACACTCTTTATGTCGCGGATGCGAAGGTAGCGCTTGTTGTTCTTTTCCTTCAAGGCACAATCCTGGATATGGGTAGTGGCATAAGCGAGTACCCGGGAGAACATCTCGCTGCGATAGAACGGACTGTTCACATTGCTCACAAACTGCAGCTGCATGGTACCCTGCTTGAGCATGATCTTCTCACAACCCAGCGACTTGCCCAGTCGGCGCAGACCTACCACACACATCAGCTCATCCGCCTCCCTAGGAACCGGACCGAAACGGTCGATCATTCGCTTGCGGAATTCAGCCACCTCCTCTTCACTCTGCAGATGGTCGAGTTCTCGGTAGAGCAGCATTCGCTCAGAACTACCCGGCACGTAGGTATCCGGGAAATAGGTCTCCAGATCACTCTCCACGGCACAGTCATCCACGAAGTCATCACCCGTGAGCTGTTTTCCTTCATCCATCTCCTGCTGATACAGGTCGTTGAACTCCTCGTTCTTCAACTCGGTGACAGCCTGGGAGAGAATCTTCTGATAAGTCTCATAACCCAGGTCTTCCATGAATCCACTCTGTTCAGAACCCAGCAGATTACCAGCACCACGAATATCCAGGTCCTGCATAGCCAGATTAAAACCGCTACCCAGGTCGCTGAAGGTTTCCAGTGCTTCCAGACGGCGACGGGATTCCGGAGTAAGACACGCCTTAGCCGGAGCTATCAGATAGCAGAAAGCCTTCTTGTTGCTACGTCCTACCCTACCTCTCATCTGATGCAGGTCGCTCAATCCGAATCGGTGGGCATCATTCACGATGATGGTATTGGCATTGGAAATATCGATTCCGTTCTCTACGATGGTAGTAGAAAGGAGCAGATCATAGTCGTAATTGATGAATCCCATGATGATCTTCTCCAGTTCCTCCGGCTTCATCTGTCCATGCCCGATAGCAACGCGGCAGTCTGGCACCAGTTTTTCGATGAGCAATTTCAGCTCGGTCAGTTTGGCGATACGGTCGCAGACGAAGAACACCTGACCGTTACGGCTCATCTCAAAATTGATGGCATCGGCAATCACCGACTTGTCGAAGGTGATGACCTCGGTCTGGATAGGATAACGGTTAGGTGGCGGTGTACGCATGATACTCATATCGCGGGCTCCCATCAGCGAGAACTGCAGGGTTCTCGGTATCGGGGTAGCACTCATGGTAAGGGTATCCACATTCACCTTCAGCTGGCGAAGCTTTTCCTTGGTAGATACACCAAACTTCTGCTCCTCATCAATGATCAGCAGTCCCAGGTCGTGCCACTGTACCGACTTCGATATCAGTTTGTGGGTACCAATCAGGATATCCACCTTGCCCTCCTTCAGTTCTTCCAGAATGCGCCTGGTATCCTTGGCAGTACGGGCACGGCTCAGATATTCCAGGGAAACAGGAAGTCCCTCCAGTCGATGCTTGAAGGTCTGGTAATGCTGGTAGGCAAGCACCGTGGTAGGCACCAGCACAGCCACCTGCTTTCCATCGCAAGCCGCCTTGAAGGCAGCACGGATGGCAACCTCCGTCTTACCGAATCCCACATCTCCACACACCAGACGGTCCATCGGCCTACCGCTTTCCATGTCTTTCTTCACGTCAGCCGTAGCCTTGCTCTGGTCGGGCGTATCTTCATAAAGGAACGAAGCCTCCAGCTCATGCTGCAGATAACTGTCGGCACTATAGGCAAATCCCTTTTCACGCCGGCGCTGCGCATAGAGTTTGATCAGGTCGCGGGCGATATCCTTGATTCGCTTCTTTGCCTTCTCCTTCAACCGGTTCCAGGCACCTGTTCCCAGGGTAGAGAGGCGTGGCGGTTCACCGGTATCGCTTCTGCGGTATTTACTGATCTTATAGAGCGAGTGGATGCTCACATCCACCTTGTCATTGTTCTTATACACGATGCGGATCATCTCCTGGTAGCTGTCGCCGGTAGGCACACGCACCAGTCCGCCGAACTTTCCGATACCATAATCCACATGCACGATGAAGTCGCCATAATCCATCTCCTGCAACTCCTTCATAGTGAGCGCCATCTTTCCGGCTCTTGCCGAGTCTGAACGGAGGTTGTATTTATGGAATCGGTCGAAGATCTGGTGATCGGTAAAGAAGCAGGCATGCTTCTCATGGTCCACGAATCCCTCGTGGATGGTTTTCTCTACAGGGGTAAACCGGATCTGATACTTCTTCAGTTCCTCACTGTCGAAGATATCCTTCAGTCGTTCCTGCTGCTTCTGGCTGTCTGCCAATATATATAAGGTATAGCCCTGGAGCTGATAATCTTCAAGAGTCTGGGCGAGAAGATTGAAATTCTTGTGGAACAGCGGCTGCGGCGCCATATCAAAAGCGATGAGAGCCTGGTTATCACCCTTGGCTGTCAACAGATGATCCTGCTTCCTGGCAACATCACCCTCAGACTGCTTACCGAATTCAATACGCACGTGCTCAACCAGCGCATGCTGAAAATCTGAAGCGGAAACGAGATTCAGCTCAGCTTTCATCTCCCTTCTGATCTTCTCAGCCTCCATCTCGGTGGCACCTTCCAACTGTTCGGTCAGACTCTGGGTGGAGAAACCGTCCTTGTAAATCTGCTCTATGCGGTCGTGCAGCAGCGTGTAGTCATTCATCACCACGAGTGCATCCGCATCCAGGAAATGGAGGAAACACTGCTTCACGCTCTGTTCGGCAGCAAGTTCCGGAACGATTTCGATGGCATCACGCTTATCCTTCGAAAGCTGGTCTTCGATGTTGAAGGTGCGGATGGTATCAATCTCATCACCGAAGAAATCGATACGGAACGGATATTCGCAACTGTAGGAATAGACGTCGAGAATGCTTCCACGAACGGCAAACTGTCCCGGTTCATAGACGTAATCAGTCTCCTGAAGTCCGAAATCACGCAACTGATGCACGATATCCACCTGTGCAGTCTGTTGTCCGACAGTAAGTTTGAGGATTCTCTCATCCAGAATCTGCTTGGAAACCACGAGCTCTGCCAGGGCATCCGGATAAGAAACGATATAGATTTGCTTGCCAGCCGACAATCGTGCCAGCACTTCCGTTCTCAGGATTTCGTTAGCCGCATCCCGCTGACCATACTTGATGGCGCGTCGGTAGCTGGAAGGAAAGAAAAAGGTGCTCTCCTGTCCCAGCATCTGCGTAAGATCATGATAGAAATACCCCGCTTCATCAGCATCATTGAGCACGAAAAGCACGGTGCGCTTCATCTTAGCCTGCAGCGAACCGAAGAACACCGAGGCAGAAGAGCACACCAATCCCTGAAGAAAGACAGAATGAACCGACTTCTTCTTCAATAAATCAAAGAGGGCATTCGCCTGTGGCGAACGCCCGTATAGTTTTGCAATTTCCTGTAATGTCACTTTTACTTCAATTTCGGATATTTCTTGAACCATCCATCGAGACGCAGTCTCATCACGCCGAAGAAAGCCTCTCCAAAGATACCGCCACTCATCTTGCTCACTCCCTCACGGCGATTCACAAAGATAACCGGCACCTCCTTGATCTTGAAACCAATCTTATAGGAAGTGAACTTCATCTCAATCTGGAAACCATAGCCCTTGAAGCGGATGGCATCAAGATTGATAGTCTCCAATACCTTGCGGCGATAGCAGACGAATCCTGCTGTGGTATCATGTACCTTGAAACCGGTAACAAGACGCACGTACTTGGAAGCGAAATAGCTCATCAATACGCGACCGATAGGCCAGTTCACCACGTTGACACCCGAAACATAACGGGAACCGATGGCTACATCGTAGCCCTCATCGTGGGTAGCCGCATAGAGGCGAGGCAGATCATTAGGATCGTGGCTGAAGTCGGCATCCATCTCGAAGATGAAGTCATAACCCTGCTTCAGCGACCATTTGAAGCCCATGATATAGGCTGTGCCCAAACCCAGCTTACCCGAACGCTCCAGGATATGGAGACGGTCGGCAAACTCATCGGCCATCAGCTTCTTAACGATGTCTGCTGTTCCGTCCGGACTACCGTCATCGATAACAAGGATGTCGAATTTCTTCTCCAGGCCAAAAACGGCACGGATGATTTTCTCTATATTTTCCTTTTCGTTGTATGTAGGAATGATTACGATACTGTCATTCATAATGTTCTAATTTAATATATTATTGGTCAGGATTCTCCACGAATCCCTGATATTCCTTCACCAGTCCACTCATGATGGCATCATAGCTCTTGGTCATCTGGTTCTTGATATTCTCAGGTCCCTTGCCAATCGGCTCAATCGGTTCATGGATAGTGAGCTTCAGCGGATGCCAGAATGCCCAGTAGATATCCTTCATGCGGGGCTTGACCTCGAAACTGCCATTGATGGTAAGCGGGCAAACCGGCAACTGCAATTCGTCGGCAAGCATGAAGGCACCTCGGCGGAACACACCTATGTGACCGGTAAAGCTGCGGGCACCCTCCGGGAATACCACCAGCGACATACCCTCCTTCAACACCTCGCGCGCCCTGTCATAGGAAGCACGGATCTTGGAAGGTCCACTCTTGTCGATAAAGATATGATGTGCATACTCGCAAGCCAAACCTACCAGAGGAATCTTGCGGATGCCCTTCTTCATCATCCACTTGAAGTTACGTCCCAGGAAGCCGTAGATCAGGAAGATGTCGAAAGCACCCTGATGATTGGCTACAAACACATAACTCTGATTCTTCTTCAGATGTTCCCTACCCTCTACCTTCACCGGCAGGAGAAGGAGACGGATCCACAGGATAGACCACCACTTGCCGGGATAATATCCCCAGAAGTGGCCATTGCCCAGTCTGCAGCCTATCACGGTAACAAGACTGGTCAGGATGCTTGCCAGAACAAGAATCGGCAAACATATCAAAAGCTGATATAATCGATATAAGTACTTCATAATCGCAATTTCATGAATTATTGGAAGATCGTAATTTGATCATCTTATTTTCGTTTCAATGTGATGACTACTATTTCAGGAGTTGCTCCGATGCGGATTGGAATGGTTCCTCCCAATCCGGCTGTAGTATAGAGCTGGCATCCCTCGCGCTCATAGAGTCCGTAATCGAAAGCCGAGAACATAGACGGGCGCAAGCCGAGAACAGAAACCTGTCCGCCATGGGTATGTCCGCTCAGGGTAAGCTGTGGAGCCACCAGTACGCTGTCCTTCGAACCATATTTCTCGTTGATACGTGAAGGCGTCATGTCTTTCCACATCTCCGGAATATGCTGGAGCATCAGCACAAACTGTCCTTTCTTTATACCGTAGAGTGCCTGTGCCACCTCTGCACGCGAAGGCTTCTTGAAGTTTTCGGTACCGGCTACATAGATGGAATCCTTGCCGCGATGCAGCACAAAGTGCTCATTCATCAGCAGATGCCATCCCATCTCCCGTTCCGTCTGCTGTACCTTTTCTTCTATCCTGCGGATTTCAGCCTCGTCATCCACATTCATATAATAGGTGTAATCGTGATTGCCCAATACGCTCACCACGCCATCTTTCGCCTTGAGACCACTCAATGTCTTCTTGAAAGGAACCAGTTCCTCCGGTCTCACATTCTGCAGATCACCCGTAAAGCAGATCAGGTCGGGATGCTGGGCATTGATGCTATCTACATCCCGCTGAGGCATGTGTCTGCGCCATCCATAATAGGAACCTACATGGATATCGCTGAAATGCACGATGCGGTAACCCTCAAACGCCTCAGGCAGATTGGGCACATAGACCGTGAGATGCTTCACCTGAAACTGTCGTACCCCCATCGTAAAGCCATAGATGAAACTGAAGAAAGCCCATACGGCAAGGAAGATTCCTACCAGTTTTCCCCAGTTGCGTGCCCGATGCACACTGCCTCCAAACCTGCCATCCCCTTTTTTTGCCTTGAAGCAGCGGGAGAGCTTCATACATTCCCATCCCACAAAACTGGTGAAGGCAAAGACAAACTGCGGAACAGCCAGCAGTGCCATCATGCCAAACCAGATGTCTATGAACACCGGATTGGCAGGCAGGAAGTCAGGCTCCAGGGTGAGATAGGCAGTGTATCCTATCACGATGGCAGCAGGCAACCAATATAGTATCTTTCGTTTTCCCTTAGGAATATGCAGGTATTTCCGGTCTATCCAGAGATAGGGCAATACCGTGAGCACAATCACGGGAATCAATAATCTAGCTATCATTGTTAAAAACTATCTTTTTTATCTTCTCTAACTTCTGATTACTAACATCATCTTCTCACCTTCTATTTCAGCAGGCTCGACTGCAGAAACCTTTTCATCAGTTCCACGGGAACGCCCCTGCGGCGGGCATAATCCCTCAGCTGGTCATCCCCAATCTTACCCAGTTCGAAATATCTAGCCATGGGATGAGCGAACATCAGTCCCGACACACTGGCATGGGGTGTCATCATTCCGCTTTCCGTGAGTCGGATGCCCACCTGCTTCATATCGAGAAGCTGGTCGATGAGGAAATTTGCACTCGTATCCGGCAGCGAAGGATAGCCGATGGCTGGTCGGATGCCCTGATACTCCTCCCGATGCTGCTGTTCGATGGTAAGATGTTCTTCCGGTGCATAGCCCCAGTAGGTCTTTCTTACCTCCTCGTGCAGTTTCTCGGCAGTAGCCTCTGCCAGTCGGTCGCTCAGGGTCTGTGCCAGCATGTTGAGATAATCATCGTGCCGGTAGGCATCCATGATACCTCCATCTACCGTAGAACAGAACACCCCGATCTGGTCTTTCTTGCCCAGAGACAATGGGCGGATGAAATCAGCCAGACAGAGATTCGGTGCGCCCGGAGCAGATGGATGCTGCTGGCGGAGCATCGGAAAACGGAGCTGCTGATCCAGAAACAGGATATCATCCCCATCCCTGTTGGCATCGAAGAGCTGGAAGATGGCATGGCAGTGAAACCTGTCCTCCCAGGAGGCAAGCATATCCAGCGCTTCCTGCTTCATCTTCTCCTTGTCGCAGCGTGGTTTTCCGCTCAATCCCCAGGCATGGTAGAAATAGAGCCAGTTGATATAAGGCACCAGTTCTGATATTCTGTATTGCCTTACGATTCTATCTTTTATCATAAGTCATCTCCTCGCCACGGTAGGCTGCATCAAAGGACCCCTTGTTATAGACAAGGTGACCATTGCAGAAGGTCTGCTCCACCTGCCACTGATATTCATGTCCCTCCATCGGACTCCACTTGCACTTGCTCTGGATGACATCCTTTGTAACGGTCCATGGAGAATGAGGCTTCACGATGACGATATCTGCCTGATAACCCTTGCGCAGGAAACCACGCTGGGCTACCCGGAAGAGCTGAGCCGGCTGATGCGCCATCAACTCAACCATCCGTTCGATGGTAAGCACGCCTTCATCTACCAGTTCCAGCATGGAAACGAGCGAGAACTGCACCATCGGCATACCCGAAGCCGCCTTGGCACATCCTCCCTGCTTGTCCTTCCACTCGTGTGGAGCATGGTCGGTACCGATGGTGGCGATGGTTCCGTCGTTGAGCGCCCTGCGCAAGGCATCACGGTCTGCCAGGGTCTTGATGGCAGGATTGCACTTGATGAGTGCCTTCTTCGTAGCATAGTCGGCATCCGAGAAGACGAGATGGGCTATCACCGCCTCTCCTGTAATCTGAGGAAGAGGAATACCATCTCCGGAATGCTCATTCGCCTTTCCGTTCTGATGGGCGAAGAGTTCCAGCTCCCGGGCTGTCGTAACATGGGCGATATGCAGACGGGTACCAAACTCGCGGGCTAATTCCACTGCGAGTTTGCTGCTCTCATAGCATGCCTCTTCGCTGCGGATTTCCGGATGATGCTCCACGGCAGGATCCTCTCCGTACTTAGCCTTGGCCTCTGCCATGTTGCGGTTGATGATTCCGGTATCCTCGCAGTGCGTCATCACCGGCAGGTTCAGGTCCTTAGCCGTTTTGAAGACGCGCTTCAGCGATTCCATCTTATCCACCAGCATATTACCGGTGCTGGAACCCATGAAGAGTTTGATGCCAGGCACATGGTGCATATCCAGCTGGGCAAAGGAATCCACGTTGTCATTGGTGGCACCATAGAAGAAGCTGTAGTTTACATGACTCTTCTCTGCGCCCAGCTTTCTCTTGTCATTCCACGCCTGCAGTTCGGTAGTCTGCGGCACGGTATTCGGCATTTCCATATAGGAAGTCACGCCGCCATAGGCAGCCGCGCGGCTCTCACTCTCGATATCCGCCTTGCGGGTTAGTCCCGGCTCACGGAAATGAACATGGTCATCTATTACACCCGGCAAAACGAAACACCCCGTAGCATCCACTACTTCATCGTAGATGCCACGGGGAGCCATGCCTTCAAATATATCAGATATCACTTCACCATCGACTAGAAGATCACCCAGGAATGAGCGACCTTCATTGACAATAGTTCCGCCTTTAATTAACATTTTAGACATAGTATTTCTTTTTTCTAAACTTTGAATTTACTCATTTGCTTCAGGAATGCTTGGCTTCGCCAGCTCGTTAGGCGTTGGTGCAGGAGCCGCATTCGGATCGGTCTGCGGAGCCGCCATCTGTCCAGCCTGCATGCTTGGATCCATCTGTGCTTCGTGGGTACCGTTCATAATAGCCTGGTTTTCCTGTGCTTTCTGGTAGTAGTCCTTCACGTATGGATCGCTCTTGAAGTGCTCTGTAGCCTTGCTCATGATATCCTCTATCCATGGCGAAAGCATCGGATACTGGTTGCCCATGGTTACGAGGAAGAATACGCCTGGTCCCAAGACATTCTCGAAGTTGTCGGTAATGAAGGTAGTCACCAGCTTGTCCTCCTGCTCGGAGAGTTTCATCGCCTCAGCATTCAGCTGGGCAGTCACCGCCTGCATATCGCTTCCATTCATGATGGCCTGGTCGTGCTTATGCACCAGTTCCCGCTGCTGGCTCTGCAGCTGCTGGTATTTCTTGAAGAATCCGAAGAGCTTATCGTTGAGTGGCGTTCCACTTACTACCTGCTGTACATCATCGAGTTTCACGGTAATGGTTCCCGCCTCCAGCACCAGCGGCAGTACAGGCTCATCGTCCATGAATACATTTGCCATTCTTGCAGAATCTACCGTTCCCTGGAAATGGAACTGTCCATGTACCACATCACAGGAGTCGATCTTGCTGAATTCGTTATTCTTTAAGATTTGAAGGTAGAGCATACGGCCATCCAGGGTACTCACGTTGGAAGTACCCGAAATATCGTAGCTACTGGCGCATGAGGTAAGCGCCACCAAGGTGATAAGTGCGTAAAATATCTTATTCATAAGCTTTATAATTCACATTCAGTGAACAAAAGTACAATCATTTCTTGAAGTACCGAAATAAATTGATGCAATTTAATTGAATATTACAAGTATTTATGTTTTATTTGCATTCTTCCCCCTTCATTTCGTGCGAAATGCGGAAGGTGGTGTAGAGTTCCAGGATAGATGCCACCAGCATCACCACGATCCACTTGCCGTAGAAGATGGAGTAAAAGAGCTGCGGATTGCCCAGCCATTTCTCGGTAAAGGTATAGACCGTATCCACCATCGAGATGCCGGCAAAGATAAAGAGGATGTTGGCAACATTCTGGATGCGCTTCAGGCGATGGATGACAGTCGACTTGCCCTCGTAGGTCTGCATCGACTGGATCACGCTGAAGAGCACGGTGCCCAGAAGGAACACCCAGCTCGTGGTTTCCACCAGCGAAGGATAAATCTGTTTCAGCACAAAGCTGCACGCACCGACAACCATCAGCACGCCGCCCAACAAAAACAAAGCACTCTGTATTTTATTCAACTGTTTCATCTTTCTTATTTTCTTTTTCTGTTCGTTCACACCTTATTACATATAGATAGCGTTACCGGATGGAATCCTTGTCCTCCTCGTTTTCATCTATTTCCACCGAACCGGGCAGATCCGTGCTCAGCACGAAGATGTCCTCATTGTCAGCCTTCATGAAGTAGCGTTCGCGTGCTATCTTGCCGAAGACTTCCGGTCCCTTGCGCATTTCCTTCAGGATGCGGAGATCCCGGTCATACTCCGTTCTGTACTTTTCTATCTCAGAACGCAGCGTGGCTATCTCAATCTGATACTTGATATGCTGGCGGATGCTATTGTCGTCAATGACACCCACTATCAAAACACCCGCAATTATCACTATAAGATATTTATAGTGAGCGAGATAATTCCATATAATACTTAACTTTTGACTCATTAATTTCCGAATTTGTTTGCAAAGATAATATTTTTTTGTTATCTTTGCATCACAATTAAGAAAAAATAATGTAAGTGAACGTATATTCAAGCAAAAAAGAATGGAAGAATACATAGTTTCGGCTAGAAAATACCGTCCGATGACCTTTGATTCGGTGGTTGGACAGAGTGCGTTGACTACCACATTGAAGAATGCAGTGAAGAGTGGCAAGCTTGCCCACGCTTATCTTTTCTGCGGTCCGAGAGGTGTGGGAAAGACCACCTGTGCCCGCATCTTTGCCAAGGCAATCAACTGCGAGCACCCTCGTGAGGACGGCGAGGCATGCAATACCTGCGAGAGCTGCCAGGCTTTCAATGAGCAGCGCTCCTACAACATCTTCGAACTGGATGCCGCCAGCAACAATGGTGTCGATCAGATCAAGACCCTGATGGAGCAGACCCGCATCCCGCCTCAGGTAGGCAAATACAAGGTGTTCATCATCGACGAGGTCCACATGCTCAGTGCCGCCGCCTTCAATGCCTTTCTCAAGACTCTGGAGGAACCGCCATCGCACGTAATCTTCATCCTCGCCACCACCGAGAAGCACAAGATCCTGCCTACCATTTTGAGTAGATGCCAGATCTACGACTTCGAGCGGATGACCGTGCCCAACACCATCGCCCACCTCAAGATGGTGGCTGAGAAGGAAGGCATCCAATACGAGGAGCAGGCGCTTGCCGTCATCGCCGAGAAGGCAGACGGAGGTATGCGAGATGCCCTCTCCATCTTCGACCAGGCTGCCAGCTTCTGCCAGGGCGACATCACCTACCAGAAGGTGATAGAAGACCTGAACGTGCTCGACAGCGACAACTACTTCAAGCTCGTGGACCTCGCCCTGGAGAACAAGGTGAGCCAGATGATGCTGCTGCTCGACAATATCCTGGGCAAGGGATTCGACGGCGGAAACATGATTCAGGGACTCGCCCAGCACGTACGCAACGTGATGATGGCGAAGGACACCCAGACCCTGCCGCTGCTGGAAACCAGCGAAGAGCAGAAGGCAAAATACGTGGAGCAGGCAAAGAAGGCTCCTACACCTTTCTTATATAAGGCACTCCAGCTGATGAACAACTGCGATGTGCAGTACCGACAGAGTTCCAACAAGCGACTGCTCGTAGAGCTGACCCTGATACAGATTGGTCAGATTACCCAGCCGGAAGACCAGGATGTGCCTAGTGCGGGGCGTACGCCCCACAGACTAAAATCCCTGTTTCAGAAAATCGTTGCCCAGCTTAAGCCTGCCTCTCAGGGTGCAGGTGCCGGGCAAGAGAGCGGCAGCAAGGCTCCCATTACAGGAGCACAGCCTGTCGCTGCAGCTACTGCTGCGCCTATATCAACAGAGAAAAACGGCTCAGAGGAGGCTGCATCCGCAGCATCGCCGAAGGCAAAGACCATTCTCAAGTCGCCGGCTCAGGTAAAGCTGAAAGGCATCGGCATGAGCTTCGCCAACCTGGAGAAGACGGAGCAGAACAACCAGCGCATCTACAATCCTATCGACCAGCTCAAGGAAGAAACACCGACATCAACCGGAGCTGCCGCCAACCACGACCAGCCTTTCACCCAGGAACAGGTAGAAGGCCAGTGGATCAGCATGTGTCTGAGAATGCAAGGCATCAAGGACTTCATCGGACTTGCCAATCGCATGAAACCGATCGTACCTACCATCACCGACTTTCCGCATATCGAGGTAGTCATCGACAACAAGCTGCTGCTCGACGACGTGGTCAAGATCAAGGGCAGAATCCTGCAGACCTTCAGAATCGGCTTGAACAACAGCCAGGTAACCCTCGACTACCGTCTGGCAGAATCGGATGAAGTAACCCGAATCCTCTCCAAGCGAGAGATACTTGAGAATATGATAAAGGAAAACCCTGCCATCGGCAAACTGACCCAGGATCTACGGTTAGTCATGGCATAAACAAACAGAATAGTAAGACAATAATGGCAAGAAGACTTAGAAAGAAGCGTATAGCCGTGATACTGCTCACATTTACAGCCCTCATCGGATGGACCACCCACAGCTGCGTATCGCGCTGCACCTCATCCGACAAGGAGAAATCTGCAGATTCACTGCCTACGGTACATATCAACGATTCCATCACCAATGCCCTCACCGAGGGAAAGGCATACCAGGAGATGGATTCCGTCATCGAGAGATACCTCAAGAGATGGGAAATCAACGGTGCCCAGCTCGTCATCACCCGCAACGACTCCCTGCTCTATGCCCGTGGATTCGGATGGGCAGACAAGGAAAGGGGCATCCGCATGGAACCCAACATGCTGATGCGCTTTGCATCCGTTTCCAAGCTCATCACCGCTGCCGGCATCATGAAACTCGTAGAGATGAAGAAGCTGCGCATGGGCGACAAGGTGTTCGGACAGAAGGGCATCCTCTGCGATACCACCTATAACAACAGTATCAAGGACCAGCGCTACTACAACATCACCGTAGAGCAGCTGCTGCGCCACCAGGCAGGTTTCAACAACTATGCCGGCGACCCGGTATCCTCCACCCGTTACATCATGATGCAGAACCACCTCACCACCCCTCCCGACCACCCTACCCTGCTCAGGATTCTCCTGAAGCGTCATCTGGGTTATACGCCGGGCGAGGGCAAGTGCTACAGCAATCTGGGCTATATGATTCTCTCGATGATCGTGGAGAAGAAGAGCGGAATGAAATACGAGAACTTCATCCAGAAGTATGTGCTCCAGCCAGCCGGCTGTTTCGACATGCACATTGCGGGCACCTATTACAAGGACCGCCGTCCTAACGAGACGAAGTATTACATGCATCAGGGCAGCATTCCGGTATATGAGTACAACAACAGCGGCAGGATGGTAGAGAAGTGCTATGGCGATACTGATCTTCCCCGACTTTCGGGAGCAGGAGCCTGGTGCGGTTCGGCAGCCGAGCTGTCGAGATTCATTGCGAGCATCGACGGCATGCCTCATGTCAAGGATATCCTGAGCAGGAAGAGTGTGCAGTTTATGACGCAGGAACAGCCTAACCATCAGTACTCCATAGGTTGGAACTACACGCCGAAGAGCAACCGCCCTTGGATCCGCACGGGTTCCCTTGCCGGCACCTCTGCGCTGATTCTGAAATATCCCGACGGTCAGTGCTGGATTCTCATCACCAACACCTCCACCTGGAAGGGTCATGGCTTCAGCAACGACACCATGGCATTCTTCGAGAAGCTGCGCAAGAAATATATGCCGCAGATGCCAAAGCGTGATCTCTTCCTGTAAAAAGGACAGAGGGATGTAATCTTCAAAGCAAAAAAACAGCTTAAAATTTGGAGGTTACAAATATTCAGCGTATCTTTGCAAATATGTTTAATTAATTATGGAGGATAGAATATGATGATATACGTAGCCAACCCACTTTACGATGCCGTCTTCAAGTATATGATGGAAGATGAGCGAATAGCCAAGACTCTGCTTTCTGCACTCTTGCAGAAAACAGTGATTGCCGTAGAAATGCGTCGTCATGAATATCCCAACATTTCACGTGATGCCATCTCTATGTTTCGTGTTGACTTTGCTGCAACCGTATTGGAAGATGACGGAAGTAAGAATCTGATTCTGATAGAATTGCAGAAAACATGGCTGGAGACGGAGACCTTGCGTTTCCGCCAATATCTGGCTGTGCAGTACAACAACAAGGAAAATATGCGCAAGGAAACCAAGGGCAAGTATGCCCTGCCAACCGTAGCGGTTTATCTGCTGGGACATTGCGTGGGCAAGTTTACGGAACCCGTGATCTATGCCAAACATAAGATATATGACTATGAAGGAAATGAGGTACATCAGGAGATGCCAGACCCATTTGTAGAGAGTCTGCAGCACGACAGCATCATTGTGCAGATTCCGCTGCTGAAAGGAAGGGTGAACAACAGATTGGAGAAGATACTGAGCGTATTCGACCAGTCGCAGATTTATCCTGACGACCAGCGAATGCTTGAGTTGGATGAGAACAAATATGCGGATGATGCCGAAATGGCACATATTCTCCATCGTCTCCAGTCGGCAGCCGCTAATCCTGACATCAGAAACAGGATGAATGCAGAGGATGAGTTCTTCCAGGCCCTGGAAGACAGGGATACAGCCATTATGCAAAAGGATGCTACAATCATGAAGCAGAAAAAAAAGCTTGAAGAGAAGGATGCATCCTTGCGCGCTGCAGTTTTGGCATTATCGAAGTCGGGCATGAATGCAGAAATGATAGCAAAGACTTTGAATATCGGAGAGGAGGAAATACAGGAAATCTTATCCTAACTGATATCTCAAGCCCATAGCATCTCTTGAAATAACAGATAAACAGAAATCCCCCATCCTACTTTCGCAAGCGTATTTTAAAAAGCGTATGGATTCATTATTTCAATTTCAGTTTGCATGCTTCATATTCATGCTCATCAATGCCTTCATCGTAGCACTCTCCCATCTGCATGTAAGATGGGAGAACAAGCGGTATGAGCGTTCTCGATGGATGATCGTTGCTGCCCTGATAGGACTGGCGATACAATATGTGCTGCAGATGACTTTCGGGTTCCGTGCTATGCACGATAATCTGGGGGCGGTCATCAACATCCTCCTCTATACCCCCTGCTTCTCGCTCATCTCCATAGGAATCTACAACATAGAAACCACCCGTGCTAACCTCAGAAAGATGATACTGATGTGCAGTGGCATTTATGCTGCCATCATTGTGGTCTTTTGCGTGGGTATCAGTCTTCATCATAGCCTGTATATCAGGGAGGGGCTTTATCTGATGCTGACTCTGTTTTGCGTAAGTGTTTTCTATTGTATATACATGATTATTCAGGAGATGATTAGGCGTAAAAATATGTTGGAGACAATGGCAGCAACTGATTTGTTGCCTTACGTGAGATATTCGCGTGCAAGTGTAATCATTCTATGGCTCGCAGTTCTCGCTATGCCAGTTGCCATCTTTTCTACCACCTTATTATATATAGTAGGTCCAGCCGTATTGCTTGCCTTACTGTTCTTCAACCTTACGTTTATTGCTCTCGGCAACAGTTATATTCCAACAGAAGAGTTATTGGATAAAGAAGAGGAAAAGCAACGAAGCGGAGAAAAAAAGCCTTTACAACAATTGCCTGAGGAGCGCAGAAACTTTATCCAAAACAGTCTTGACCAATGGTGTATGGATTTGGGCTATAAGGATTGTAATGTAAACATGTTGACGCTTTCTCGTACACTTTGTATATCAAAGAACGAATTGAGCCTGTTTTTCGATCAATGCTTGCATTCTAACTTCCGAATATGGCTCAGCGAGATACGTCTCAACGCTGCAAAAAAGATGATGTTGGAATATCCAGATTATAGCAACGACATCATTTCAGCCGAGTGTGGATTCTCTTGTCGCACTCATCTTTACCGAATCTTCAAGACAAAAGAAGGCTGTTCTCCTACAGAATGGAGAGACTTCCACTCTACAGATGCAGCACAAAATGATTCAAATTGAGCATAACCATTTTTTATAAAATACCAAAGAAAAAGCAAAATTTTTATCGAAAAACAGCCAAAAAGGTGTCGCATTCCTACGAATGCGACACCTTTTTGGTATGAATGCGACACATGAACAGGTAAAAACTGCACCTTCTTTCGGAGAAATTCACTATATTTGTGCCATGAAAGAAATGTTAGAAACTATACCAAGGATTGAATTAGCCCTGATTATCATTGGGGTGTTTGTACTCATATCAAGTATCATCTTCGGATATGCCATGATACATGAGTACAGGATGTATCTTGAGAATCATTGGAAGGCTCGCTATAGCTTTCGTGACTTCATCAAGAGAGAACGCTTTTATATCTATTTGCTGTTGGCATCCATATTTATCTTCTTAACAAACCTCTTGTATTTTCTGGAGTGAGTTTCGGTTAGAATGGATGAACTAGCTTTATGATGGATACCTGTCTTGTAATTGGAGACAGATCCTTACCTTTACGATAAAAAATAAATGAATGATATGAAAAATAATTTAACAACAAGACATCGGCTGCTGGTCGCAATGCTTGCATTTATTCTTCCTTTTTCTTTTGCGAAAGCAGAAGTAAAAGAAGATGAAAAGAATAGTTCGCAAGGCTGGTACGTCGGTATTGAGGGTGGAATGCCTTTCGGTTTCTCTACTTTCTCAAGTTTCGGACACGACAAGACGCATCTCGGTTGGGCTGCTGGCTTATATGGGGGCTATCGTTTCAACTCCATCTTCTCGGCTGAGTTATCTGCCAAGTATGGAGAGATGAACTTGTCTGCACAAGACTGCTGCGTAGAACGTAACTATTGGTTGGGTAGCGACGGTATGCTTTACAACGCAGGTGTCCTGGGCATGGACAGTTGGGAATATGCCAATCTGAAAAGCCATGTCTGTATGGGACAATATGGAGCCAGAGTAAATATCAACCTCCTTGGGTTGTTCCCTCAAACAGCTGACAGCCGATGGGATTTGGCAGTATCACCTCATATTTATGCAGTAACGACCAAGGCTGATATTCAGACTATAGCCGATGATGCCAAGGTGATGAAAGGTTCAACCAACTGGCATTTGGGTTATGGCGCAGACTTGCAGGTGGGTTACCAACTGACTTCATGCCTGAAATTGGGCATCTATTCCGGTCTGACCCGTCTTACTGGCGAACGTATGGACGGAATGCCGGAACATCTGCACAAGAACAACTTCGTTTGGGAAAGCGGCATCAGACTGGGCATCAGCTTCACCAAGGCAAAGAAAAGGAAGATGATGGAAACCTCAACCATTCCTCAGCCGGAAGTCCAGCAACAGCAGACTACCCCAGAGGAGAACACCCAACAGCAAGAGTCGGCTGCCAAGGCGGATAAGGCAGAAACCAAGGTTGCAGAACAAGACATTGCTGAAACCTCAGAGGTGAAATTCCCTGTTATCTACTTCGATTTCAACAGTATCGCCATCAACCCTGACGAGGAATCCAAGCTGAACGAAATCCTCCATATATTAAAGGAGAATCCGGATATGAAGGTGACGGTGACAGGCTGGTGCGACACCAGGGGCAGCGTGGCGGTGAACAGGCGCATTTCTCGCCAGAGAGCAGAAACCCTGAAGGCCTGGCTGGTAAAGAAAGGCATAGCGGCAAGCCGCATTTCGGCTGCAGGTAAGGGAAGCGACGGATCTCGCGAAGCCCAGAAAGCTCGCCGAGTAGAGACTAAAGACAATCATCAGTAACCCATAAAACAAGATAGAAAAATGAAAGCAAAAAGAAGATTTAATATTTGGTTATGGGTGCTGTTATGCGTCCCATGCCTGTTGGCAAGTTGCGACCATGATGTTCATGATGGTGAGGATGAGGGTGGTTTGTCAGTATCGCTCACTTGGGCGGATGAAGCCGACCAAGGTACGGAAGTGAAAGACGTGAAGCTCTGGATATTCAATGCCGATGACGGTTCCTTAGTTGAGGAAAAACATTATGGTAGTACTAAGGAGGTAGCAAGCCAACGCTTCCAACTCCCGGAAGGAACCTATCGCATCCTGACTACCACCAACCTAACAGAACCGTTCTTTATCAGCGAACAGACCCGGTCTTTGACTAACTGGAACAATATCCAGATAGGCTTGACCAATCCCAAGGATGTAAGGAACAATGCCTATTTCGGAGTTGCCGATGTGAAGATAGATAACAAGGAAGGCAGCTATGTGGTGCAAAACCCTATGAAGAGCGTGCTTCCGGAACTGACCATCATCATTGAGAATGTGCCGAAAGGCACAGAGATGAGTGGTAAGGCATTAGATGCAGCCTGGTGTCTGTTCCCTACACAGAAGAACAGTGATGGAGACTACGGTTTGCCGAGCATAGAGCCAACGGAAGTGGAACTCCCTACCCTCCTGGCTACGGAATCAACCCTGAAATCAGAAGTCATCCGGCTGATGCCGACCATACAAGGAAGCCCCGCCTCTCATATCTATCTCCGACTGCTGCTCCCTAACGAGACCTTGCAGGAGTTTGACATCACCGCTCCTATGATGAAGGTAGGAGGAAAGTATGAACTAAGGTTCAAGTACGAAGAGATGCGGCCGAAGATGAATCTGCAAACAGGCATCAATGGCTGGAATGACCTCAACAAAGAAGTAACAATCAAATAAAAAAAATAACTTTTAAAATATTCATAATATGAAAAAGATGACTAAACTTTTCGTTCTTGCACTCTTGGCTGGTGCAATGGTTTCATGCAATACAGAAGATACAGCTTCTACAACAGCAAATGGTAAGGTTGCCGTACAGTTTACTGGTGGTATCAGCGTAGACACCCGTGCTGCCGGTCAAGCCTGGGCTGATGGTGACAAGATTGGTATCTTTATGATAGAAGCTAGCAAGACACTCTCTGCGGATGTAATCAAAGAGGGAGTTGACAATGTTTGCTATCAGACAAGTGGAAGTAGTGTCTTTTCACCAATTTCTGGAGGTAAGACTATTTTCTTCCCGATAGATGGAGATGTGGACTTCTATTCTTACTATCCACAGACCACTGTCAATGACTACAAGGTGGCACTCAATATGGCCAACCAGACGAGTCAGGAAGCTATCGACTTCATGTATGCCAAGAAAACAGGATGCAACAAAGCTACACCACAGGTAGATTTGAAATTCAACCATATGTTGAGTAAATTGGTTCTGAATGTTCAGCCAGGTAATGGCTTGACGGAAGACGATCTCAATAAATTGAAGGTCACCATTAAAGACCAGAACACCACAGGCACTTTCAATCTGGCAGATGGGACTATCTCCGGCGAAGGAAATCCTGACAACATCCAGATGAAAGCTGTCCAAGTCGGCAAGATATACGAAGCCATCCTGCTTCCAACGGCATCAACGATCAGAGAAATTGTGTTTGACTTGAACAATGGTTATGATGCTCCGTTCGTCTGGAAAATGGACTCAGACCTCAAGGGCGGTAATATGTACAATTACACCACCGTGAAGCTGACCAGAACTGGCGTGGAACTTTCTGGTACTATCAAACCTTGGAATGAGGTAAAAAACAACAATGAGAATATAGCTAATTAACAGATATAATGTATAATGAGGATAAGATTTTTTGCACTTGCAGCGCTCGTCCTCTTACTGGGCGCCTGCACACAGGACGAACTGGCTGACGATAGCCGTCTGTCCAAAGAGGAATATCCTATAGTCATCCATGCCTCCGGACTGTCCGTGGAGGCAACGCCGCAGGCAGCCCCATCAACCCGTACCACCGTGGACGGTGACTGGCAGGGCGTCACTTCCGTGGCACTCAAGATTGGCGATGCGGTAAAGGAATACACCGTTACGGCTACGGATGCCGACGGATACAAGAGTGCTACGCTCTCACGCGAGAACGACCCGCACTACTGGACCAGCCGCGACCCGATTACCGTATCGGCATAGTGGCCCTTCAACAATGCCGACATCACACAGATGCCTGCCGTGAAGGTTGCCGAAGACCAAAGCAAACTGGCTGACTTCCAGAACAGTGACTTCATCTCTGCTGAGAACCGGAAGGTGGAATTTAACAACCCGACACTTGAATTTACCCACCGCACGGCACGCGTAGCAATCGAACTGAAGCCCGGCACGGGATTCACAAGCGTGGACGGTGCCACGGTGC
>ERZ1023892.132-NODE-132-length-23052-cov-55.163413_pt1 | contig 23052 bp, 21 predicted proteins | sample MGYA00380397_ERZ1023892 | MGnify/ENA primary metagenome ERZ1023892 (study PRJEB33179, sample SAMN07448999) | human gut metagenome | biome: Human-gut; feature: Human associated habitat; material: Faeces | host: Homo sapiens | place: India: Bhopal | collected... | reverse complement strand
GAGAAGTAATGTAAAGTCTTTTTTGCTCTTTGCCATTTTCTATTTCTATTACTTTGGTTATGGATTATTTCCGATAAGCAAAGATAAGGTGCAATACATTAAAAAACGTATACAAACCCCAATATTTATGCATTATTAACGATAAAGAAGTAAGTGCGTAGAGTATTACTCCATAACAGTTGCACCTGCCAATGAATGTAACGGTTTACGGAGTTTTTGAGGATGTAAAATATTTATAATTTTCATTGTTACATCACAGATCAGTAGCCATTTTATGTCTTTGTATCTTAATGTTATCGCCTTCAAGAACAATGGTAAATTCAAGTGGTCGCAGACGACACAATAACGTATGGCTACAAAAGTACCGACCGCAGTCGCCTCAATGCCTTGGTCGCACAGAAAGGAAACTGTGACGACATCATCATCGTCAAACATGGACTTTTAACGGATACCTCATTCACGAACCTTGCCATATTTGATGGCAAACATTGGGTGACTCCCAGACATCCCTTATTGCCAGGCACAAAAAGAGCCGCACTATTGGACAAGGGAATGATACAAAAAGCAGATATTACATTGGACGATTTGCGAAATGCCAACAAGGTAAGTCTTTTTAATGCGATGATTGACTTTGGTGAAATAGAAATAGCAATAGAGCATGTCCACTTTTGAACATGCTCTATTTCTTCTGATATACAAGATATTTTATGGTTGTAGCGAACATGGCTACTAAAATATTTGGCGTTATCAAATAAATACCATATCTTTGCAACCGCAAAAGTTGTTTGAACCATTATGCAAAGTAAAGCAGGCAGAAGTAGTCTGACTTTCGCTAAATCGTTACCATAAATAAACCAGTCGAAACAACTATGCTGATTATTAGACTGATACAACTTTTTTGATTATCTTCTGCAAAGATAATGCAAACGAGCGCAATGAAAGCTTGCTTTCAGATTGCCGAGTGCAGCTTATCTTCTGCAAAGATAATGCAAAACGGAGACAACGCAAAATATTTGGTGTTGAAATTATTAATTATTAAAGGATAAATAACAAATTGATGATAATAGACGAGCTAAAATATAAGATATTGCAGCAATTTGGCTTTCCGCCAACCCAGGAACAGGCACATGCCCTGGAGGTGTTTGCTGAGTTTCTTACCGATAGAGATCCGCATGCCGTGATGATTCTACGAGGTAGTGCGGGTACGGGTAAGACAACGCTCTCGGGTGCCATCGTCAGGACCCTGAAGGAGATTCGTCAGAAGGTGATGCTCCTGGCACCTACGGGTAGGGCTGCGAAGGTGTTCTCGCTGAACAGCGGTTCGCCTGCCTATACCATCCATCGCCGTATCTATCGTGAAAAATCGTTTTCGGGGGTAGAGGGACAGTTTAATCTGAATGATAATCTCTATACCGATACGCTTTTCATGGTAGATGAGGCGTCGATGATTGCCAATATGGGATTGGGAGGGATGAGCTTCGGAAGCGGATGCCTGTTGGATGACCTGGTGCATTTCGTGTATCAGGGACGGAACGACCGCTTGCTGCTGATAGGTGACAAGGCGCAGTTGCCTCCTGTAGGCGAGGAGGAATCGCCTGCCTTGCATGCAGCGATGCTGGAGGGATATGGACTGAAGGTGTATGAATGTGATCTGAACGAGGTGCTCCGACAGAGCGAGGAATCGGGTATTCTCTATAATGCCACGATGATCAGACAGATGATTACGCATGATGACATTACCCAACTTCCGAAGATTCATTTCGCTGGCTATTCGGATATCAAGCCGATGCCTGGAGCCGAACTGATAGAGGCTTTGGCCGACAGCTATCACCATGTGGGTCTGGACGATACCATCGTGGTGACTCGCAGCAACAAGCGTGCAAACATCTTCAATCAGGGCATCCGCAATATGGTGCTGGATAGGGAGGAAGAGCTTTCGCAGGGCGATATCCTGATGATTGTGAAGAACAATTATTACTGGATGGAAGAAGAGAGGAAGAGTAATAATAAACTTCAAAGCAACGAGATTCCTGCTTTTCTGGCGAATGGCGATCGGGCGAAAGTGCTGAAGGTGCGCCGCCGCATTGACCTCTATGGCTTCCGCTTTGCCACGCTGCTGCTCCAGTTTCCCGATTACGGCAACTATGAGCTGGAAGCTATAGTGCTGCTGGATACATTGACGAGTGAGGCGCCTGCCCTGACCCATGAACAGCAGGAGCAGCTCTTCCATCAGATAGAAGAGGATTATCAGGATATTCCGCTCAAGGCAGATAGGATGAAGGCAATCCGGCAGGATCAGTTCTTCAATGCTCTGCAGGTGAAATTCGCATACGCCGTAACCTGCCACAAGGCGCAGGGCGGACAGTGGGCACATGTGTATGTGGATCAGGGGTATATGACGGATGATATGCTGAATCCCGATTATATCCACTGGCTCTATACCGCCTTTACGCGAGCTACGGAAATGCTGTATCTGGTGAACTGGCCAGAGACGCAGACGGTTCAATGTTAGAGAAAAAGGCAAATAAATAGCAGAAAGTTTGATAGTCTGAGAAAAAAGTCGTACTTTTGCAACGAATTTATTAATTTATCATATATAAAGAAGTAAATGGAAAATAGAAAAGTAGCTTTAATTACAGGTATCACAGGTCAGGATGGCTCTTACTTAGCCGAATTGTTGTTGAGTAAGGGGTATGATGTTCACGGAACAATCCGTCGCTCATCTACCGATTATCGCGAGCGCATCGCACATTTGGAGGGTACCCCAAACTTTCACCTTCATTATGCCGACCTTGGTGACTCTATGAGCATCATCCAGGTGATGAACAAGGTGAAACCAACCGAAGTTTATAACCTCGCAGCTCAGAGCCACGTACAGGTGAGCTTCGACTCTCCTGAGTTTACTGCCGACGTAGATGCAACAGGTGTGCTCCGTATCCTGGAGGCTATCCGCCAGTGCGGTTTGACCGATACCTGCCGCATGTATCAAGCTTCCACATCTGAGCTTTATGGTAAGGTAGAGGAGGTTCCTCAGAACGAGAACACTCCATTTCATCCTTATTCTCCATACGCAGTTGCCAAGCAGTATGGCTTCTGGATTGTCAAGGAGTATCGTGAGGCATATAATATGTTCTGCTGCTCGGGTATTCTCTTCAATCACGAGAGTGAGCGCCGTGGTGAGACTTTCGTAACCCGCAAGATTACATTGGCTGCAGCTCGTATCAAGCAGGGCAAGCAGAGCAAGCTCTATCTCGGTAACCTGGATTCTCTCCGTGACTGGGGTTATGCCAAGGATTATGTAGAGTGTATGTGGCTGATTCTCCAGGCTGAAAAACCAGAGGACTTTGTGATTGCAACAGGTAAGCAGCACTCTGTTCGTGAGTTCGCCCAGCTGGCGTTCCACTATGTAGGAATCGAACTGAAATGGGAAGGCAAGGATGAGAACGAGAAGGGTATCTGCGTTGAGGGTCCTGAGGAACTCATCGGCAAGACACTCGTTGAGGTTTCTCCAGATTTCTATCGTCCTACCGACGTGGTTAACCTCTGGGGTGACCCAACAAAGGCAAAGGCTAAGCTCGGCTGGAATCCAAACACCACCTCTTTCGAAGATCTCGTCAAGATCATGGTAGAGAGCGATATGGCAAAGGTGGCTGCCGAGGCTGCCGGTGAGAAGGTTCGCTGCAACCTCGTGGAATACTTGGAGAAGGGTATTGTTAAGTAATAGTTAACAGTTGATAGTTAACGGTTGATAGTTTACAATAATAATCAATGTTATCAAAAGATTCAAAGATTTATATAGCAGGACACCACGGACTCGTGGGTTCTGCTATCTGGAATAACCTCAAGAAGAGAGGTTATAACAACCTGGTAGGTCGTTCTCACAAAGAACTCGACTTGACCGACCAGTATGCAGTAGAGAAGTTCTTTGACGAGGAAAAGCCTGATGCAGTAGTATTGGCTGCTGCCTTCGTGGGCGGTATCATGGCGAATTCATTGTATCGTGCAGACTTCATCATGCAGAACATGAAGATGCAATGCAACGTAATCAGCAACGCTTATTCTCATGGTGTGAAGAAGCTCCTCTTCCTGGGCTCTACCTGCATCTATCCTAAGGATGCTCCGCAGCCAATGAAGGAGGATGTGCTCCTCACTTCTCCGCTGGAATATACCAACGAGGAATATGCCATCGCCAAGATTGCCGGACTGAAGATGTGCGAGAGCTACAACCTTCAGTATGGTACCAACTATATCGCTGTGATGCCAACCAACCTCTATGGCCCTAACGATAACTTCCATCTGGAGAACAGCCACGTAATGCCTGCGATGATGCGCAAGATTTATCTTGCCAAACTCATCCACGATGGCGACTGGCACAGCATCGAGGTGGATATGAACAAGCGCCCTATCAACCCTACTGATAAGCTCCGCGAAATCATCGGCGAGGGTAACGTAGACGGCAGCAACTCTCACGAGCGCATTCTGAAGGCGCTGGAGTTCTATGGCATCTACGACAACAAGGTAGTACTTTGGGGAACAGGCAAACCATTGCGTGAGTTCCTCTGGAGCGAGGATATGGCAGATGCCAGCGTTCACGTGCTCCTGAATGTAGATTTCAAGGACATCATCGGTATCGAGAAGTACAGTTCTGTATTCTATGGTGCCAAGGTAGATGGTGCTGTGGATAGAAACAATTCAGAGGGTCGTGGCGGAGCCATTCCATCTCTCGGTGAGATTCGCAACTGCCACATCAATGTGGGAACCGGCAAGGAACTCACCATCCGTGAGCTTTCTGAGCTTGTAGTAAAGGCTGTAGGTTTCGAGGGTGAGGTTGAGTTTGATGCCAGCAAGCCTGATGGAACCCCAAGAAAGCTCATCTCTGTAGATAAGCTTCATAGCCTCGGCTGGACTCACAAGGTTGAGATTGAGGATGGTGTGAAGAAGCTCTTCGACTGGTATCAGGAGAGTTTGAAAGACTAATCTTTTGGTAGAGAAATATGAAAAGCGATGGATTGCAGAAATCCATCGCTTTTTCGTTTTGTATTATCTGTGGATAATATAAAAACAAAAAATCCGATTCTCATAATGAAAACCGGATCTTTATATCTTTGAGTTATTTTTGGGAAAAGTGGGTAGTGATGGATTCGAACCACCGAAGGCATAGCCAGCAGATTTACAGTCTGCCCCATTTGGCCACTCTGGTAACTACCCAAAAGCTTTTGATTTGCGAACTTTCTTTATTTGATAAAAGCTTTGTTCTTAAAAGCGAGTGCAAAGGTAGTGCTTTTTTTTCATTCCACCAAATTTTTCTGCATCTTTTTTCACTTTTTTCTCAAAAAACTTCATTTTTTCCCTAAAAAGAAGGCTTTTGCCCTTTCAGGGCGTCATGTTGACTGCTATTATACCCAGGGTGTTGCCCTGAGCTAGGAGCTTCTGCCCTTTACCTTTCCCTTCGGCCGGTGACCGTTGGTTCAGGGCGTGAGGGGTATGAGCTTTTATCCTTTTACTTTTTCCCCTTTAACTTTTATAATGTGGTGTCTGCGATGTTTTCTCGACAATCTTCTGTGCTTGTAGTGCTCGATTTTCTTGATAGAAACGAAGACGGTTAAGCCCAAGACCACTGCAAGAAGGAAAATCACAATGCCACCACCCAGGTTGTCACCCTTTACTTTCGACCACATATCCAGAACTTCCGGAGTATGATCACCGGCATCATGAATCATCGCACATCTTGCCACTACCGTGCTGTCAGGATACATAATCGGGTTGAGATGCGCCTTTCTGCCTTCCTCTCCGAAGAAATAAGCCAGATTCACCGTCTCAGGATAAGCCTCTTTGTCGCTCATTGCTTCGAAGACCTTCTTGCCCGCTATACTGCTCACATATCCCGTGGTTTCCATATTGGCGAGAGCCACATCCTCTCGGCAGAGATAGTTGATGAAGTAGGAAGCAGCCTTCTGATTGCGGGAATACTTCGGAATCACCCATCCATCGAACCATACGTTGCTTCCCTCCTTAGGAACTTCGTATCCCAGATCTACGCCCACTTTCCCGGCTTCTTCTATCGCCCAGACCGCATCACCGCTCCAGGTCATATTCAGATAAGCCTTGCCTTTGGTCATCGTCTCCTTGCCGAAATCAGCCTCCCATCCCTCGATGTTCGGTTTCAGTGCTTTCAGCTGTTTCTCTACGATGGCAACTGCTTTTGGCGAATAATCGTTCATCAGTTCCGGAACGGTCACCTTGCCGGCAGCCAGTTCCTTGCGGTGCTCCCAGATCAGGGCGGTGCCGTAAGAATCGCGGTAGGAATCCTTCATCAGAAGCTTGCCACGATATCTGCGACTCCACAGCGTGCCCCAGGTCTGCGCATCTTTTATAGGTACGTGTACCTTATTATATAAGATACCACAGGTTCCCCACATATACGGAACGGCATAATTGTGGGCGATTCTGCCATGATTCGAGGTTGCATCAATCTGCTTCACGATGTATGGCGACACGTTTTTGAGATAGTTTGGCGTCTTGCCGAAGGCGGTGTCGATAGGCAGCAGAAGGTCTTTGCGAAGCATTCGCTCAATGATGTATTCTGATGGGCACACCACATCATAATCTTCGTGACCACGCTCAATCTTGGTGAGCATCACCTCATTGATGTCGAAGGTCTGGTAGATGACGCGGATCTTCTTGCCCGTCTGCTCCTCATACCATTTCGGAAATTCAGCAAGAATATCCTCATCGATGTAATCTCCCCAGTTGTAAACCTTCAGAATCTCCTCTCTGTTCTCCTTGTTGTAACAGGAAGAGAGTGGCAGAATCATCAGCAGGCTCAGGAAGAGAAAAGCAATTGCCTTAACTCCTTTAACTCCTAAAAATATCTTGTTCTTCATTCTTATTTCTTCTTGTTTTTATCCGAACGACGATTGATGATAATCAGCATCACGAGCACCAATACGAAGATGATCGTACTCAGCGGACGAAGTTCCGGCGTCAGGCCTCCCTTTCTAGCATCGGCATAGATGAAGGTGGAGAGTGTCTCCAATCCCTCGTTTCCGATGGTGAAGATGGTGACGGCGAAATCGTCGATACTCATCGTGATGGCGAGCATGAAGCCCGAAATCATACCGGGCAGAATCTCCGGAATAATCACCTTGCGCAATGCCTGCATCGGAGAAGCACCCAGGTCGAGTGCCGCTTCATAGAGGTTCGGGTTCATCTGCTTCAGTCTAGGCATGACACTCAGAATGACGTAGGGCAGACAGAAGGTGATGTGCGAGATAACCACCGTGGTGTAGCCCTGCGGAATGCCCAGCGTGATGAAGAGCAGGAAGAGCGAAATACCGATGATGATGTCGCCGTTCAGAATCGGGATATTGTTGACGAACTGGATGGCATTTCTCGCATACCGGTTTCTCAGATTGTAGATTCCGATGGCGGTGAGGGTTCCGAAAATCGGGTGGCGGTGATCAGTGCGATGGTGATTGTATTGATGAGTGCCGCCGTGAGTGAGTGGTGGGTGCCTTCTACGAAGAGATTCTTATAAAGTTGCAGCGAGAAGCCCGTCCAGTTGCCCATGACCCTGGCCTCGGTAAACGAGAAAATCACGATGATGAGGATAGGGGAGTAGAGCAGCAGCAGGAGCAGCCACAGATAACCCTGACAGAATATCTTCTTCATCATATCCTTGGTAAACAGTGAATTCATCATCTGATACCTCCTTCCTGTTTACTGCCGTCGCCTGCTATGAGGGTAGAGGCACCGATGAGGAAGAGCATAATGAGCGAGAGTGCTGCACCATAGTTCCACATCGAATTGTTGATGTTCTCCTGGATGGTGGTACCGAAGAGCTTGATGTTGTTCATCGTGAGCAGCTCTGAGATGGCGAAGGTTGAGATGGTTGGCATGAACACCATCAGGATTCCGCTTGCCACGCCCGGCATCGACAGGGGCAGGATTACCTTATAGAACTGCTGCCAAGGCGATGCGCCCAGGTCTTCGGCTGCCTCGATATAACTGCGGTCCATCTTCTGGAGGGTGTTGTAGATTGGATAAATCATGAAGGGGATGAAGTTATATACCATACCGAACAGCAGTGCTCCCTCGCCCAGTGGCAGGTCGGCGAAATCGAAGAGTGCCACGGTGGCGAGTGTTCTTACCAGGATGTTCACCCACATAGGCAGGATGAAGAGCATCACGATGGTGTTGGCATACTTCATCTTGGTCTGTGTGAGGATATACGCTGCCGGATAGCCCAGCAGGATACAGAGCAGGGTGTTGAGAAAGGCGATTCCGATGGAATACACAAAGGTATTGATGGCTTCGGGATGCGCCAGGAATTTTTGTAAATTATAGAACGTGATGTGACCATACTCATCGGTGAACGCGAAAAACACGATGAGCAGCAAGGGTAGCACCACGAAAATTGCCGCGAAGATGGCATACGGAATCGACCAACTCTGTCGCGAAGAGATAAACTTAATGAGTTTCAATTTCTGATCTACAATTTTATAATTTAATAAGTAATCACTAATTTCTTTCTTCTTTTTCGAATAATAGGAAAACTTCTTTTCGAATTTACTGGAATCTGATATTCTCTCGAGGAATGGTGATTGCTACGTGGTCGCCCAGATCCCATACATCCTGTGTATCCACATAGAGCTTCTCGCCCCAGTCGGTGTCGATGGTCAGGTGATAGTGGTCGCCCTTGTAAAGGATGAAGCTGATGTCGCCCGTAAAGGTTCCTTCGCTCTCGTTGTCGAAGAGTTCGATCTTTCCGAAATCCACGTTGACATTGATTACTTCCTTGCCGTCTTCATCGGTATGAATCAGATTCTTCTTATCCTCCGGAATTTCTATCTGGTATTCGCAGCCCAGAAACTCGATGGTGCCGTCGCCATTCACCTTTGCTTCGAAGGTGTTGGTGGTACGCTCCTTCTTCATAATGTGGATGTTGTCGGGAATCACGCTCATACCGATGGTCTGTCCCACCTCGAAATGCTTGTAGTTCTGAATCAGAAATTCGCAACCCTTGTCGCTTTCGGCAAGCATCTCGTAGTGTACGCCCTTGAAGATGGATGAGGTAATCTTGCCGACAAACTGGGCGTGCTCTGTGTCGGTGCTCACCTCGATGTCTTCCGGTCTGATCACTACATCTACCTCCTGGTTGCATCCGAATCCCTTATCCACACAAGGAATCTCCGATCCGGCAACCTTTACCAGACAGTCGTGGATCATCGTTCCGCAGAGGATGTTGCTCTCTCCGATGAAATCTGCCACAAACGAATTGGCTGGCTCGTTGTAGATATCGGTAGGCGTTCCTATCTGTTGGATTTCTCCCTCGCTCATCACCACGATGGTGTCGCTCAGGGTCAATGCTTCTTCCTGGTCGTGGGTAACATATACGAAGGTGATTCCCAGACGGTCGTGCATCTCCTTCAACTCCAGCTGCATGTCTTTTCTCATCTTGAGGTCGAGTGCAGCCAGCGGTTCGTCGAGTAGGAGTACTTCCGGCTCGTTGACGATGGCACGGGCGATGGCGATTCGCTGCTGCTGTCCACCCGAAAGCGAGTTCACGTCGCGGTATTCGTAATCACTCATGTTTACCATTTTCAGGGCACGCTTCACCTTAGGCATAATCTGATCCTTCGGCGTGTCCTTGAGTTTCAAGCCGAAAGCGATGTTGTCAAATACATTGAGGTGAGGGAACAGGGCGTATTTCTGGAACACCGTGTTCACGTTTCGTTTGTAGGGTGGCAGGTTGGTAATGTCGTTGCCGCTGATGGTTATCACGCCTTCTGTGGCTGTTTCGAATCCTGCCAAGAGTCTCAGAAGAGTAGTTTTTCCGCATCCCGAAGGACCGAGAATGGTCATGAATTCACCCTTTCTCACAAAGAGATTAATGTTGTTGAGGGCTGTTTTCTCGCCGAATCTTTTCGACACATTTTGTATGTCAATGATGTGCTGTGCAGTCTTGTTCATTTTATCGTTTAAATTTGGTTGCAAAGTTACTCATTTTCGACAAGAAAATGCTATAAAAATACAAAAAAATAGTCTCTGCAAGTTACAATCGCATTGCAGAGGCTAAAAAAGTTTGATATGGAGATACAGAAGTCTAAGCTTCTGCATATTTATTCGTAATATATGCAAGATGGGCTGCGTTGTTATGCAGGGAATGTGCCTCGCTCATCATATTGAGGAGCATGGTAAGCTGTTCTATGCTTCTGTCGAAGTCATAGTTCTTCCATCTTGTCTTGAAGAAGAAACTCTTAGGAATGGCCAGATAGCTTTCAGCGCTCTTCCAGAAGAGTACTGAGTCTGTATTTGTGTTAATATGCTGGCAGTGAAACAAAATGAAACAATTTGAACCAGTTTTTCGTGATTTATTTTTGTTTTATGAGCAAAATGCTGTACCTTTGCCGCCATGATTGTAACAGTAGAATGGATGGAAGAGTGGTTTCGGCGTTTCGACCACGACTACTTCGGCGGCAAACTGCCCGTTCCGGAGTTGGGGCTGACCCGTGCCAAGACCCGTTTGGGACAGCTTGCCTACAAGCGTGCCACCCGATGGGGGCGCACCAAACTCTATGATTTCAAGCTTTCCATGAGTACGTATTACGATATGACCGACCGGCAGGCAAAGAGCGTCCTGCTCCACGAGATGATTCACTACATCATCGGCTTTACCGGTTTGAAGGATACGGCTCCTCACGGCATCGTGTTCAGGGGGATGATGGATAATCTGAACAGGAAATACGGTTGGGATATCCGGGTGATGACTTCTACCAAGGGCTGGAAGGTGAGTGAGCGGGTTGAGGAGAGGCAGAAGGCGAAGGGACCGCAAACCTATCTGATGCTTGCCATCGAAATGCAGGATGGCAAGCATTATCTTTCGCGTGTGAATCCCAGCTTTGCCCGCCGCATCGAATCGAAACTGGCTCTGGTTCGCGAGCTCCGTTCTCATCGCTGGTACACCACCCAGGAGTCTTATTTTGAGGATTATCCGCAGGTGAGAAGTCTTCGGGGCAGACGAATCTCGAAATCCGATTTCGAAAAGCTTCGGAATGTGTTGACTCCATTCGAAATGTAAGTCCTGCGATGTATGATTGATAAAATGTATTGTATATAATGAATTAGAAAAAATAGAGATATCGTATGAAAAGAATGATTACCATTGCCTTCATGATGACGGTTGTCGTGATGATGGCGCATGCTCAGGGAGCATTGAAGAGAGTGTATGATGAGACTATCGACCCGATGACTCAGATAGACGAGGGATTGCAGAAGGCGAAGGCTGAGGGCAAGTTCGTGATTTGTCAGGTGGGTGGCAACTGGTGCCCATGGTGCCTGCGCTTTGCCGATTTCGTAGAGAAGGATACGGCGGTGAACAAGGCGGTGAACGATAACTTCGTGTATCTTCACGTGAATTACAATCCTCGCAAGAAGGAAGGCGATGCTTCTGTTGAGAAGGCTGCGCAGCTGATGAAGCGATTGAATTATCCTCAGCGTTTCGGTTTCCCTGTCTTCGTGGTTCTGGACGAGAATGGCAATGTTCTCCATATCCAGGATTCCAGCTTTCTGGAGCAGGGCAAGGGCTACGATGAGCAGAAGACACTCCGATTCCTGAAGAACTGGACTCCTAAAGCGGTGAAGTAGTTGATAAAGCTTTATATAAGAAAAAAGCGTCCTCCTGATTTTTTGGGGGGATGCTTTTTTCTTATATGATTTTCTTTCTTACAATCCTCTTGCCTTCAGGAAACCAGAGGCATCAGGTTCCTTCATACCCGTGAAATCGGTGAACATTTCCATCTGATCCTTGGTATTGCCACGGCTCAGAACCTTGTCGCGGAATGCCTGACCGATAGCTGGATCCAAGGCACCATGCTTGGCAAAGTAATCAGCTACGTTCACGGCGAGCACCTCAGTCCAGAGATAGCTGTAGTAACCGGCTGCATAACCGCCACCCCATACGTGATTGAAATAGGTGGTAGAATAGCGAGGAGGAATCTGAGAATTGAGCAGACCTACATTGTTGAGGGCTTCCTTCTCGAAGGCACCTGCCATATATGGAGATGGAATCTCATCTGGTGTCAACTCGTGCCAAGCCAGGTCGAGGCAGGTAGCTGCCAGGTTCTCGCCCAGCGAATAGGCTGGCTGGAAGCTGATGCTCTTCAGCATGCGCTCCTTCAGATCTGCTGACATCGCTGCACCGGTCTCTGTGTGACGGGCGTAGTGGTCGAAGATTTCAGGTATGCTGGCAAATGATTCGTTAAACTGTGATGGCATTTCCACGAAGTCGCGAGCCACTGCTGTACCAGAAAGGGTATTGTAACCGCACTTTGACAACATGCCGTGGAGAGCGTGACCGAACTCATGGAACATGGTGCAAACCTCATCCCATGTAATCAGGGTAGGCTGACCCTCAGGAGCCTTGGCATTGTTGCATACATTATAGATAATAGGCAACTGTCCCCACTTGTCGCTCTGTTTGGCGAAGGCACTCATCCAGGCACCGCCACGCTTGGTTGGGCGACGGAAGTAGTCGCTATAGAAGAGGGCGATAGGCTTGCCGCTCTTGTCGCTTACCTCGAATACCTTCATATCTGGATGATAGGTAGGAATGTCCTTGCGCTGCTTGAAGTTCAGACCATATACACGATGAGCAGCATAGAATACACCGTTTATCTGAACGCTATCCACATTGAAGTAAGGCTTGATTTCATCGTCAGAGATATTGAGCATCTCCTTCTTCATCTTGGCAGAATAGTAGAAGCGGTCGTATGGCTGGAGCTTGAAGTCCTTGCCCTCGCTCTTCTGTGCGTAAGCTTCGATTTCGCGGGTCTCGGCATCTACCTTAGGAGCGTATTCCTTGATGAGGCTCTGCAGGAAGTTGTTTACGTTCTTGGCATTCTTTGCCATCGTCTTCTCCAGTGAATAGTCAGCATAGGTGCTGTAGCCCATCAACTGTCCCTTCTCGGCACGGAGCTTGGCTATCTCGGTTACGATAGGGAAGGTGTTGAACTTAGGGTCGGTACCGTCGGCACGGTGGATGCTTGCCATGTAAACCTTGCGGCGGAGCTCACGGTTCTGGAGATTGGTGAGGATAGCCTGCTGGGTGGTGTTCACGATGACGATGCAATATGGAGCCTTGTTGCCCAGGCTTTCTGCATCTTTCTTGCACTGTGCGATGTCGGCGTCGCTGAGTCCGGCAAGTTCTTCCTTGCTGTTCACCCAAACCACGGCGTTGTTGGTAGCAGCAGGAAGAAGATTGCCAAACTGCTCCTGGAGGTCTGAGATGCGGGTGTTGATCTGCTTCATGCGCTCCATCTTCTCTGGAGAGAGCAGGGCACCTGAGCGGACGAAGCTCTTGTAGATGACTTCGGTGAGTCGCTTGTCCTCGCCCTTGAGCTTGCTGTACTCATGGTCGTAAACGTATTTGATACGTTCGAAGAGTTTCTGATTGAATGAAATCTCGTTGTCGAGGTCGGTGAGCAAAGGCATCACCTTCTTCTGAGCCTCTGCGATTCCAGGAGTCTTGTGTGCGCTGGTAAGACCGAAGAATACATTGGAAACACGATCCAGCAACATACCGCTGTTCTCATAAGCGAGGATGGTGTTCTGGAAGGTAGGCTTCTTCTTGTTGCTGATGATCTTCTGAATGTTGGCACGCTGTTCCTTGATGCCAGCTTCGAAGGCTGGGAGATAGTCGCTCTCCTGAATCTTGCTGAAATCAGGAGCGCCGAAAGGAAGGCTGCTCTTTACCAGGAGAGGGTTCTGACGCTTGCCGCCTGCATTCTGGGCAAACGATGAGGTTGGCATCTGCAAGAGTGTTGCAGCCAAACCGAGGGTAAGAAATGTCTTGTTGAAATTCATTATTTGTTATTTTTAGTATTGATTTCCTCTTGTTTTTTGAAACTGGTGTTTTCGAAACTGCTGTTTCTTAAACGTTGTTTTCGAATGCAAAGGTACTAAGAATAATTGGATATCAGATTGTTTGCAGCTTGATTTAAGCTTTTTTATTTATTGGTGCATTGCCACTTAATGTCACCTGATGCCACACAAAGGCAAATAGGATAACTGCTGCCAGCAAGTATCGTCGGTCATTATATGTAATAGGATAAGCGCTCGTAAGTAATAGGATAAGTAATCGTAAGTAATAGGATAAGCGGTCGTAAGTAATAGGATAAGCGATTGAAAACAATATGAGAAGTTGTCGAAGTATATAATGGAAGTTGTTGGAAGATATAATGTCTGTTCTTGGAAACGATGCAGTTGTAAACCGCACAACAGCTGTTGTGCGCTTGCATATCAGCTGTTGTGCGGACGCACATCAGGTGTTGTGCACTCGTAATCCAGCTGTTGTAAGGTATCCGATAAGGTGATAAACTGATGGTTTCAATGAAGTGTATGGAATGAGCCATATTGTACTTATCTTTACAAGTTAAAAGCTTCGTAAAAATCCCTTAAGGAGATATTTTCAAACCCTTAAGGAAAAAAAATTTTTCCTTAAGGGAAAAAACAAAAAACCTTAAGGGAAAATATAGAATCTCTTCTTTACCCATTTTACGGGTGTTTGAGAAGTATTTTACTTGTTCAGAATAATATTTACATGGTTTCTTGTCAGATTGCCATCTTATAACTAAGGAATAGCAAACTTTACCAGACAATATCCACCTCCGATGAGCCAGCAATAAAGAATGGCTGCCAGAAGGAATGGCTTGAAGCCTGCTTTCTTGAACTTGTCGAAGCTAGTCTCGGCTCCCAGTGCTGCCATTGCCATTGTCAGAAGGAAGGTGTCCAGTTGATTGATCCATGCCACTACACTTTCTGAAAGCAATCCGAGGGAATTGAATCCGATAACCACCAGGAAGAGAATGGCAAACCATGGAATGCTGATCTTAGGCTTGCTGGCATCAGAGTTTTCCAAGCTATCTCTTTTGGCAACGTCTCTTGCCACAGTCCATGCTATCACCAGCAGAACAGGTACCAGCATCATCACTCTTATCATCTTCACGATGATGGCATTGTTGCTCACCTCGGCTCCCATGGCATTGGCTGCACCCACCACATGGGCTACTTCATGGACGGTGGAACCCGTGAAGAGTCCCATCATCTCTGGCGACAGGTCAAAGATGCCTGCTCTGTAGAGAATAGGATAGAGGAACATGGATAATGTGCCAAAGATAACTACGGTAGCTACGGCTACTGCTGTCTTGTAAGGTTTCGGACGGATAGCTCCATCTACGCCCAATACTGCTGCAGCTCCACAGATGGCACTTCCGCAAGCGGTGAGCAGTGCGATGCTGCGGTCAATCTTCAGGAGTCTTCCCACCAGGATTCCCAAGCCGATGGTGCCGCATACGATGATGGCATCCATCACGATGGCAGAGATTCCCACGGCCATCACATCCTGGAAGGTGAGCTTGAAGCCATAAAGGATGATACCTATGCGGAGGATTCGCTTGCTGCAGAACTTGATGCCAGGTACCCAGGTGTCGGGCAGGTTGTTACGCAGACTGTTGGCATAAATCATACCAATAATGATGCCCACTACCATCGGGCTAAACGAAAGTACCTTCACCCAATCCATGTTGCCGATGTAGAAGGCGGCGCAGGCGAAGAGCGTGATGAGTAGTACACCATGCAGCATACTGCTCCTTTGTTCTGATAATCTCATAATTTTCTTTTTTGTCGGTTAAATGCTTTTTTTTGTAAAGCGGGTGCAAAGGTACGAAAAATCATGAGATGTTGTATATACAGAATAACTATGTGTTATAACCTTGGGTTATGAATCTCTTGAAAGTTTGGTGGAGTTTTGCCGTCTCGCCTCTCTTCTCAACAAACTGAAATTCCCGTTCCATCTTCAGATTCTCCACTTCCAGAACCTTGAATACCTGTTCGTAGATACTCTTGTAGATGGCTCTGATGCTGATGATACCCATACATTGGGAGTGTTCTACGAAATGCTTGATGCCCTCTGTGGTTCCCAGGTTCATCTCTATGTTCAGATCAGAGAGAGCGATGCCGTTCTCTTGCAGTGCTTTTTGGATGACATCCAAAGTTCCGGAGCCTAATTCACGCAGTACTATCGGAGTCTGCTTCAGAAGGTTTAGGGAAATCTCCTCTTGCCGGGCAAGGGGATTGGAGCAATGTACAAACGCCACCAGCTCATCTTTCATAAATGGGGTGTATTTAAAGGTGGGTTGTCGCTTCATGCCTTCTACCATACCCAGGTCTATCCTTCTTGTAGCGAGTGCATCCTCTATCTCATGAGAATTTCCGCTGAGCAAGGTAAGGCGAATGTCGGGATATTGTTTTCTGAACCCAGCAATCAGTTCGGGGAGAACATATTGCGAGATGGTAGTACTGGCTCCGATGCGCAATTCGCCTTCTGATTTCGCCGTGAGCTTCTTCATGTCGAAATCAAGATTCTGATAGGCATCGATAATCTTGCAGGCATGGTCTAGCAGAAGCTGTCCGGCACGGGTTAGTTGGATGCGATTGCCGATTCTGTCGAACAATCGCACCCCATATTCCTTCTCAAGCTCCTGTATGTGCTTGCTGATGGCAGGCTGGCTGATAAACAGTTCGTTGGCAGCCTTGGTGAAACTCAGGAGTGTAGCCACGCTCCTGAAAACTTTCAGTCTTGTATCAATCATTGTATGTTCCTTTGTTTTTGCACGATTTATCATAAACCACATAGGCTCATTTATATTCCTTCAGTCAAGAACTTGCGAAGATGCAGGTGCGTGATGCCGTCATCATCATTCTTGGTGAGCAGAGGAGTCATGGAGATAACGTATTTCGGATAGTTGTCCTTGATGGCACGGAGATTGCCAAACTCCCGCTCTCTGGTTGCATTGTCGGCTATGATGTAGGAAGCTTGCACGTAGATGCGTTCGCCTCCTGGTTTGGTACATACAAAGTCGATTTCTCCAGCTTGCAGTTGTCCTACATATACCTGATAGCCCAATCGTATGAGGTGCTGATAGATGATATTCTCTATCACTTTCTCAATGTCTCCTTCACGTGTACCTCCGGCAATGGCATTTCTAATGCCGTTGTCTTCAAAATAAAACTTATCGTTGGTTTCAAAGATACGTTTGCCGTGGATGTCATAGCGGTTCACCTTGTGCAGGATATAGGCTTCGCAAAGGAAGGATATGTAATTGGTGATAGCTGCCGAAGCGATGGATTCTCCTTGAGATTTCATATATTTGGAGATGCTGTTGGCTGAGATGAGTTTACCTGTATTATCAGCAAGGAAACGCACCAGGTTCTCTAAGAATGGCACGTTTCTTATCTGGTTGCGCATGATGACATCCTTAAGCAAAACGGTATGGTAAATATCCATCTGGTATTCACGTGCATCATCCTCTTCCAGCCCTATCTTTGCCAGACCAGGCAAACCGCCATACTGAATGTACAGAGCAAGTGCTTCGTCATTATCTGATAGTTGATGAAATTCCAAAAACTCGTTATAGCTCAGCGATTGGATATAGATTTCCTTATATCTGCCACCAATGAGTGTGCTCAGTTCATTGCTCAGCATACGGGCATTGCTACCAGTTATAATGATGTCGGTGTTGGGTTCTGTGCGATAACTTCGGATGGATCGTTCAAATTCTTTGATGTCTTGTATCTCATCGATAAGGATATAATTATGTTTATCGGATAAAAAGTGCTGTCCGATATAGTCGTTGAGATTCTGATAGGTCTGAATGTTGTCAAACTCTCTTTTCTCTTTGTCTATATAGATAATATTGTTTCCGTCATCTGCCGTTTTTCTGTCACGAATCATCTTCATCATACAGCTTTTACCTACACGACGTTGACCTACTAATACGATGATAGTCTCCTTACCAAGATACTTTTCTATCTTGTCGATATATGATTGACGAATAATAGTTGCCATATTTTTATCACTTATAAATGAAACTTTTTGCAAATATACGAAAAGTTTCACTTATAAGTGATAAAACTTATCTATTTTTAGTTTTTATAACTTATAGATGGTGTTATTTCAATGACTGAACTTTCGCTTATCTGGAAGTTAAAGGAGTTAAGGAAGTTAAGGAGTTAAGACGTATGTCTTGCTGCTTAAAATACTACGCCAAAAAGACTGTTGTCTTAACTCCTTTAACTCCTTTAACTTCTGAGCTTGCGAAACTTGAATAAATGATATGTTTTTCTTGGATAAAAATGCTATATTTGCATATGATAAGCAGTACTCGGCAATCTGAAAGCAAGCTTTCATTCCTTTCCGGGCAGTATGCATATTGTATTTCATCTGCAATTTAATCTTCCCTCTTCATCTTTTCTTCTTCCTATGTCAGTTTTTGACGCATCCTGATTGTACTTTTGCGGCAGAAATTACAATAACTCTATATATAATAAGGTATGAATGCAGAAAGAAGAAGGGTTAGGAGTCCCTGAAAAGTGAAATATAAGAGGAATCCATAAGATTTCTTGTTAAAAGTTTGGTGGTTCATCAGATTTTTACTAAATTTGCCATTGGATTAGTGACAGGGCAGGTGAAAGTCCTTGCTTGAAGTCGCTATGATGGATGCAGAGAAACAAGATAATCTTGTGGACACGAGCAAACTATTCAGTTCTGTAGGTTGAAATCTGGTAAATTGAAACGTAGAAAGAATGAGAATTTGTTTGAGCGAGTCTACACCGTCATATGGTGTGGATTCCTCTTTCACATTTTCTTTTCTACGGGTTTTACCAGAGCCTAACTTGCAAGGAAGTGAAGAAAGTAGGGGTTCGCACCATCTTTTTTCACTTATGACCTATTATGAACTTGTTTGGTTCGCTGATTTTTCTTAACTTTGCAGAAGATTAGCTGCACTCGGCAATTTGAAAGCAAGCTTTCATTGCGCTCGTTTGCATAATCTTTGCCCCTTGAAAGTAAATGATTCGCTGTTTCGGCAGAAAAGCAGGAGCAGTTATATATAATGAACTTAAAAACAGAATGCTTATGAGCAAGGTATTTCAAGTCAAGCCTAAGCGCCTTAAACGCTCTAATGGTACTGTCCTCACTCCCGATATGGTAGTGACAGTAACAACTATGCAGCACACCGCCACCCCTTTTTACAATGGAGCCAAGGAGGTGCAAGAAGCCTACATGCGCATCTATGCTTTCGACTATAAGAAAGCATGCTGCAATCCGAATGATTTTGAATTTAAGAAGTTGGACTAATGGGAATATTTAATTCTAAAAATTTGAAGAAAGCGGTCAATATGGTCGCTTCTTCTTCGCCTGTCATAAATGCAATTTCGCAAGCTTCTGACATTGTAGATAAGTCTATGGATGTAATAGACAAAAATCTTAATGGAGGAAAAAACTGGAACTTCTCGGAGACACCAATTGACGAAGTGGCTAAAGCCTTTATGAATAGTGTAAGAGGCAAGCGTATAGTTTGTATGATGACAAACATTTCTGATACTGCTAAGGCTTCTATTCGTGGTAATTTCAATCTGGATATAGATGAACAAATATTGTTCTTTAATGATACTTCATTTTTGGGAAACAAAAATCAAGGCTTAGTTATTACCAACAAAAGGCTTGCTTGCATTCCAGATAATGATGAGGGAGACGTGTATTCTTTTGCATTTAATGATATACAGAGAGTTGAATATCGCGAGATGCAAATCTATCTATGGGGATATGGAAATGACGAGGATAATGTACCTTTGCCATTGGACCATTTCTTTAGTTTTAATGGAGAGACTTCTGCCGTTAAAGCTGATGCTCAAAAAATAGCTGCCGTGTTAAACAAGATGGTTACTGTTGCAGGGCATGAAGAGGAGACAACCCCATTGGAAGTAATAGAATCTTATTTGGATAATAATGAAGCGGATAAGGCAATTCAATGTATAAACGAAATCTTGTCATCTACCGATTTTACAGATGAAGATGAGACAAAATCAATTTATTATTATTATTTGGGACTGGCGTATGCACAAAAAATGACAGAACAATTAGATGTTGATATCGCAGCTGGCTCGGAGCAATTCTCAGAAGAAGTAGATCGTTATGACGGTGCTATGAACAGTGCGTTTAGAGAGGCGCTTGTACTTTGTACAGATGATGAATTCCGTTGTAAAATATATTATCTTAATGCTTTGTATTGCTTAAATCAATTACAAGGAAGACAAATGGCGTTAGCAGCCATGGAATCACCAGATTTTGAGATTAAGCAAGAAGCTAAGGATATATATATGAATACAACTAAACATCTTCCTGCTTATTTTACACAAATAGACTATAATACGAGAAAATTTATATTTGTTCTTGGAACAGAGAAACAACTACCTGGTTGCTATGATAAAGATGGGAACATACAGTTCGTGTTTACATTAAACGATCTTCCGACATCAATCCAATTCCCTGTTGGGCATCCGCAAGCCAACACTTTATACATTGGTCATCCGTTCAAACCAGCAACGTATCTTCCATTTGAGAATGCAACAGAGCAGTTGTTTATGGAAAGAGTACATGAACTTTGTTATTTGGGACAATGTCTTGGAGCTAATGAAATAAGAATTAAAAGATTACGTGGGTTAGATACAGCTTCTTCAGAAGCAAAGCAGTTGGATGTATCCGGAGAATTAGATGTTAAAGCCGTTAATGTGGGGGGAAGTTTTGGTAGAAATACTGCTGCTCAAAATAGTTATTCATCCAAGGATGGAATGGAGATGGTTCAGACGTATTTACCAACAAAGCAGCCATATTGCCCAGACGATTTGGTTTGGTTAGACTCTGAAACTTCTTGGCAAGCTTTGGTAAAGCAAAGATTGAATGGAAATATATTGTCATATTCTTTGCATCTGTCTTCTTCGGAGTCTGTAAGCATGACTTCAAGTAAAGTCCAGTCTGTCAAGGCATCTTTTGAATACCTTGTCACAAAGGTAAGTGGAACTTATGATGCCAAAACAGACAAGACCTTTAGTAAGACAGAAGAGATAGAATGGGAGATAGATATGCAGTTCAAGCCTTTGCAGGATTTTGAGGACGATAATGTTAATGCCCTTAATGGTCAGGCAGTTGCTCAGATTGCTCAAACACAGAAATCTGAATTGTCAGAGGACGAGTTGGCATATAAGGAAGAAGTAGAGTTCTGTTTGGAAGATGCGTCTGAAATAGATGCTCATTCTCGTAAGTTCTTGGAACGTAAACGTCAGAAACTCGGATTGTCAGAGACGAGAGCGCAAGAGATTGAGGACATGGTAAAGGCTTCTTTGGTATCTTTTACCGATGAAGAAAAAGAGTACATGGAAGCTCTTGATGATGTTATTGAAGATGGAGTAATTCCTGATAATGTTCGTAGATTATTGGAGCGTGAAAGAAAATCATTGGGAATCTCTGAGGAACGCGCCAAAGAATTGGAAGAAATAAAATGTAAAGCATAATTCTGATAACTCAATTAGTTGTGATAAGATTTTCACAACTAATTGGGTTTTCATATAACAAAATAGACTATGAGTAAAGTATTTCAAATAATGCCTAAGCGCATCAAGCGCTCTAATGGTACAGTTCTCACTCCCGAAATGGTAGTGACAGTAACAACCATGCAGCACACGTATTTGTTTTAATACTATAATCCTTATGAACGAAAAAGAGATTTGTGAATTAATGGACAAGATACCTACTTTTGAAGGATCAAAGTCTATATATAATCCTATGGAGACTTTTGTGGAATATGTTTCGCAAAAAGAGATATGCCACTCATCAATATTGGCAGAACTGCTAAATCCATTAGGACGACATGGTCTTGGGCGTTCTTTTCTAGATGCTTTTCTTAAAGAGATAGAATGTAATGAAACTTTTGAAGACGTTACAATACAAACAGAAATGCCTGTTCAGAGGATTTTAACAGATGGAAGTGGACCTCGAAGAATTGATATTTGCATCATTAATAATTATAACAATGATGTAGTTATTATTGAGAATAAGCTCAATAATGCTAAAGAGCAATATCGTCAGCTTGAAGACTATGAGGCAGGATCAAACTATAAAGGATTTAATGTTGTAAAGACTGTTTGTTTACAAGGAAGCAACCCCAATGACATTGGGGCCGATATTGATTTATCTATAATGCATCTTGCAGAACTTTTAGATAAAGTATGTGGTAATTGTTTTGAGTTAAAATCGTATATAACATTATTGAAGAATATGGGACTTAAAGAAAAAATGAATGAGGAGGTAAAAAAACTACTTTCTTTAGATAACGAGACCTTTGATAAAGTTAGAGACCTATCGAGATTATTTTACAATGATGAAGTTTCTGAATATTGCTTTAATGAAATAAGGTCAAGTCTTGAAAATATGAATAAAGGCTTTTTAGAGTTGATTTTTTCAAGAAAATAACGCCTAAAAAAGCAAAATATAGCAGAATGATGCTTTTATTTTGAGTTTCAAGTGGTTGTGGCAGTCGTTGGCTTTAAGTGGCATAGACGAGGAAAAGCGAAAAACGCAGATTGGAGAAATAGAAACGCTTTCAAATCATTACCTCGCAGAAACGCCCTAATAAGCATTTTTAACGGTGGCGGTTCATATTTCCCCATTCTGCGTAAGTTTTGGTTTTGCCATGCAACTCTCATAGTTTAATTTTGCACCGAACAAAAAAGTAAGAATTATGAGATGCACTTTCAAGACAGTCTTCTATATAAATGGAAGCAAGGAGAGAAACGGAATTGTCCCTATCATGGGACGTGTGACAATCAACGGAACTATCGCACAGTTCAGTTGCAAGCAGAGCGTGACCAAGGCTATCTGGGATGCCAAGGGCAACAGAGCCATTGGCAAGAGCAAGGAAGCCAAGGAGGTGAACTTTGCGCTTGACAACATCAAGGCTCAAATCGCCAAGCATTACCAACGCCTTTCCGACCGTGAGGCGTTCGTTACTGCTGAAATGGTGAGAAACGCCTATCAAGGCATAGGCACCGAATACGAAACCTTGCTCAGAGCTTTCGACAAGGAGAACGCAGCCTTTGCCAAACGTGTAGGCAAGGACAGAGCCAAGAACACTTACAACAAGTATCTTGTGGTGAGAA
>ERZ1023892.131-NODE-131-length-23143-cov-26.038505_pt1 | contig 23143 bp, 34 predicted proteins | sample MGYA00380397_ERZ1023892 | MGnify/ENA primary metagenome ERZ1023892 (study PRJEB33179, sample SAMN07448999) | human gut metagenome | biome: Human-gut; feature: Human associated habitat; material: Faeces | host: Homo sapiens | place: India: Bhopal | collected... | reverse complement strand
AGATAGTAATCATCGACAGTCAAATGAATTACCGAGGAAAACTTGACACTTACTTTCTATCTCAACCCTTGACAAAGCCTGATTCTCCACGTATAATGATGAAGTTGATAATTTTATCCACCAGCTTAAGGCGCTGTATAAAACGTACAGCAGGAGCTATCAAGCGGCAGGCCGATAGGTAAGGAGGTGCTAAGAATGCCGGTTCCGAAGACAAAAAGTTCCAGATCCCGTCGTGATAAGAGACGTGCTAACTGGAAGCTGACTGTTCCGGGTCTTGTGGAATGCCCGCAGTGCCATGCACTGAAAAAACCTCATCATGTATGCCCTGTATGCGGTTACTACAAAGGCAAACAGATCATCAGCAAGACTGTTGAAGAATAATAGAAAAACGTTTTCCTCCAGAGGGAAACGTTTTTTTAGTGTCTGGAAAAGGGGAGAAGAAATGGAGGGAAAGGGGGCCGGAAGTGTTGGCAGTAAGGACGTTATTTTTTCCTTTTCGAATCTGTCCTCAGCGCTTCGCCTGTCTCCTTCCTGCGGAAGGAGACAAAGCCAGCTGGTATGATGCTTCAGCAGCTCTTAGAATCCAAAGGGCCTGTCAAGTGTGAGTTTTTTGTGTCCCTTTGGTTCCGAAGATACCACCTTTCCCTGCAGGTGGTGGGACAATCATGGAGGAAGGCAGCCTTCCTTTTATCTATTTTTCACATGGTATCTATACTGAAAATATGCTATAACAGGGCCAACCAGCAATTTTCCCCGTATTTATCGAATATTTTTATGAAACGGCAAACAGACGGCAAAAATTTCAGCTTCCGAAAATTTCCTCTATGTATCCATCGGCCTTCTTCCGGATGTCCTGGGTGTAATGGATGTAAGTGTTGTAGACTGTTGCCGGGGTATCTCCAAGTACGGCGGCTACCAGGTTGATGTCCTGGGTTTCCGAGAGCAGGAGGGTGGCGAAGGTGTGACGGAGGGAGTGCATGTGCATTCCTGGCTTGAATCTTGAAATTGCCCGATTGAGAGAGTGTTTCTTCCGCTCGAGCTCCGGGAGAATCCTTCCGTCGATAGAGCGGGGGCTGCTGTGATTCCACTTCTGCAGCGCGGCGGCCAGCCGGGCGGTAAGGTGCAGTGTGCGGTAGCCGTTACGGCTCTTCGGCGGCTTGAATCCCTTGCTTCCATCTTTGCGGGTGCCCCATTGTTTATTGACAGTGATGGTTCGTTTGAAAAAATCGATGTCGGACCAGGTAAGGCCTGCAATTTCGGCAAAGCGCATCCCGGTATTCAGGGAAATGAGCACGGCAAGGCGGAGCGTCGGATTTTCGATAGATTCCACCAGCTGGTTGGCTTCTTCTTTCGTGAACGCTTTTATTTTCTTTTCCCGCTTGTCTTTATCTATGGCCACGGCAAGGACCGGGTTATCGGGGCGGATGTGGTAAGTGCGTACGGCGTAAGAGAAGACTGTTTTTATTTTGGCCAGGGTTTGATTTCTGGTGCTTATTTCCAGCTTCCCCGCGAGCGCGTTGTAGGCGTTGATGACTTCCCCTTCTGTAATGTCATGGAGCGGTTTATCTGCTATGGTTGGCACACGGGCGATGGACTGGCGGTATAAGACGGCGGTCCCGTATTCTATAGATGTTTTCTTGTCTCTGAGGAAAATCTTTTCCGTGAAGTCTCTCAGGGTGATGCCGGCAAGCTCCGGAGAAGCTCCGCTTTCGGCTTCCTGCCGGGCGGCGTCCAGCAAATCATCCTGGGCGGCCCGGGCCTCTTTCTTCGTCTTGAACCCCTGGCGGGATTTCTGCCTCCACTTCCGGTTGACTTTGTAGGAGAGGAGGAGGCAGATGCTTCCGTTCTTTTCCCTGGTGGAAAAATGATATTCCATAAAAAATCAGCTCCTTTCTGCTGAAAGTGGGCTGATTTTAGAGTATAATTAAGTTGGTAATCAGCCCACAATGTGTTGTGCCAAAACATTAAAAGCGCGGATTACTGACGCTCCTTACGTCGATAAGGGAGCGGTACGGCACCGCCTGATCTAGTCCATCAGGCGGTGCCTTTTCTATTTTGCGAGGTTAATCCTGCCTATGGCGGTCATAGAATTTCCTACCTTCATAGGCTCCGATAAGTGTTACAGCGTACATCGTTACGGCAACAATTCCGACCAAAATAAATTTGCTGTCTTTGAAAGAAGCTGCAATCATGCCGGCCAGCTCGCCGACCACAACGGAGCCTAAAGCTAAACCATTGGAAAACTGTTCAATACTATCTTTGTCAATTTTTATCATTTTCTTCACCTTCTATTGGCTTATTTCAATTTACCGGTGATTATGTCTAATGCGTATTTTCTGGCCTCTTCTTTACCGTAAAGAGTTTTTACCAGGGAAACGCAGTAAGGCTGTACCCCTCCTCCATGTGTTTCACTGGTCGCAATAATTGCATCTCTAGCGTCTTGATTGATTTCCTTCCCATAAATTGTCGGCTCGCAGAGGATAAGATAGGCTAAATATTTCCCTCCCGCTTTTTCAACGTCGGAAAAGTCTGCAGATGGATAGGCTTTTTTTAATGCGTCCTTGAAATTATCTATAACTTTCCATTCTACGATAAATGAATCCACAAGGTTGTCCGGTTTTGAACGGCTTACTTCCTCTGCATATAAATCCTTCCACAGCCTGTTTCCAAGCTCGTTGATTTTGGCACGCGGCGTACGGCTATAGAGAATATACGAGATAATCTTATAAACTCTACAAATAGTGATTACTATTACCAAAAATGCGACGGCATAAGTTACGTATTCCATTCTCTTCACCTCACCACTTATGACGGGACCTCTATAACTTACTCATTATTGTGCTTATGCTGGTCATAGAATTTACCACCTTCGTGGGCTCCCCAAAAGCAAAAGAAGAAGAAAGTTACAACAATAATTGCCATTAATATATATCTGCTGTCTGCAAATGATGCAGCAATCATACCAGCCAAGAGGCTCACGGTAGATGTGACACATGTAATTTCTTGCGCGAAATTTTCAAGGCTGCGTCTATCCATTCCTATCACACTTTCTATATAAAATCACTTTATTTCTCCCTGCTTAATCACTGCGCGGCCCAGAATGCGGATGCTTTCGCAGTTGGATTTGTTAAAGACCATTGGCGCATACTTCGGGTTCGCAGACACCAGCGTGATGGTATCGCCGGACTTATAGAAGCGCTTGAGACAGATTTTCTCGTTATCTATTTCAACCACGGCTACCTGCCCATTTTCCACAGTTGGGGTAGATTTCACGAAGACTATATCACCGTCATTGATTCCGATGCCCACCATGCTGTCTCCACGGATGGTGATGCAGAAATCCACATCATACTTCCCTTCTACGTTGATATACGGGGTATCCTGGTTTAAGTCTTCCAAGGGGCTTCCTGCTGCAGCATATCCCATCATGGGTACTCGCTTCCATTTCGGAACAAAGGCACCTTTAGGGATGTAGGTTGTTTTGTCTGATTTTCCCAGCAGGTAATTCATGTCTACGTTGAAGAAGTCGGCCAGCTTTTCGAGTGTTTCAAAATTGGGCTCCCGCTCTCCTCTTTCATACATGCTGATGGCGCTTCTGGTAAGCCCGGACTGCTTTGAGAATTCGTCCTGGGTGAGACCTTTTCCTTTTCTCAGTTCTCTTAATCTGTCATTGAATTTCATTTTTCTCCCCTTCCGTTTCTTACTTTGAATTATCTGCCCACATTTTAACACGAAACGTGTTGACACGCAACGTGTTAAGTGCTATGCTTTATACATGACACGAAACGTGCCATAGAAAGGAGGAAAGAGTTATGCCGACGCCGAGGGAAATCGGGCAACGTCTTAGAGAACTTCGCGGAGCAACGCCAAGAGAGAATGTGGCGAAAGCCTGTAATATCTCTGTATCCGCACTCTCTATGTACGAAAACGGCTTCCGCATTCCGCGGGATGAAATCAAAATCCGGATAGCTAATTACTACAAGCTTTCGGTGCAGTGTATTTTTTTTATGAATCAATGGCACGTTTAGTGTCAATAGGAATGGTTAAAGAAGAAAGGAGAAGAGAAACATGAATGAAATCCTAAATATCAGAAATGTTCATTGTTACATGGACAAGAAGACTGCAATAGCCTATCTGAATGCCGAAGATGTGGCACGAGGATTTGGTTTTACACAAGGAAAGAGCGGCGTTGAATACATCCGATGGGACAGAGTAAACCAGTATCTTCATGAATTTGGATTTTCCCCACAAGTGGGGAAAGATGATTTTCTTCCGGAAAACATGGTGTACCGGTTGGGATTCAAGGCCAACAACGACGTGGCTAAGAAGTTCCAGGCTGTGTTGGCCGATGAGGTGCTTCCCGCCATCCGCAGGCACGGGGCCTATATGACTGAGGAGGCTCTTGAGAAGGCGATCACGGAACCGGACTTCTTGATTCGTCTCGCCACCCAGCTGAAGGAAGAGAAAGCGAAACGCCTGGAGGCTGAGAAGCAGGTAGAGGCCGCAAAGCCGAAAGTGCTCTTTGCGGATGCCGTCTCTGCAAGCCACACCTCTATCCTAGTGGGAGAGTTGGCGAAAATCCTCCGTGGAAACGGTATAGAAATTGGTCAGCGGCGCCTCTTCGCATGGCTTCGCGAGCATGGGTATCTCATTAAGCGCCAGGGTACCGATTACAACATGCCTACACAGATGGCTATGGAGCTGGGACTGTTTGAGATTAAGGAAGGCTCTTATGTGAATGGAAGCGGCGCAAACATCATTACCAAGACACCGAAAGTCACAGGGAAAGGTCAGACTTATTTCATAAACAAATTTCTTAGTGCTTAAGGAGGAGATTAAATTGGCCTGCAGAACATTTTCCACCGCCGAGGTGGCCACCCTGTTCGGCATCTCTGCCGATTCCGTTCGGAAGATGGAGCAGGATGGCATTCTGCGGCGGCTGAAGGTTCCTGGAATCCGCTACAGCCGGAGCGAGGTGTACGCCGTCCTCCGGGAAGGAGCGGAGACCTGCACTGTGGGCGAAGTAAAACGCCTGCAGGAGGCAATCCGGGAGAAAGATGCGGAAATTAATAGGCTCCGCAGCACTCTCCGCACCATTGCGGAGGAAGCAAAGGGGGGAATCGTATGAGACTGAAATGGAAGAAGATTATTGCCACTCTGGCCATTCCGGCGGCCATCGCTGCCGGTGCCTGGGCTTATGAGCCGCCGGCGGAGCTCATTGAGTACCGCACGGAGGCTGAGGCCGGAGACACCATCTGGAGCATCTGCGCCAAGGTGGCAAGCGATGAGGACGAAATGGAGGAACTGGTTTACAGAACCATGAAGGAGAATCGGATTTCCGACCCCGGGGCGCTGCAGCCCGGGACAGTCATTGTAATCAGAGTTAAGGAGGCGAGAAACTTATGAAACTCCATGACCTTCTCGATGTAATGGATCCGCAGATGCGAATCGAGATTATTGTTACGGAAGTTGATACCTATGGCGGCATCCTTATAGCTTTCGACGGGAAAGCCGGCCGTATTCCCCTGTCTGTTCTAAGAAAATATGGTGATTACGACGTTGGGAGAATCGACCGCCCTTCGATAGATTCTGGCGACGATGAGTACCACGTTGCATTTGACGAAAACGGAGTCCTGCACTTCACGTTTAAGAACACCATACATATTTATTTGTAAGGAGGAAAGCATGAAAACATCTACGGACTGCGAAAAATGCCGGTTTGAAAGCATCTGCCCCATGGCTGGCAAGCGCCAGCGCCTTGCGTTTGATGATGGGGGCCTTGGGCTTTGCCCCAAGCTCCCGGATATGAAGATTCTGCGGTGCCGGAACTGCCTGTTTTGCCATAAGACTAAAAGCATGGGGGGCACAAGCAAATACGCCATGGAAAACGGACATCCGATTTACACCTGTGCGGCGATGAATTACAACCGCATGCAGCCGGATGGAAAGCTCCCGCGCACCACGCCGAGAGACTGCCCCATCAAAGAAGCGAAAAGAAAAGGCCTCTGACGTCTAGCACACGTCAAAGGCCAAAGGGGTGGATGCGTTCATTCATTTTATCATCCGCCCTCATTTTACCACAGGAGGAAAGTAATGGCATATAGAGGCTGTGATTTGATTTTATCCTGCCATGAGGCAGAGACGGACCACGAAAAGTGGTTAGCCACCCGCAACGGTGGAATCGGAGGCAGTGACGCCTCTGTTATCATGGGGCTGAATCCATACAAATCCCCATACCAGCTCTGGCTGGAAAAGACGGGCCAGGCAGAAGCGCCGGACCTGTCAGGCAACCAATATATCTATTGGGGGCACAAAAACGAAGCCAACATCGCCGACTGGTTCCAGGAAGACACCGGCAAGAAGGTGAGGAAGCTGGGCACCCTTCGAAGCCGGGCCCATCCGTTTATGCTGGCCAACGTTGACAGGGCGGTGATGGGAGAAGAGGCAGGCCTTGAAATCAAGACCGCCGGCGTCTCCCAGGCGAAGAAATGGAAAGGGGACGAAATCCCCGACGCTTACTACTGCCAGTGCCTTCATTATCTGGCAGTAACCGGGGCGGCCCGCTGGTACATCGCCGTACTCATCGGAGGCAATGAGGCGCTCTACAAAACAGTGGAGCGCAATGAGGAAGACATCAAGGCTCTCATCCAGGCGGAGGCTGATTTCTGGCATCTGGTAGAAACGAATACCCCGCCCCCGGTGGACGGCTCCGCCAGCTGCGCGGCGGCCCTCTCGGAAAGATTCAAGGGCGGCGGAGAATCAATCCTGCTCCCCTCTGAGGCTGAAAGGGTTATTGAGTCTCTCGAGGTTGATAAGGCCATCCTGGATTCGCTCAAGAATCAGATTTCACTCAAAGAAAACAAGCTCAAGGAGCTACTGGGCGACGCCGAGGAAGGCTCAACCGACCGCTTCCGGGTAATCTGGAAATCAACCTCCGGCCGCGCATCGGTGCCACTGGCGAAAGTGAAAAAGAGTGCGCCGGACATTTACCGGCTTCTCGAAGACAAGGGGTTCATTTCTTACGGCAAGCCTTCCAGGCGGTTCAGCATTAAAGAAAAATGACTGACGCTGGATTCGAGGAACTCCGCATCGGCGACCCGGTGCATTGGCCGGCCAGGAGACTTAATGGAACGGCAATAGACATTATTCACGGGTTTTTTGATAAAGCAATTTTAATTAAATCCGGTGACGCCCTGATCTGGGCGTCTTACCGGAATGTTGAGAAAGGAGAAAGACACTATGAACACGAAAGGCGGACTTACAGAAAGAAAGGCAAGCATGCAGCAGGGAGGGAACGCTAGGACTTCCATGCAGGGGTTGATCCAGGCCATGGAGCCGCAGATCAGGAAGGCTCTCCCCTCTGTTATCACTCCGGAAAGATTCACAAGGATGGTGCTGACGGCCCTTTCCTCCACTCCGAAGCTGCAGACATGCACTCCACAGAGCTTCCTGGGCGCCATGATGCAGGCGGCCCAGCTGGGCGTGGAGCCTAACACCCCATTGGGACAGGCCTATCTCATCCCCTATGGTAATGTGTGCCAGTTCCAGCTGGGGTACAAAGGCCTCATTGACCTGGCATACCGCTCCGGAGAGGTGAGCTCTATCCAGGCCCATGAGGTCCATGAGCATGATACCTTCGAGTTTGAATTCGGCCTTGAGCCGAAGCTCCGCCACGTCCCCGCAAAGAGTGACCGTGGGCCCGTTACCTTCTACTATGCCGTGCTGAAGCTGAAGAATGGCGGCGTGGGCTTTGAAGTCATGAGCCGTGAGGACGTGGAAAAGTTTGCCATGAAGAAATCCAAGGCTTACCGTAACGGTCCATGGCAGACGGACTTCGACGAAATGGCCAAGAAGACTGTCCTCAAGAAGGTACTGAAGTATGCACCTCTTAAGACCGAGTTTGCCCGGGCCGTGGCCACGGATGAGACCGTGAAGTCTACTCTCTCCGACCATATGGCTGATGAGCCGAACGAGATGTACACCACTATCGACAACGAACCGGACAAGCCCGAAGAGGCACCCAAGGGCGTGAATCCCGAAACCGGGGAGGTGAAGGAATGATGACGGACGGTGAAAGGACATTAGTCCTGGATAAGGCAAAGAAGTATCTGAGGGATGCGGGCTTTGACAATGTGGTTATCCTGACCAACGAAGGCGGCTCCCATGGGACTATCGGTATTGCATGCTACACAAAGCCGGCATTGATGCGCCTCCTCATGGCCTCCTATTTCATGGATGACGCTATGTGCCACACGGTGAAAGATGATTCATTGGGGAGAGTCCTCTGGAAAAACCTTCTCCACAGTATATTGAAAACCATCGTTCCCCAGATTCGAAAGATGGAAAATGAGATGAAGGAGGAAGGTAAAAATGAAGCCTGAAACATTGGAATCATGCCTTAAACAGGCCGTCAAATACCTGGAAGAAAACGGATGTAGGGACGTTGTTATAGCAGCTGATGAGGGTGGTGGTCACACCGCCTGTATTTCAAAGTGCAAAGCAGGGGGCCAGGCGCTCAAGCTGTCGGCCTGGCTCATGGACTGCTGCATTGACAGTTTAGTAAATAAAAAATGCGAATACTATGACATGTGGAAATGGTTTTTGGGCCGTATCCTTGATGAAATTAAGAATACGGAAAAAGAAACCGGCGTTTCCGGGCCTGACCCCTTCTCTTCTCCATTTCCCAAGAATTAAGGAGCCGCTGACATGGCAGAAGGAAATTGGATAAAACTCTATCGGAAGATGATTGACGACCCCGCTTTCGTCAATTCAACACCGGCCCAGGTGAAGGTGCTCCTGACTGTCATGTTCCTGGCTGCCTGGACGCCAAAGAAGTGGGACGTGCTGGGCCATGAATTCACCATCCAGCCCGGGGAGGTTTTCATAAGCTCCCTGGAGCTGGCCCGCCGGGCGGGTGATGGTGTGAGCCGCGATGTGGTGCGCAAGGCTGTAGTTAGATTTGAAAAATTAGGATTTTGGACCCTAAAGCGGACCAGAAGAGGAATGCTTATTCATATCGATAATTGGCGGAAATATCAGCTATATGAAGATGGGCAGACCCATATGGAGACCCATAGCAGACCCATAGCAGACCCAATGGAGACCCATAGCAGACCCAATGCAGACCCAACCAATAAAAAAGAAAGTAAGAATAGTAAGAATGTAAGAAGGGAAGAATATAATACCCCCCTACCCCCCAAAGGGGGAAAGGGCGGGGTGGTTCCCCTCTTCGAGAAGTTTTCCGGTGACAACCAGGAACTGCTCTGCGCTCTCAAGGAATGGCAGGACATGAGAAAGAAAATGAAAAAGCCGCTGACCGAAAGGGCGGCAGAGCTCAATCTCAAGGACCTGCAGAAGCTTTCCGGCGGCGATGAGCGGCTGATGGTTTCCATCGTGTTGCAGAGTATCAAACGCGGGTGGCAGGGATTCTACGCTTTGAAAGAGGCGCAGGCCCCGCGGGCCGCTCCGCAGAGTAGTCAGAATATGGAGGATTTTTTAGATGGACTCGAAGAATTCAAAAATTCCCTCCCCCCAGACAGTGGCGATTGGGATGCTTAAAGCGGCATGGCCCAAGTTTACGGACCAGCAGGCAAGGCTCTACATGCTCATGACGAAGGACATCCCGGAGCCCATCCTGGTGAAGTCTATTGAAGCCCTCATCAAGGAATCGGCCTTCCTGCCGACGGTGGCGGAAATCCGGAGCCGTGCGGAGGCCCTTTATAAGGCCGCCCAGGGCGAGGAGCCTCCGGACGCCGGCCGCGGATGGGGAGAAGTGGTGCGGGAAATTTCCCGCACGGGTTACTATGGAAAGCCGAAAATCAGGGACCCCACGGCGGCGGAGGTGGTCCGGCGCATGGGGTGGAAAGAAATCTGCTCCTCTCCGGCGGATGAGACAGGCGTCCTGAGGGGCCAGTTTATGAAGATGTACGCCATGCTGCAGGAATCCCGCCGGGAAGAGCGCCACAACAGGGCGCTCCTGCAGGACGGCAAGGTAAAGGGCTTCATCGCTTCCCTTTCCGGAAGCATGGCCCTGGAAGGAGGTAGATGATTCTTGAGAAGTAAAGCACTGATGTGGAAAGAACGATTTTGGAAGCTTCGAGGGAAGAAAGAAGTGGAATGTTTCGCAAGGACTCTTTTCGAACTCGGTCGCCGCTATGAAAAGTTTATCGTGAGGGCGAATTATGGAATTTCTCCCAGCGTCCATATGCGGATGCGGGAGTACATCAGGGCCAGAGACAAGCTTTCCGGCCATCATCGAATCTGAAGGAGGCAGTCATGGAAGAAATGATTCATGAGATTAAAGATGAAGATATGCCGAAGCACTCCATGTGCTTAGAAGGGGTGCGGGTGAAGTGCTACAGAGGCAAGGGCGGAGCTTTGCAGGCCATGGCCGTACCTGCAAGCACGCCCTACAGCCGTGAAGAAAGGGAGATTGAGAAAGAAATGAAGCAGTTTATCTATGCCGATGAAATCCACCATCCCGACCACTACACATGGAAGGGCGTGGAGTGCAAAGATGTGATTGAAACCATGGTGACCGGCCTCTCCGGCATCGAAGCCTACTACATGGGGAACATCATCAAGTACCTTTACCGCTACCCGAAAAAGGGAACGCTGCAGACGGACCTGGCCAAGGCGGCACAGTACATGGAATTTCTGAAAGAGCATTTTGCAAAGGAGGAAAGCGGCCATGTTGAATGACAACCAGTGCTTTATCAGCGGCCGCCTGGGCCGTGACCCGGAACTGAAGTACACCCAGAAAGGAAAAGCTTACTGCCGCCTCTCTGTGGCGTGCTCCTACAAGGTGAAAGATGAAGAGCGCACGGACTGGGTGAGCGTGCAGGTGTGGGGGCCGCTGGCGGAAAACTGCGGAAGCAACCTGCAGAAGGGACAGCGCGTAATGGTAAGGGGGCGTTATTCCTCCTCCAGCTACGAGAGCCCGCAGGGAAAGAAGTATTTCACCCAGGTGGTGGCGGACCTGGTAGCCATCTGCCTTGACGGAAGCCCCTACGCTAATGGCGGCCAGGGAAACAGCCAGGGCAGCGGCCAGTGGGGAGGCGGACAGAACCATCCGCAGGGGGGACAGCCGCAGGACCGCGGCAACTTCTCCCGCTTCGGACGGCCGACGCCTCCGCCCATGGAGCAGCCCAGTTTCTCGGACTATGCCAACCAGCCGCAGGGGAACCCTTCCGGCGTGATGCATGGGCCGAATGAGAAGGATGAGGACATTCCGTTTTAACGGCAGGAGGAAACCATGACAAGAGACGAGTGGAAGGCCCTCAAGAAAGAAAAGGGCATGAAGGTTTATGTTTTACGCTACGAAGGCGGAAGAGGGCATATGACGCCGAAGGACGCCCTTGAGTACACGATTGATACCATCTACCCGAGGGCCGCCACGGTCCGCCGGCAGGTGGGATGGACGGTGGAATATGATTTCTTCCCCTGCGAGATGCTGCACACAGAGCAGGAAATGAAAGAAAAATGGGGGGGACTTAAATGCAAATAGACATCGTAGGCCTGCTTATTGTCGTTATCGTTTCGATTTTCTGCATCGTTTTGACATCACGGAGGTGACTGGAATGTCGTTTGAAGAATTGTGCTTTGCTATCGTCGGAGTTGTGTCCATTTCCTTCACGCTGGCAGCCTTTATCGGCATGCTCCGGGAATCGAAGCAGATGGATGATGAAATATTGAATTACGAGCTCAATGAAGCCAGACTGCAGGATAAGATTGAGAGCCAGGAAAGCCTCATCCGCCAGGCGAAGGCCAATATTAACCTGCTGAAGGAGGAAAATGCCAGGCTTCGCAAGGAATGCATTGTGCTGCACAGGCAGGAAGGGCAGGAGGCCGAAGATGGGCAGAAGGAACAGTCATAAGAGATTTACCGGCCACGGCGTGAAGAGAGAAAGCTCCTGGGCGGACAAGCTCATGAACGAGATGCACCCGAAGGAAACACTGCCGGAGAAGCCGGACGAGCTGACAGCAGAGGACCTGAAGCCCGGCGGCAAGGCGGGCACTCCCCCTCCTCCCCGCATCACGGCCAAGGCATCAAGGCCTTACACCAGGCTCTTCGAGCCGCCGGAAGGAAACTGCGCTTACTGCGGCCGCCCTCTCCGGAAAGGGGAAGGCCATTGGGTGCTTGATGAGTGGGGGCAGATGGTCAGAAAATGCAATGATTCCCGCTCCTGCTACGAACGCATGGGCGAGGATAATCAAAAATCGCTTAAAAGGGCCCTCAGACGGTTCGGAGCAGTAGGAGGTATGTAATTGTACTTTTTCGTTGAAGGAAAGCCGCAGGGTAAAGCACGGCCCCGATTTTCGCAAAAATCTCACACGACTTATACCCCAAAGAACACAGCCGACTATGAGAAGCGCATCCGGCAGGCTTTTACAGAGGGCCGGGGAGAATGGAATAAGCTCCCATCTGACTGCTACGCTTTTGTGAAAATCCAGGCCCAGTACCCCATCCCCAAGTCATGGAGCAAGCGGAAAAAGAAGGAGGCCATTGCCGGGCTCATCGTGCCGACTACCAAGCCGGACGGCGATAACATCCTGAAGGTGGTGCTGGACGCCCTCAACGGCCTGGCGTACGATGATGACAGGCAGGTGGTCAAGATGGGCATTATCAAAGTCTACGGCGTCAACCCGGGCCTCATGGTTCAGGTGGATGAGTACAAAGTGTAAGGAGGGGAAAATGGGAAAGCACGGGATGAAGAAAAGTGTTGCAAGCCGTCCTGACCCGACATTCGCAGAGGTGCTTGGCGTTTTCAGAAAAGAAGCCCGAAAACTCAAAGACGAAAAGAAGGCGGCTGATGCATTCGCCTGTCTGAAGGCGGTCCGGTTCTACCTTCGCGGGAATGGCTTCGAGCTTGCTGACGACTTGGCAATTCGGGACGTTTACACGAAACGGGTTTTTCGCTCAATGGTCCCGGCCTCAAAACTGGCACCCAGGCCGAAAGAGAGAGGGTAGCCAATGACTGAACAAGAGGTCAAACTGTTTTTTGACAAAGTGCGCCGCTGCCAGAATCTATATAACTCCATCGTTTACGAGCGTGACCACATCGAGGAGGACCTGGCGGCGGCGAAAGCCATAGACTACAGCAGGCCCCACGTTTCCGGCGGAACGTCCTCCGACCTGGCGGACGTAGTGATGCGGATCCATGCAGAAAAAAATGACTGCGTGCGCGAGCTCACGATGAGGCTTTGGGAGCTTGAGTGCTACAAGGAGGACGCAATCCGTCTCCTCCGGGTGCTTAAAAATCCTGACCAGGAATCTCTCATGATTGACCGCTACCTCCGCGGAATGTCGTGGAAGGCCATTTTCAAGGCCCACCACATCGAGCGCACGGAGGGATTCCGCCGGCACCAGAAGGCTATCCACTGCATTGCGGAGGCTCTGACGCCACCGCCGCCGGAAAAGAAGCAAGAGAAATCCCCACCAAAACAAAGTGGGGACTAAATGGGACTTCCGAACCTGCTATAATGCTAGTGTGGAAATCAGGAAACAGGGATTCGGATTTCGCACGGAATAGAAAAACCACATGCTCATCGGCGTGTGGTTTTCTATTGCTTATTTTTTGATTTTTCTGAAAGGCGGTGAATGCCATGGCAGCCGAAGACAGATATCGGAAATTTGTAATTGAATATTTTAATTGCGGCGGTAACCAGACGCAGGCTGCCATCAATGCAGGGTACAGCCCGCGAAGCGCTTACATGCAAGGCAGCCGCTTGATGAAAAATGATAAAGTCAAAAAACTTATGGAAGAATATAAAGCAGACATTTATGGGAACCTGCGCACAAGAATGGCCGCCGGTGCCGTAAAAGCCTATGACGCCATCCTCAGCATTGCTACTAATCCGCAGGCGGACGACCGGGACAGGCTGGCGGCGGCTAAAGACATTATGGACCGAGCCGGATACAAGCCGGTGGACAAGACGGAGGTTTCCGGCGGCTTGTCTGTGACCCTGGAGGTGGACGATGATATCAACGCGCAGGATTAACCTCATCAATGACATCATCAAGCCTACGCCGAGGCAGCGGAGCTTTATGCAGACGGTCAAAGACAACACCTACATTCTCTACGGGGGCGCCGCAGGCGGCGGGAAATCGTACATCCTGCGCTGGGAGCTGGTGTATCTCCTGCTGACCTGGTACAAGCACACCGGGATAAAGGGCATTCGGGTAGGCCTTTTCTGCGAAGACTATCCGAGCCTGAAAGACCGCCAGCTCTCCAAGATTCGGATGGAGTTCCCGGAATGGCTGGGGAAATATAGAGAAACAGACCATGACTTCATCCTGGCCGACAGCCTGGGCGGCGGTGTTATCTGCTTCCGAAATCTGGATAAACCGTCTAAATACCTTTCCTCCGAGTTCGCCGCTATTGCCATCGATGAGCTGACACTCAATGATCAGAGCGTTTTTGATTTCCTGCGCATGCGTCTCCGCTGGGTAGGAATCAATGACACGAAGTTTATTGCCGCCACAAACCCGGGCGGCCGCGGGCACATGTGGGTGAAGAACCTATTCATTGACCGCAACATGCCGCCGGAAATGCAGGCGTTCGCTTCGCAGGTGGCTTTCGTGCCCGCTACAGTGGACGATAACCCACACATTTCCGCGGCGTACAAGGCCCAGCTGGACACGCTGCCTGACAAGCTCCGAAAGGCCTACAGAGACGGAGACTGGAACATCTTCGAGGGGCAGGTTTTCGAGGAGTTCCGGAACGACGAGCACGTCATTCAGCCCTTCCCTATCCCCGCCGACTGGCCACGCTACCGCTCCATGGACTGGGGATATACAAAGCCCTATGCCATCTATGAGTACGCTACCGACTATGACGGCGTCGTGTACGTTATCGGCGAGTGGTACGGATGTAAGCCGGGCACGGTCAACACCGGAACGCAGGAGACCGCCCGGGAGGTGGCTCGCAAAGTCAAGCACCTGGCGGGAGCCTTTGGGATTGCGGACCCTGCTATCTGGCAGCGCACCGGCCACGATGGGCCGACCATTGCGGAAATATTTGCTAATGAGGGCGTGCCCTGGACACCGGGGGACAACGACCGCATGGCGGGGCTGATGCAGGTGCACATGAGGCTTAAAGAGCATAAGCTAAAAATCTTCTCGACCTGCCACCACCTCATCCGGACGCTTCCCGCCCTCACTTACGACAAGCACAAGGTGGAGGACGTGGACACGGAGGAGGAGGACCACGCATACGACTCGCTGCGCTATTTTCTCATGTCCAGGCCGATGAGCCCGGACAGAAGCGAAGTGCGCACGATTGATAAATACAGGCCGGTAAGACCGGACAGGGAGGAAGGAACCGCATGGGGCGTGTGATTACTGTTTTATCGTCTATTAAGTTTGTGAGCCGGAAGGGCCTTCGGGACTACGCTTTCCGCGTCCTGAAGGGCGAGGTAGGCGAACATGTGAATAAAGGTGTGATTATCCCGGGGAAATACACAGATACCGAGCTCCGGGCGTTTGTGGAGCAGATGCCGGACTGGCAGCTCAGGCAGATGTACAACATGATGTACGGCTCCGAAATGGTGGAATGAGGTGAGAATCATGACTGGACTGGAAGAAGAAAAGGACCTGCTTCAGCAGCAGGCTGGCGGCTTTGACTTTGAGGCCGCCAAGGAACGGGTGAAGGAAGCACTCCGGCTGTCGGAGACCTGGAGAGACTACGCTAAGCAGGATTATGAATTCGTTGCCGGAAAGCAGTGGACTGATGCGGACTTGAACAACATGCGGAGGGCCAAAAGACCGGCTATCACGCTTAACCGTATTCGTCCCATCGTAAATCTTCTCTGCGGCTATGCTGCCCAGAATGAGACCGAGCCGGATTTTCTCCCCCGCTCCGAGGAGGATGACCGGGTGAGCCGCGTGGCCAAAGGCATCACCAAGTATGTTTTTGATAAATCGGCCTACCAGAAGGCAAAAAAGCGTGCATTCAGGGACGCTATCACCTGCGGCGTCGGCTATTATTGGACATCCTACTCCTTCAACTACAAGAAGATGGATGGGGAAATCAAGATTGAGAACGTGAGCCCGTTCGATGTGTTCATCGACCCGGAAAGCACGAAGGACGACCTGTCGGACGCCGCTTTCTGCGGCCGCTATTCGTGGGAATCACCGGACAAGCTCTGCCAAGTGTACCCGGAACACGCCGACGAAATCCGCACCATGTTCCACGACTACGATGAGACCGAGCTGGAGACTGTGGAAACCACGCCGCTCTGGTACTCTAATGAGCTGAAAAAGCTCCGAGTGGTGCAGTACTGGTACAGGCAGTACGGCACCAAGAAGGTATTCACGGCGGGCTCTGAAATCATCTCAGACCCGTCGTCTCCGGAGTACATGGCCCTCATGGCCGCCGGTGGGCAGCCGATGACCGTGCCGGATGAGCACATCCGATTCGCCACCTTCTGCGGCGAGGTGCTCCTGGAGGAAGGCGAGAGCCCGTATAGCCACGGCCGTTTCCCGCTGGTGGCACAGTACTGCTACAAGAGCGGATGGGAGAGCGACAAGGACGATGGACTGGAGCCTGCCGGCGTTGTGCGTGACCTGAAGGACCCGCAGAGAGAGCTTAATAAGAACCGCTCCCAGCGGATGCACATCGTAGACCAGCAGGCTCTGGGTGTGCGTTACTGGCAGGGGCAGGCGGATGCCAAGATTAAGAGGGATATCCGAGAACACTCCACCACACCGGGAGCCAACATCTTCCTTCCGCCGGGCCTTACATTTACCGACGGCCTTCCGGCGGCCCAGGATGTGGGCAACATTGAGCTTGAGCAGCAGTCAAGCGCTGACTTCTACTCTATATCCGGTGTGACACCGGAATCCCTATCCGGCTCCGTGGGGCAGATGAGCGGCAAGGCCATCGACCTCAGGCAGACTGTGACGACCGTGCAGACGGCGGAAATCTTCGACCATGCCAAGGATGCGGAACTACAGATTGTACAGCTCCTGTGGGGCGACAAGGGAGAGCCTGGACTTATTCCCCAGTTCTTTAATCATGAGAAGGCGCTCCGTATCCTGGGAGAAGATGGGAAGAAGGAATTTATACAGATTGAGCCTGGAATGGGGCAGGCCATGACGGTGCAGCCGCAGATTAACCCCATGACCGGACAGCCTCTGCTGGATGCGGACGGCGACCCCGTGGCCAAAGTGCTTTATGACCTGTCATGCTTTGACTTTGATATCGTCATCACCACCAGCACGGCCAGCGCCACCGCACGGCAGGCAAACCTTTATCAGCTGCTGGAGGCCAAAAAGGCAGGGGTGGATATCCCCATGGACATCATCCTGGACTTCATGGACTTCCCGGAAAAAGAGGCAGTCAAGAAGCGGCTGCAGCAGCAGGCCGAAGCGCCCAAGGTGCCGGACGTCAAAGTCTCCGGAACACTGGACCAGCTGCCGGCCGAAGCACTTTCCCAAGCTCTGCAGTCTATCGGCGTGACCATCTCGCCGCAGCAGATTATGGCCGAGCGAATGGCGCTGAAGGGAAAGGCGCCGGTTCCGGCCATCGCCGCACCGCCGGTGCAGCAGATGCCGCAGGGAATGCCTGCCGGACTGCCGCCTAACATTCCATTTAACCAGCAAATACGATACGGGCCATCGTCCCGGCTAATGACGTTAAACCAGCCGCCCGTATCTTCGGCCTGAGCAATGCCGTGAAACCGCTTACATTTTGCGTCCGGCGAACGACGTTAAACCGCAATAGGAGGACATTTATGTTTGACAAAGATGAAGACAACCAGCAGATGACTAATGCAGCCGATTTCGGATTCACCGAGGACGACCTCAAGGGCTTTGTCCAGGAACCGAAGCAGGGGGACGCCCCTGCAGGGGAACCGAAGGCCGAACCTCAGCAGGCCGCACCGCAGAACCCGGAACCGGCTGCAGGAGATGAACCGAAGCCGCAGGCAGAACCTCCGGCCCAGCCGTCCGACGACCAGAACGTCGATAAACCTCAGGACGGAGAAGGCCATGGGGACCTGGGCAAGGCGCTGGCTGAAGAAAGAGCCCGCCGCAAGGCGATGGGCGATGAGCTGAACCAGCTCAAGTCTCAGCTCGCACAGATGAGGCAGGCGCAGACGCAGGCACAGGCGCCGACCGTTCCTCCGAAGACCAGACAGGAGATTCTCGCTTATGCGAAGCAGGAAGCGGCCCGCCGCATGAACCTGTCGCAGAAAGACATTGAGGACCTCATGTTTACTGAACCTGCCAAGTACGAGGATTTCGTCCGCCAGCAGGGAGCCATTGCATGGGAGCAGGAAGAGCAGGTTAAACATGCCATGCAGCTCAGACAGCAGAACGTGGATTTCGTTCAGGCCAATTTCGCCAGCCTTCCGAACATCCAGGCGATTTATCAAAAGGGCAACGAGATGCTGAACGACATGAAGCGGGGAGAAGCCCGGGAAATCGACGAGGCTTACAGCCGTGTAGATAACGGCGTAGGCACGGAGAAGGATTTCAAGGTGCTTCTTTCCTTCCGTGACAAGATTATCGCGGCAATGCATGGCGCTCCCGCCGCTGCAGGTGCTCCGGCTCCGGCCAACCCGGCTCCCGCTCCGCAGGCCTCCAACCCGCTGACACAGGCGGCAGGGCTGCCAAAAGCGGCGGCCCTCACCGGCGCTAATCCGGCACAGCCCAAGCTGTCCAATGAGGACATCCTCCGGGCCGTGCGGGAAGGCAGAGAGAAGGACCTGCCAAAGGACATCCAGCGTGCTATTGATGAATACTGTGGTTAAAAAGAAAGGATGTAAGCTATCATGGCTAAAGAATTTCAGATTCCGGCCGCCCTGGTACCGAAGGTATGGGCAGCAAAAGTATGGAGAGAAGGCAACAAAGCTTCTTATTTTGATAAATTCACTTCTACAGACGGCTCCAAGCCGATTCAGACCAATAAAGACCTGAAACGGGCGAAGGGCGACAAGGTGACCTTTGGTATCGCCATGAACCTCACCGGCGACGGCGTGACCGGTAACGATGCACTGGTGAATAACGAAGATACCCTCACCATGCACGATTTCTCCGTTACCACCGAACAGGTGAGAAACGCAGTGGCCCGTTATGTAGGCGATGACCATAAGTCCCCCTATGAAAACCTGCCGCTCATTAAATCCGCACTGGTGCAGTGGCTGGCGGACTGGAAAGATGATACCCTCATCGAAAAGCTGACCGCTTCCCCGACTGCAGGAGAAGTGATGGGCACTGAAGCTTCCATCACTGCGGATAACAAGCTGACCTGTGCGATGATTTCCAAAGCGAAGCGTAAGGCCATGCTGCACGCTCCGAAGGTAAAGCCGATTAAAATCGACGGGCGGGATAAATACATCATGCTCATCGGCCCCTATGCGGCTCGTGACCTCAAGACCGACACCGCATGGCTGGAAGCGCAGGAACATGCCGGCGTGAGAGGTTCCACCAACCCCATCTTTACCGGTGCCCTGGGCGAATACGACGGAGTTGTTCTCTACGAATACGAACGAGTATCCACCACCCAGACCGGCGCATCCAAGGCCAATGTGGTACATAACCTGCTCCTGGGCCAGCAGGCGGCATGCTATGCGGTTACCCGCGAACCGGAAGCCATCAAGCAGGTAGACGACTACGGCAACCGCGAAGGCAACGGCATTTCCTTCAATGCAGGCATCGAAAAGGTTGTTTTCAACAGCAAGGACTACGGCGTCATCCAGGTAATGACCGGCGGCGCTGCAGACTGATTTTCATTAATTTCACAGGGTTTCGACGTTCAGGGAGTGGCGATTTGCCTCTCCCTTTTCGTTTGAAACGAAGTTGCATCAAACTTGCAATATTTTGCAATAACTTGCAACGAAAGGAGGCGGGAACATGACTATCAAGCAGCTGATTAACCGGGCCTACATGCAGGTGGGAGACACTTCCCATGTCAACTACACGCCCTTCCAGTTTCTGGAGTACTACAACGAGGGCAACCAGCTCCTCTGCCATCTCATTACCAAGTATATGCCGGACGAGGCAGTGGACGATTCGTACAAGGAGATTGATGACGAGAGCGGCTGGGACCATTTCGAAGAGACCATGCTTGTGCATTACATGGTCACCAGGATTCTGAACCTGGACATGACAGCTCTCCTGCAGGAATGGGAGAACTGGATAGCCGAAAAGGCCCGCTCTGAAGGCGGCTCCAATGTGGTGATAGGAAGGGGGTACTGGGGATATGACGGTGAACGAACTGATTACCACCATCAACCTTGATACGAATGAAATCCTGGATGATGAGGCGGAATACATTCCTTACATCAATACTGCCATCGACACTCTCTCCATGATTCTGGCGCCCATGCATGATCCCGAGGTGACTGCCTGCCGGGATGTGGCCAACAATGACGCCATCCCTACCAATTTCCTCCAGTTCATGCCGGTTTCCGGCTATCCCATCACCATGAAGAACGGAACGTTCCAGACGTACGACGAAAGGACAGTTCCGGACGTGTACTACGCTATCAAGAAGCCGCATATTGCCAGCATGGACGATGCGGTGCCTTTCTCCGAGATGTACACTTTCGCCCTGGTGCAGATTGTCTCTTACCTGGTTAAAAAGAAATCCCTCATGATTGATTTCGCCAATGCGGATAATGCATTCATCCAGCAGCTGACGGAAGCCGTCAGGGGCGCAAGGGCAAGGTGAGGACATGGCACAGGTATTCCAGACCGCCAGCACCCAGGGGTTCCCCCTGGGCATCGACTGGAGCAAACCGGCCGAGGCGGTAGACATCAGGGCGCTGGTGCAGGCCCACAACTGCGAGTACTCCGGCACCGACGGCGCACTGCAGACGGTGCCGGGCATCCGCATCCTCTACACTGCAGATAAAGACATCACCTCCATCTACTACGACGTGGATCGGAAATGCTGGTATTTCACATCTGATGGGAAACTTCACAAGACGGAGGACTGGAAAAGCGTCACAGAGCTGGGAGCTCTTACCGGGACGGACAGGCCGAGGTACTGCACTTTCGGCGGCGACGTCCTTGTCGCTTCCGGCGGGAAGCTGCAGGCCGTGAGCGGGGCAGGCGATACCCTTTCGACTGTTTCCAGCTCTCCGGATTCCTGCAATTTCGTAAGCTCCAATTCCGGATCAGTGATTACAGCGTCCACTTCGGACCATCGCCTTCACTGGAGCGCCATCGGAGACTACACGAGCTGGACGAATGACAGCAACAACAGCGCATCAGCCCAGTACGTTGACGTCGGTTACAAAGACCAGGGCTGCATTATCTCCGTTTCCTTCCTGTCGAAGGCCATCATTGTTTACAAAGAGTACGGCCGAGCTTACCAGGTCATCGGAAACCCGCACACCGGGACGCTGGCGGTGTATCCGCTTTCGGAGACTGCTTACTGCGCAGGCTCTTCCGTCTCACTCAATGATCACTCCTACTACATCGGAAATGCCGGGCTTATGTCTTTTGTACCAACAAACACCTACGCGAACATTCAACCGGAGGAAACGGGGCTTAACATCAACGCCCAGCTTATCCGAATTACCGATAAGACGGCGGCCATGTGGTACGTGCCGACTAGAAAACAGATGTGGATTCTCCCATCGGAAAAGTCGGAGTACATTTTCATTTATCATTATCTCCCGCGCTATACCGACGGGAGGGGCGTTTTCACGACCAGAACGCTGGCACACAACCTGCACGATGTAGAAAACCTTGACCATGATGTGTACATTGCCTACGGCAACAAGATAGGCATCCTTGACGAGGCTATCGACACGGATGACGGTAAGCAGATAGAAACGGCAGTGACGTCGGGAAATCTGCTGGCGGAAAAGCTCTTTATCCTACTGATGAGCTATTCGTTCGTTACGTCTAACAAGATAGCAGGCTACGGAACAGTGGAAATCTCCAACAAGAAGGCCAAGGCTCTGCAGTTCAAAGTTTCTGAAAAGCGGCTCTATGACGACACGGGGCCGCTTTATGATGCCAATACGGCACTGGCAAATCAATCGTTTACTAAACTGCTGAAGATTGGCGGCGGGCCGAACCGGTCTCTGCAGATTAAAATCTACATTGCCAAGGGCTCCGTGGCTATCCGGCAGTTTGATTACACTTATTCGGAGGTTTAACACTCATGAATTACGCAGAAACGTACCCTCTGAACGTAACCCCCCAGGGGGATTCTACCCGCTCTGCGGTGGAGAAGAACCGGAAGGAAATCCTCTCCCTGGTGGCGGCGCTGAATGCCCAGCCGAGCGGGGCGGTAGGAGGAAGCCGCCAGCGTGTGCTGTCGGCGGCCATGCTTTCCGGAGCGTGGAATTTCCTTTCCTCCGACGGCCTGGCGGTGATTATCAACGGTTCCGTGACGCCTGTCATTATGAGCTTTGCAGACGGATGCGGGGAAAACGGAAATATCGATTACATCGGCGTGGTTCGGGACAAGCTCTCCGCATGGCAGCTCCCTGCCAATAACACCAGTTATCTCTACGTGGAACGCTCTGACGCAGGGGCTCTGACTTACGGCTCTACAACCATCGCACCGGTGGAGCAGGACAGCACGCCATCCGCAGGGACCAATGACGCCGGCCTGTGCTGGTTCTCTACGCTCGAATCGAAGATGTACGTATGGACCGGCTCTGCATGGCAGCATAAAGTAAGGCTCTTCGTTGGCACTGCCAAAACGGACGGCTCCACGGTTAAGAGCATTTCTTACAAAGAGTACCCTCAGCAGCTGGCGCCTTCCCTTCAGCAGAAGCTAAAGGAAATCGAAGCAGAAGCCACGAAGAATGAAAACTGCATTTCCGCCATCAAAATCGGCGATGTGACAGTGACGGCCAACGGCCACCAGGACACATTCACCATCACGGCGGAGGGGCTTATTGCTCTCTCTGCAGATGTCAAGTCAAGGACCATCAAGCTCTCCACGCCGGACCTCTCCAAGGTGTACGCCCAGGCCAAACTGGACGCCCATCCGGTGGGCTCCATCTACGAATCCACGGACAGCACTTCCCCGGCCACGCTCTTCGGCGGCACGTGGGAGGCCATGGATGCGGGCCGCGTGCTGGTGGCCCAGGGCAAGGCGTCCACGGGTACCACCTTCACTGCAGGGGCTACCGGCGGCGAGGAAAAGCACACACTCACCACGAGTGAATT
>ERZ1023892.124-NODE-124-length-23357-cov-41.284096_pt1 | contig 23357 bp, 17 predicted proteins | sample MGYA00380397_ERZ1023892 | MGnify/ENA primary metagenome ERZ1023892 (study PRJEB33179, sample SAMN07448999) | human gut metagenome | biome: Human-gut; feature: Human associated habitat; material: Faeces | host: Homo sapiens | place: India: Bhopal | collected... | reverse complement strand
TTGTAGATGGCGTAATGGAACTCCAAAGACTGTAGTAGAACTCGTCAATTCTTTACCGCATAAAAAGATGAAAAATGAGGAGTTTAGAAAGTCTATGTCAACAAAATGGCAAGGTGAATTCTTTACAGCACCATACCAACTTGCTTGTCAACTTGCATTATATTGTGAGGCTGACGATGGATATTATTACCCAAGATTTGACCATGATATAACAGAGGAAGAAGCGCAAGAATATTTGGAATTGTGGTTACCTCGATATTATGTTCCAAATCCGTATGTGGGAAAGGACGGCTTTGATAGAATTCCATGCCCAACCTATGTTATAAAGAATCTCTATGATTATTCTAAGTCTCATCCAAATGCTACTTACGCAGAAGCATATAAAGAAGTATTTAAGGAGAATATAAAGAATAATGATGATATAGTAAAAAACTATATTAATAGATTCGCAAAGGTTCTGACTATGGACAAAGACGGTAAACTTAATATAACTGATTATAATCCACAAAAAATATTTAGCTTTATGGATAGAAATAACAAAAAGGCATTCTTCGACAATTTCTCTATAAAGGAAGAGAGCCCCACACAATATTACCAAAATTCTTCTTTGGAAACAAAAAAAGAAATGTTCAGTATCTACTTGAAAAGTTTAGGTAAATCTGAAAGTACTATTAAACAATACGTTTCTTATCATCTATGTTGTGATGATGTTCTTGAAGTTATAAAAAAAGACACTAATAAGGAAAATCTGTATGATGTTATAAATACTTTTGAAATCAAAAGAATATGGAATGATGTGAATGATTTGCCGGCAAATAAATCAAGAAATAATGTTTATACTGCTGCAATATCAAACTATAAAAACTTTATTGATTTCTTAGATACGGAAGAAGCCCAAAAGTTGTATGGTGAATGGACTGTTGATAACGAAAGTAAATCTGAAAATAAAGGAGATGCTGATGATACCCCCGAAACTCAATCTAAGCACCCATTCTCCATCTCTCGCATGATTTCTCTCATTAGTGAGACAGGCTTATTGTATTCACCCGACTTGATCAAGCGTTTTGCCTTCTCTTTGATGTCTAAGCGATTCTTGATTCTCAGCGGTTTGGCTGGCTCTGGCAAGACTCAGCTGGCTTTGGTCTTTGCCAATGCCTTGATAGAGGACGACAGTCAGTTGTGTGTTGTTCCGGTGGGAGCCGATTGGACCAACCGTGAGCCTTTGTTGGGTTTCCCAAATGCCCTTCAGGAAGGACTGTACGTCAAGCCAGAGAGTGGGGTGCTCGACTTGCTAATAGAGGCCAACAAGCAGGAGAACAAGGCAAAGCCTTATTTCTTGGTTCTGGACGAAATGAACATGAGTTATGTGGAGCGATATTTTGCCGACTTCCTTTCATCAATGGAAAGCCATAAGGCCATACCGTTGTGGAAAGGCACTTCGGACGATGTTCCGCAAACTATCGGTTTGCCAAGCAATCTGTTTATAGTAGGTACAATAAATGTAGACGAGACCACTTATATGTTCTCGCCAAAGGTGCTTGACCGTGCCAACGTGATAGAGTTCAAAATTTCTCTTGACGAGATGGAGCGGTTCTTGATAGATATGAAGCCTATCGATCGTGACAGCATCAATCACAAAGCAGCCGACATGGGAGCAAGTTTTGTATGTATTGCCGAAAGCAAGGATTTGGCAGACGACAAGGAGATAAAGGAGACGCTTACAAGCTTCTTCAAGAATTTGAAGTCTGTGAATTCAGAGTTTGGCTATCGCTCGGCTACTGAGATCTATCGTTTTGCCCACCACGCCCAGAAGAATGACGATACAGAGACAAAGATGACTCTTGCGGAGATTGTAGATTGGGCTATTGTACAGAAGCTGTTGCCAAAGCTACATGGCTCACGCAAGAAATTGGACAAGACGCTTAATACGCTTTGGCGTGAGTGTTTTGAAGGTGACGCTCAGAAAGAGACTACAGGCATAAGCCCTGACCAGGTGGACAAAGCCAAGTATAAGCTGACAGCCGACAAGATACAACGAATGTACGAGGCTGCTATGGTCAACGGTTTTACAAGTTTCTCGGAAGCATAAAAAAAGAATATGGAGTATGCTAAAACTATGTAACAGTTTTTCGATTCCAATTAATGTGTCGTCTGGAATGGTGACGCTTAATGTTGTCGGCTCATCAAACAAAGCCTTGCTTGGCATTAATGATGAGGCGCAAAATGGTGTGTCGGCATATCAGCTACAGGAGGGCGCTACGTATCAATATGAGTTTGTGTCTGACAACGGTCATATATATCAGTTCGGGAACGAGAACGAGATAATCAAGTTTTACACGTTCCGCAATCATCGCAACATGGGCGAAATAAACACAGGCATATATGTCGGTCAGTTGGCAATGGCTGTAGTTGATGTTGACACGAACGAAGAGGTAGGCTCTGTGAGGCTTGAAGTAAGGTCGGTAAAGACTGATTACGAAAGCGACTACCGCACTATGCTCGACGATATAGCCTCGTATTATACCGACTTGGTGTTGTTGCAAGGTTCGCCCGTTACTCAGCAGCTCGAGGTAGACAACGAAGCCAGTTCGCAGACCTTGTATCAGAAGTTTTCATTTGTGCGTAGTGTGGTAGACAGCCAACAGTTTCAGGAAGCCATTCACAAGATAATGGCCAATCCTGTGCGCAAATGGACCGAAACAATTGTGCAACGTAATATTGTAGGCGTAAAACATCTTTCGCGTCGCAATATCCGACAAATGGCCACATCCAACGACCGTATAAAAATGCCCGAGGCATGGCGTATGGGCAAACCGTCTTGCCTTGGAAGTGTACCAAGGATGCTGGATGTGGACTACAAGCGAGACACGGTAGACAACCAAGAAAATCAGTTTGTGAAGTTTGCCTTGCGCACTTTCATTTCCTTCTGTGTAGATTTGCAAGGCAAGAAAAATGCAACCCAGCGGCTGCGTGACGAGGCTGAGAACACCATCAGCAAGATAGAAGGATTCCTCGACAGCCAATTCTTCCGTCAAGTGTCATCGCCCTCGCATCTGAATATGAACAGTCCAGTTCTGCAAAGAAAAGAAGGATATCGTGAGGTTCTGCAAGCATGGCTGATGTTCGACTTGGCTGCAAAGCTCAATTGGACTGGAGGCAACAACATCTATGAGGCAGGAAAGAAGAATGTAGCCACCTTGTACGAGTATTGGTTGTTCTTCAAGCTTCAGGAGCTTATAAGCGAATTTTTCGACTTGGACGAGCTTGACAAGAAGAAGCTTGTGAAGATAGACAACGACAAGATTGACTTGCAGCTCATTCAAGGCCGCAGGCTCATTCTGCGAGGCAAGAGCAAGTCGGTTATGCGCGATTTGAATGTTGCGTTTTATTATAACCGCACGTTCAGCAAAAGTAATGACGAGGACAACGCCATTCGTTTGGCTGGCAGTTGGACAATGGCTATGCGTCCTGACTATACTCTGTCTTTATGGCCGGGCAATATTGGCGAAGCTGAGGCAGAAGAGCAGGACTTGATAACGCACATACATTTTGATGCCAAATACCGACTTAACAGGGTGATTCTTGAAGACGAAAAGAACATCTCGGAAGAACTGAATGAGGAGAAGGGGCAGCAGGAACTTGGCATCTATAAGCGTGCCGACCTCTTGAAGATGCATGCCTATAAGGATGCCATACGCAGGACAAGTGGCGCGTATGTATTATATCCCGGTACAGAGAACAGAGTGATACAGGGCTATCATGAGATTGTGCCTGGACTTGGAGCCTTTAGTGTGCGTCCGGGGCATTGGGATGAGGATTATGTGCCGTTGCGCAAGTTCTTGGCTGAGGTAAAGGCCCATATGCTTGACCGTGCTTCGGAAAGAGAAAAGATGTCGTATTATCAATATGATACATACAAGGAAGAAAAGCATGGTATGGTGATGGACTACCTGCCTGAACCTATAGGCGACGATCGCGATTTTATGCCAGATGCTACTTCTGTTATTGTTGCCTACTATAAGAACCGTGAACAGCTGGAATGGATCGAGAAGAATCAAATGTACAACATTAGGGCTGGTAGCTTAAAGGGTTCTTTGAATCTTGACTCCCAACTTATAAATGCCCGCTATATTCTGCTGCATGACGACAAAAATGTTCTTCAGCTTTACCGTCTGATAAAGGGAGGTCCCAAAATATACACCAGGGCTGAACTTGTGAAAATGGGATATCCTAAGTATAGGAAAAAGAATAGCAACGAGATTGACGAGGATCGCGAAAGCAAAAGTGCCAAGAACATTTATCTTGTCTTCTCGCTTATTCAGAGAAATGGAATGCTTTGGGTTGAGAAGGAAATGCGACAATATAAATGGGATGTGAAAGGTATAATACTAAAGAATGGAACAATAACAAGACCATACACAACAAGTTTGGTATCACTTCTGAAAAGAAGAATGAAATGAAATATAAATGTGAACCAGACATACTTTTGGCTTAACGCTTAAAGTCTGTCGGGTTCATGTTTATTATAAGAACTAAATATTGCTTGCGTGGTACGGTTCGGAGACCGTACCTCCTACAGATACCGCAAGCAACGAGTGTTGGGCAAAGCCCACCAAATCTCATGTTCTCTTGTCTTAATAAAAACCCGTTCTTCTGTTCTCTTGTCTTTCAAAATAACCTGTTCTTATGTTCTCATGTCTTCAAAAAAACATGTTCTCTTGTCTTTATCATATCCACCACTTCCTCATCCGCAGGAAGCCACTTCACGGAGCTTAGCTCGTCGCGCGTGAGCCATTTGGCGGCTTCGTGCTCGAGTAGGGTGAGGCTGCCACTTTTCACCTTGCAGATGTAGCAATACATGGTTAGGTGAAAGTTAGGGTAGTCGTAGTCTACTGTGGTGAGGAGGTTTTCAACGGCGATTTCTGTTGCCAGCTCCTCGCGTATTTCTCTTTGCAGGGCAGCTTGGGGCGTCTCGCCAGGCTCCATCTTTCCGCCCGGAAACTCCCACCAGTCTTTCCATTCGCCATAACCACGTTGTGTGGCAAATATACGGTTGCCGTCGCAGATTATGGCGGCAACCACTTCTATATGTTTTCTTTCTTCTGTGTTCATAATTTATCCTATAGCTTTATATTGACTTGCAAAGGCGTAGGTGGCTTCCGACATTGGCGTGTTAAGATGCCATACTATCATGACTTTTATATTATATTATGCTTATATTTATAAATGCAAAAATACTCATTTCTTTTCAAAATCCATCAACTACCATGAAGAAAATCTGATTTTGGAATACTTACCTTTCCGCAAGAAAAAAATCTCAAAAAACACCCCGAAGGTCGCTCGTTAAAGTAATGAGAAGGATTTTCTTATCCTTCCTGTTGACGTTTGCTCTTGTCATTCTAACACGCTCTCAAGCCACCCTTGTTTATAAGAACCTTAACTTTCGAACCAGACACTTGAATCTGTGGAGAAGTTTCTGCTGGAGGAGAATACAGATAGGATTTGGTTTAACAACCAAGAGTATTGCTTATGAGCGAAAAACAGAATTGGGCAAAAGTATTCGGGGCGTGTATGATTTTTTTTAACTAAACGCTTGCTGCCTTTTTAGAAATTTTACGTATATATTCTTGTAGCGTATGTTTTTAACGCATATCTTTGCAAACAGTATATGAAACGTGTGTCACGTCTTTCGTTTTTGCATATAAATGATAGAAATGATGACAAAATAAAACTTATAACCTATCTATTAATTTTAAAAAAAACAAGTATTATGATTAAAAAATCTTTTATCTCGTTTCTTTTCGCCCTGGTAGCTTTTGGTTTTACAGCTTGCGACAGCGACGACAACAATGGACAGGTACGGGTGCCCAACGGCGCCAAGCCATCAAAAGAATTTAAGATTGGCAATTGCGACAAAGAAGAGTATGCCGACGATGCCGTCAAACTGAACGTGAAATCGTGGGGCAACGGAGGTATTGCACAGGAGTTCGCCTCGATAGAACTTTTTGCCGACGGCCACTTCCTCATCACCAGTACGAAAGCCGCCACGATGCCTAAGAGCAAGGTGGGCGTGACACGAGCTGCCGACGGGTCAACTATGTTCAAGAAGAACGGCGGCAAGCCGCTACAGACACGTGCCACAGACGCCAGCGGAACGATTATTATCGACAACGGCCTCTACACCTATGGAACATACACACGCGTTAAGGAGGGTGTGTACCAGCTGAGCAACAACACTAAGATTGAGATTAAGGACGGCAGTTTGACAGGTTATACTACAGTTACCTACACCAACAGTCTTGGCAAATCTATTACAATTACTGTTACCATCGACGTAACCAACAAGCAGGACGACATCGTACGCCATATCTGCCGTTCGTGGAGAATGGACAGCGCTGAGAACTGGTTGCTCGCGGGCGACGTGACGATTGGGTATGGCAAGCAATGGCTCGACAACGGACGTGTTATGCAGCATACTACGCTCACTAAGGAGGGCAAGAACATGGGCTTCGACAAGGACGACCTGGTTGAGGACGATGATGACTACTGCTACCGCGTAATCTTCTCGCCATGCGGCACCTTTGTTTGCTTCTACATCGACGGAGATGTGGAGATTGGTACTTGGGAGTGGACCGACACTAACAACGGCGTATTGCGTTGCTGGGAGGCATTCGACTGGGACGACGACGATGATGATGACGACGACGACGATTTCGCAGACATGACTGTGCGTTTCGAAGGCAAGCAGATGCGCATCTACGGCGACTTCATGGACAAAGAGGACAACATTCTCTTCCGCACGTTGTCTGTATCTACATTTAGCGCAAAGTATTAAAAGGTTTGTATGTGTTCATATTTATCTTTATATATGAGCGGCAATCAGTAGGAGGGTATGGCATCCCTGCCATACCCACTCTGCCATGATTGTACAGCCAATTTAGTGGGTATGGCAAGGATGCCATACCCTCCTACTATATGTAAAGATTATTCTGAACTGTTACTTAGTAATGATGATTTGTATTCGACTTGGTGCTGCGGAGGCCGGAGACCTCCGCTACTTATAGGTTCATAATTGAATCACTACAAATATCGGACGAGCCTCTCTTTTCCCTTTTCTCTTAACTATTGGATTCTTCACTCTTCACTTTTCACTTTTCACTTTTCACTTAATAAACTATTGGATTCTTCACTTTTCACTCTTCACTTAACTATTGGATTCTTCACTCTTCACTTTTCACTTTTCACTTAAACTCCCTTTTCACTTAACAAGCATCAAGTCGCTCATAACCGTATCGCTCACAAAGAGGCCTTTTCTTGTCAGTCGCAAGTGGTTGTTGCACAGCTCAATAGTGCCGTTGTTTAAACTATCAGTTGCAGACTGTAGAGCATAGCGTTTGTACTCGTCGGAGAGGGCTTCGAGGTCAAGTCCCTCGACGGTTCGCATGGCTGTAGTAACGAGGTCGTTGTAATGGGTGTCGGCATCAATCTCCTCGTGCTCGGCAGGCAACGAACCGCCCTCAATCGACAGCATGTATTGTTGCAGATTGTCGATATTCCACGACCTGCGTTTGCCGTTGTACGAGTGTGCCGAGGCTCCAAAGCCTATGTATGGCACGTCGCGCCAGTAGCTGCTGTTGTGGATAGAGCGATAGCCAGGCTTGGCAAAATTGCTTATCTCGTAATGTTCGTAGCCATGCGCGGTAAGAAGGTCGATCAACGTGGAGTACATCAGCAGATAGGTATCCTCGTCAATCTGTTTGACCTTGCCGTCTTGCAGCATGCGATAGAGTGGGGTGCCCTCCTCGTACATCAGACAATAGGCCGAGATGTGGTTGGGCTCAAGGCTGAGAGCCGTCGTTATGTCGCGCGTCCAGTCGTCGATGTTCTCGTCGGGGAATCCAAACATCAGGTCGATGCTGATATTATCGATTCCAGCCTGGCGAATGGTTTGACAGGCCTCCATAGCCTGGCGTGCCGAATGGCGGCGGCGAAGGAAATGTAGGCGCTTGTCGTCGAAGCTCTGCACGCCCATGCTGATACGGTTGACACCCAACGACCTTAGGGCCGAGACGTATTGGGGCGTGACGTCGTCGGGATTCATCTCCACGGTAATCTCGCGCACGTCGCCCGGATACACTTGCTGCACATGTCGCAATATCTGCTCCATGTCGGAGATGTGTAGAACCGACGGGGTGCCGCCACCCAGGTAGATGGTGTCGGTATTATGGGTACCAAGACTGGCCTCGGTCTTACTTCGGAGGTCCATCTCGCGCAAGAGGGCCTGGGTGTAGCGCTTGCTAAGCTCGGCACGTGTGGTGCTGTAGAATCCGCAATACACGCAACGGCTCTTGCAAAAGGGGATGTGTATGTAAATGCCTTTTTTCATTTGCTTGTCATTATATTAAGGTGGAAACCACTTTAGGGGGATTATTTGTATTGCAAAATTACTAATAAAGTTTAAAATCTTATCATAAATCAATCGTTTTCTTTGGTATTGTATCGGCAAATGTCTAACTTAGTAGTCGGATAGACACCCACCCCAAAGTCAATCCGCCATGAACAATTAATATTAACCATTTAAAACCTGAATTTTATGAGGGTCTATCAAACAAATGAGATTAAGAACATTGCCCTTCTTGGCAGTGCGGGTAGCGGCAAGACCACCCTTGCCGAGTCTATGCTTTTCGGTAGCGGAATTATCAAGCGTCGTGGAACGGTAGAAGCACACAATACTGTGAGCGACTACTTCCCTGTGGAGCACGAATATGGCTATTCGGTATTTCCTACCGTTTTCCATGTAGAATGGAACAACAAGAAATTGAATATTATAGACTGTCCGGGTAGCGATGATTTTATTGGTGGAGCCATCACAGCCCTGAACGTAACCGACCAGGCCGTTATCCTGATAAACGGACAATATGGCCCTGAAGTTGGCACACAAAACAACTTCCGTTATACGGAGAAACTTCACAAGCCTGTAATCTTCCTCGTAAACCAGCTGGATTCGGATAAGTGCGACTTTGACAATATTATTGCCAATATGCAGTCGATTTACGGTCAGAAGTGCGTGCAGATTCAATATCCTGTGAGCACGGGCGCCGGATTCAACGCCATCATCGACGTGCTGCTGATGAAGATGTACACATGGGGGCCTGATGGAGGTATGCCTACCATAGTGGACATCCCTGAGGAGGAAATGGAGAAGGCCCACGAGCTGCACAAGACTCTGGTAGAGGCAGCTGCCGAGAACGACGAGACTCTGATGGAGAAATTCTTTGAGGAGGAGACTCTTACAGAGGACGAGTTGCGCGAGGGCATTCGCAAGGGACTTGTTACACGCTCTATCTTCCCCGTGTTCTGCGTTTGCGCAGGCAAGGACATGGGCGTAAGACGACTGATGGAATTCTTGGGCAACGTTGTACCTTTCGTTAGCGAGATGCCTAAGCTTCACAATACACGCGGCGAGGAAATCACCCCTGATTCGAACGGTCCGGAGTCTGTATACTTCTTCAAGACTGGTTTGGAACCACATATTGGCGAGGTAAGCTACTTTAAGGTTATGAGCGGCAAGATTAAGTCGGGCGACGACCTGACCAACTCTGACCGCGGCTCGAAGGAGCGTATCGGCCAAATCTATGCTTGTGCCGGAGCTAACCGTATTCCGGTGGACGAGCTTGTTGCAGGCGACATCGGCTGCACAGTTAAGCTGAAAGATGTAAAGACAGGAAACACCCTAAACGGAAAGGATTGCGAATGGCGTTTCGACTTCATCAAATATCCTAACCCGAAGTTCTCTCGCGCTATTAAGGCCGTTAATACCGCAGAGACCGAGAAACTGATGGCTGCGTTGCTGAGAATGCACCAGGAAGACCCAACATGGCTGGTAGAACAGAGCAAGGAGCTGAGACAGACCATCGTTAGAGGCCAAGGCGAATTCCACCTGAGAACCCTGAAGTGGCGCCTGGAGAACAACGAGAAGCTGCAGGTTAAGTTTGAGCCTACACGCATCCCTTATCGCGAAACCATTACAAAGATGGCACGTGCCGAGTACAGACACAAGAAGCAGTCGGGTGGTGCCGGACAGTTTGGAGAGGTGCATCTCATTATCGAGCCTTATGCTGAGGGAATGCCCGACCCGACATCTTACAAGATCAACGGTCAGGAATTCAAGATCAACATCAAGGGTAGGGAAGAGGTTAGCCTTGAATGGGGCGGCAAGCTGGTCTTCATCAACTCGGTTGTTGGCGGAGCTATCGACACACGCTTTATGCCTGCCATATTGAAGGGTATTATGGACCGCATGGAGCATGGTCCGCTTACGGGCAGCTATGCACGCGACGTAAGAGTGATTGTGTACGACGGCAAGATGCACCCGGTTGACTCTAACGAGCTCTCGTTCATGCTTGCGGCCCGCAACGCGTTCTCGGCAGCATTCAAGGAGGCTGGTCCTAAGATTCTTGAGCCTATATACGACCTCGAGGTTTATGTGCCTTCCGACTATATGGGCGACGTGATGAGCGACCTTCAGGGACGCCGCGCCTTGATTATGGGTATGGACAGCGAGGCTGGTTATCAGAAGCTTCAGGCTAAGATTCCTTTGAAGGAACTGAGCAACTACTCTATCTCGTTGAGTAGCTTGACAGGCGGTAGAGCCTCGTTTACAACCAAGTTTGCAAGCTACGAGCTTGTTCCTAACGATTTGCAGCAGAAGCTTATCGAGGAGCATGCCGCAGAGACAACAGAAGAGGAATAATTGTATATTTCAATTTCGCAAGCGAAAGGAGTTATCGGATATTATCGGAAGATAACTCGCTTCGCTCATGAATATAATAGACATTGGTAGACAGACGGTTCGAAATAGGGAGTACTTGTTTCGAACCGTTTTTTTGTTGTGAAGACATGAGAACGGGTGTTTAAAGACAGAAGAACATAAGGACATGTTTTTATTAAAGACATAAGAACAAAAGAACAGGTTTTTTTAAGATATAGTAGGAGGGTATGGCATCCTTGCCGTACCCACTCTGCCATGATTATCCTGCCTATTTAGTGGGCATGGCAAGGATGCCATACCCTCCTACAGTTTCCCTTAAATATTGGATTCTTCGTTCTTCACTTCCACCATTAGATTCTTCACTCTTCGTTCTTCACTCTTCACCATTAGATTCTTCACTCTTCGTTCTTCACTCTTCACTTAACTATTGCAATACAAAAAATATTTAAATCCTTTGTTCTTTCTTCTTTTTGCAGTAACTTTGCATATATGAAAAGAAATATATGTAAAATTATGATGGCTCTTTTGGGCCTAATATTCTTCACCCCGTCGTATGCTCAAAATTATAATGTGCAATGTGAGGACACTTGCTCGCATGTGCATGGCATAGATCTTAGCCATTATCAAGGCGAGGTTTTTTGGGAGGCTATAGGCGACAACTCAAAGATGGCTTATGTTTATCTTAAGGCTACCGAGGGCGGAGACCGTATAGACGACATGTACGAACAGAACATAGAACTGGCACACAAGTATGGCTTGAAGGTAGGGTCGTACCACTTCTTTCGTCCTAAGACAGATCTGACCAAACAGCTTAAGAACTTCAAGGCCCAATGCCGCCCGCATCAGCAAGACCTTATACCAATGATTGATGTAGAGGTAAAACAAGGATTGGGAACAGAGGCTTTCTGCGACTCGCTGCTGAAGTTTCTGGACATGGTTGAGGTGGCTTATCATCAGAAACCATTGGTTTATACAGGCACCAATTTCTACAATCGCTATCTTGCCGGCAAACTTAATGGCTACAAGCTTATGATAGCACAATATTCGGCCAACGAGCCTGTCTTGATCGACGATAACGACTATCTGCTGTGGCAATATACTGGTAAGGGCCATATCGACGGCATAAGGGGATATGTGGACAAGAGCCGATTTATGGGTCGTCATGGTCTGCGCGAACTGCGCTTTATGCGACACCATAGGTAGGCGAGCAAGAATAGGGTAGAGAAGGATAAAAAAGAAAAACATAAAAAATTTTAAATACTAATGGCAATTATAAAATGTCCGGAGTGTGGTCACGAGATTAGTGACAAGGCTCCATTTTGCCCTTCCTGCGGCGTGGCCATAGCAGGTAAGGTGGTTGAGTGTCCGAAGTGCGGAAAAGTTTATTTCTCCGAACTGTCTGAATGTCCACAATGTCATTATAAGAGACCGGTGGCAGACAAAACGCCAATTGTAGAAAATGATAATGCCGTAAATACTCAGGAAACGGGAAAAACTACGGAGGTTGAAATTGTGAAACCTAAGGAGGTTAATAATGAGCAGCCCGTTGGTGCCAACAATCCTGAAGAGGCGAACGACGAGAACTTGAAGACTCCACGAAATTCTTCGCGCAACAACAAGATTATTATTGGCGCCGTGGTGGCTATAGTGGCCGTGGTTATAGGCATAGGCTGCTACTTCTACTATAGTATACAGTCGGACAAGGAGTTGCAGGCTTACAACTATGCCATGGCAAGCAACGATCCGCAGGTTCTACAATCGTATCTTGATCAGTATTCGGATGCTCCAGAAGCTCATCTTGACAGCATTCAGTCGCATCTCGACTTGATAAAGAAGACGCAGCAGGACTGGACAAACGTGATGATAAGCAACTCGAAGAGCGCGCTTGAAGACTATATCGCACAGCATCCGGATTCTCCGTACAAGGCAATAGCAATACATAAAATTGACTCGATAGACTGGCAGACCGCCCAACAGCAGAACACGGTTGAGGCATTAGAACTTTATATCGAGCAACATTCTGACGGAGAGCATGTTGAGGATGCCAACCAGATGATTAACTCGCTGAATTCGAAGACAATACAGCCCGAGGAACGTCTGATGGTAAACAGCATCTACGGCGGATTCTTAAAGAGTTTGGGCGACAAGGACGAGGAAGCCTTGACAAGTTTCGTTAATCCGTTGTTGACCAATTTCCTTGGAAAAACCAACGCCACAAGAAGCGACGTAGTAACGTTTATGCATAAAATCTACAAGAGCGATGTGAAGTCGATGGCTTGGAAATCACTTGGCGACTACACAATAAACAAAAAGAATGTGGGAGCCAACCAATACGAATACTCGGTTGCTTTCTCGGCAATTCAAACCATTGTTGGTCAAGACGACAACGCAACTGAGGTAAGATATAAAATTACATCTACATTGAATAATGAAGGCAGAATATCTGACTTCAACATGATAAGACTTGCTGAATAAAACAAAATAATTATAGCTCGTTGGCTGATTAAACATAATCAGCTAACGAGCTATTTTTAAATAATCGTAATCACCATTATGATAAATAGGGTTGATTTATAATTATAAATTCATAAACGCAATCGCCCTATTGTTCATGTATTATTATTCGCGTCATCTGGCGCCACACTCTAAACAAACACTTGTTCCGTCAGAATAAACCACGACGTCATCGCTTCCACAATTGTAACATCTTCTGGTATCTTCCATAATTGTAACATCTTCTATTTCTTCCATAATGTTAGTCTTTTAATAATGATGCGACAAAGGTATTGGAGATTATTTGTGATTTTATTAGTATCTTTGCAGAAGATAAGCAGCATCTCAGCAAAATATTCAAGCAAGCTTGATATTCTGCATTCGATTTACATTATCTTTGCATAAAAATCAAAAACGACAATCACAGAACAATATGATTACAGTTGATGGACTTACCGTCGAGTTTGGCGGAACCACCCTATTCAAGGACATTTTCTTCCAAATAAACGAGAAGGACCGTATAGCACTTATGGGCAAAAATGGAGCAGGCAAGAGCACGTTGCTGAAGATTATAGCAGGCGTGCGCAAGCCTACACGCGGCTCGGTTTCGGCTCCTAAGGATTGTGTAGTGGCTTATCTGCCCCAGCACCTGATGACCGAAGACGGACGTACCGTGTTCGACGAGACGTGCCAGGCATTTGCTCATCTGCACGAGATTCAGGCCGAGATAGACCGCATAAACAATGAGCTTACAACACGTACCGACTACGAGAGCGACGAATATATGCAGCTTATAGAGAAGGTGTCGAGCCTATCGGAGAAATTCTATGCCATAGACATGACACACTTTGAGGAAGACGTGGAGAAGACGTTGCTGGGCTTGGGATTCGAGCGCAAGGACTTCAATCGCCCTACAAGCGAGTTCTCGGGAGGTTGGCGCATGCGAATAGAACTGGCCAAGCTGCTGCTTAAGTCGCCCGACGTGCTGCTGCTCGACGAGCCTACCAACCACCTGGACATCGAGTCGATAGGATGGCTTGAGGACTTTATCATCAACAGCTCAAAGGCCGTGGTAGTAATTAGCCACGACCGCAAATTTGTGGACAACATCACCACCCGAACCATCGAGGTGACCATGGGCCGCATTTACGACTACAAGACTACATACAGCCAGTATCTGGAACTGCGCAAGGAACGACGCGAACAACAGATGAAGAAGTATGAGGAGCAGCAGAAGATGATTGCCGAGACAAAGGACTTTATCGAGCGATTCAAGGGCACCTACTCTAAGACCTTTCAGGTGCAGAGCCGCGTGAAGATGCTTGAGAAACTGGAGCTGATTGAGGTAGACGAGGAGGACACAAGTCACCTAAGACTTAAATTCCCGCCAAGTCCGCGAAGTGGAGCCTACCCCGTTCAGATGAGTGACGTGGCCATGGCTTTCGACGGCAAGCAGATATTCGGCGGCGTGAACCTTACTGTGGAGCGTGGCGACAAGATTGCCTTCGTTGGCAGAAACGGCGAGGGTAAGTCGACTCTCGTGAAATGCATCATGGGACAGTTGCATAACCAGGGCAAGCTGGAGCTGGGACATAACGTACAGATAGGATATTTTGCGCAGAACCAGGCTTCGTTACTGGATGGCGAACTGACCGTTTTCCAGACCATCGACGACGTGGCCAAGGGTGAGATTCGCAACAAGATACGCGATCTGCTGGGCGCATTTATGTTTGGTGGCGAGGACTCTACTAAGAAGGTTAAGGTGCTGTCTGGAGGCGAACGCACACGTCTTGCTATACTAAAGCTGCTGTTGGAGCCCGTAAACCTACTGATACTCGACGAGCCTACCAATCACCTCGACCTAAAGACTAAGGACGTGCTGAAGCAGGCACTTATGGACTTTGACGGCACCTTGATAGTGGTAAGCCACGACCGCGACTTCCTCGACGGACTTGTAAGCAAGGTGTACGAGTTTGGACATGGCAAGGTGCGCGAACACTTGTGCGGTATCTACGAGTTCCTGGAATCGAAGAAAATGGAGAGTCTGCAGGAATTGGAGAAGATAAGTGAAAAGTGAAAAGGGAAAAGTGAAAAATCCAATTGCTAAGTGAAAAAGGAAAAGTGAAAAGGGAAAAGTGAAAAATCCAATGGAGTTTAAGGGAAGTGAAATGTAGGAGGTACGATATGAAAAAGGTTGTTGTAGCCTTCGACTCCTTCAAGGGCTGCATCTCGGCACACGAGGCCTGTGAGGCTGCCTCAAAAGGAATACGTACGGTATTGCCGGAGGCAAATGTTGTTGAGATTGCGTTGAGCGATGGTGGCGAAGGCATGGTGAAATGTGTACAGCAGATGTTGCCTACGAAGAGCGTGTCGATAGATGTACACGGACCGCTTATGACGAAGCTTAAGGCAGAATATGCCATGTCTATGGACGGCAAGACTGCCTATATGGAAATGGCTGCGGCAAGCGGGCTGACGCTTGTGCCTATAGACCAACGCGACCCTACTAAAACCACTACCTATGGCGTTGGAGAAATGGTGGCCGACGCCTTAAAGCGAGGATGCCAAAAGATAGTGATGGGCATTGGCGGAAGTGCCACTTGCGATGGCGGGCGCGGAATGGTTGAAGCACTAAGGGATAAGGGTTGTCTTGAGAAAAGGAACTACAAGGATATTTATCATAATGACCACGTAGACCTTATGCAAAAAGGTAACGAATGTCTTGCCCAGAAATGCAAGTTGATTGTGGCATGCGACGTAAACAATCCACTATACGGCGAGAACGGGGCTGCACACATCTTTGCACCACAAAAGGGAGCCACAAAAGAGCAAGTTTTGTGGCTTGACGAGCAGCTGCGAACCTTTGCCAAAGAAACCGAACAAGCAGGACTTGCCACACCCGAACTTGCAAACCACCCTGGAGCAGGCGCGGCAGGCGGTTTGGGCTATGCTCTCCTTGCCTATCTTAATGCCGAGCTAAACTCGGGCATAGACATTGTGCTTGACCTTGCCAACTTTGACGTGGCAATAAAGGATGCCGACCTTGTAATTACGGGCGAGGGCAAATCGGACCAACAAACCATGATGGGCAAGGTTCCGCATGGTGTGCTTAAGCGTTGCAAGAAAGCGGGTGTGCCGGTATGGCTGCTGTCTGGCGCCATAGACGACAGAACGGGAGAACTGGCAAAGAACTTTGACCTTGTGAGGAGCATTAACGAGAACGACAACCGTCCGCTCTCTGTACTTATGCAACCAGACGTGGCAAAAAAGAATATAACCGCTTTCTTATCTGCCATATTTTTTATATATTTGCAGATAATTAGGACAAACCGAAATATTAATAGAACGAACAAGGATTAATAGAACAAACAGTCGTACATCATCATGGCTGTAATGATAACGTTTGGCATGTTGCTAAGAAGACGTGTATCTGTAAAATGTGTGGAATTTAAATTAGCTATATAATAAACCGTATAAAAAAAGAGAACTATGGAAATTGGAGATAGAATACCGGAGATACTTGGCATAGACCAGGACGGACGCGAGATTAAGGCAAGCGACTATCGCGGTCGCAAGATTGTGCTTTACAGTTATCCTAAGGCCAACACTAGCGGATGCACAGCCGAGGCTTGCTCGCTACAAGCACATAAGGACGAGCTGGCTGCTGCAGGATACGAGATTATTGGTGTGAGCAAGGACAAGCAGGCTCTGCAGAAGAAGTTTGCCGAAGCCAAAGGGCTGGAGTTTCCGCTTATTGCCGACACCGAGACTACTCTGTTGCAGGCGCTTGGATGTTGGGGCGAGAAGGTTACTTGTGGCAGAAAGACCGTTGGCATTCTGCGCACAACTTATCTGGTAAACGAGGATGGTATAATAGAAAGAATTTTTACTCCGAAGGAAATAAAGACCAAGATTCATGCGGAGCAAATACTGAATGCCATTAAAGCAGAATAATCAACCACATTACTAATAATTATGACAATTACTCTCATTATTCTCGCCCTTTCGGCTGTGTTCTTCGCCATGGGCAAAGTTCGCTCCGACCTCGTTGCGCTATGCGCCCTTGTCGCCCTACTGCTCACCGGAATACTCACGCCGCAAGAAGCCCTGTCTGGATTCTCCAACTCGGTGGTGATAATGATGGTGGGATTGTTTGTAGTGGGAGGCGCTATTGTACAGACCGGACTTGCCAAGAAAGCATCAGGCAAGCTGATGACCCTTGCAGGCGACAGCGAACTGGGCTTGTTCCTATTGCTGATGGTTGTTACAGCCGTTATTGGAGCCTTTGTTAGCAATACGGGTACGGTGGCTCTTATGATGCCTATCGTGGTGAGCTTGGCGCAGAAGGCAAAAATGCGCGCAAGCCGCCTGCTTATGCCCCTTGCCTTTGCAAGCAGCATGGGCGGCATGCTTACGCTTATTGGTACGCCGCCCAACCTTGTAATACAGGAGGCTCTTATCGATAATGGCTTCGAACCCTTGAAGTTCTTCAGTTTTCTGCCCGTTGGTATTGTGTGCATTATAGTTGGTATCGTGGTGCTGTTGCCCCTTAGCAAGCGATTGCTTAACGGCAGCAAGCAAGCAGCCGACGGCGAGCAAGGCAAAAAGCGTGGCAAGTCGCTCGACGACCTGATGGAGGAATATAATCTCAAAGGCAATCTGTCGGTATTTACCGTAGGCAAGCAGTCGATTGCCTACGAGAAGACACTTGCCGAACTGGACATTCATCATCGCTACGGACTTACCGTACTCGAGGTTAGACGCATAAAGCAGCCACGTTCGCCACTAATGAAAGAGGTGGAACAACGACTTGCCGGACCAGACACCAAGCTTGTAGAGAACGATATAGTATACGTAAGTGGCGACCCAGAACAAGCAACAAAGTTTGCTGCCGACATGAAGCTGGACAAGACCAGCGAGCAATTGGCATTCTACGACATAGGTATTGCCGAGGTGGTGTTAATGCACAACTCAAGATTGTGCGGCAAGACTCTAAAGGAAACAGGATTGCGACGCCTTTATAACGTTAACGCGCTTGGCGTGCGCCGTGGCGACAACTATATAACAGAGGGAATTGCCGACATGAAATTTCACCAGGGCGACATAATTCTGATACAAGGCAAATGGAAGAATATCTCGCGAATAGCCGATGTTGCCGACGGTATTGTTGTTATGGGACAGCCGTTAGACGAGGCGTCGCGCGTTACACTCGACTATAAAGCTCCGCTTGCAGCAGTCATAATGTTACTAATGATATTGACTATGGTGTTCGACTTCATCCCCGTAGCTCCCGTTACGGCCGTTATGATAGCCGGATTGCTTATGGTAATAACGGGATGTATACGCTCGGTAGAGGCAGCCTACAAAACAATAAACTGGGAGAGCATTGTGCTTATCGCGGCCATGTTGCCTATGTCGGTGGCTCTTGAAAAGACAGGAGCCTCGGCAATGGTGGCAAGTTTGCTGGCCGACAATCTGGGTCAGGCAAGTCCGTATGCCTTGCTTGCGGGCGTATATTTCACCACGTCTCTCCTTACGATGTTCATCAGCAATACAGCCACAGCTGTGCTTATGTCACCCATAGCCCTAACCTCGGCTGCGGCAATAGGCGTAAGCCCCTACCCTATGCTCTTTGCCGTTACGCTTGGAGCAAGCATGTGCTTTGCCTCGCCATTCTCTACTCCGCCCAACGCACTCGTGATGCAGGCAGGCGGCTACTCGTTTATGGACTACATCAAGGTGGGATTGCCCTTACAGATTATTATGGGATTGGTAATGATAGGTGTGCTGCCTCTTATTTTCCCATTCTAAATATGTGCTATGCAAATATAAATGCGTAACTTTGCATGGAATTAAAAATAACAAGTTAATTAACATATGCCATTAAGATTACCAGATAAACTCCCCGCAATAGAACTCCTTAAAAAGGAAAACATATTTGTGATGGACGACTCGCGCGCTACGAGCCAGGACATTCGTCCGCTACGTATCGTAATACTTAACCTTATGCCTCTGAAGATAACAACAGAGACCGACCTTGTGCGCCTGTTGTCCAACACGCCGCTTCAGATGGAGATTTACTTTATGAAGCTTAAGAGTCATACATCCAAGAACACTCCGATAGAGCACATGATGATGTTCTACAAGGACTTTGACGTGTTGGAGAAGGAGAAGTTTGACGGTATGATTATTACTGGAGCGCCTATCGAGCACCTGGAGTTTGAGGATGTGGAGTATTGGAACGAGATATCCAAGATATTCGCATGGGCCAACACACACGTTACGAGCACCATGTACATTTGCTGGGCTGCACAGGCTGGATTGTACTATCATTATGGTGTGCCAAAATATCAGTTGCCTAAGAAGATGTTCGGCATCTTCCAGCAACACACGCTACAACCACAGATTCCTCTGTTCCGCGGATTCGACGACGTGTTCTATATGCCTCATAGCCGACATACAGAGGTTAGACGCGAGGATATTGAGAAACATAACGAACTTGAGATTGTGGCAGAATCGCCCGATAGTGGTGTAAGCATAGTTATGGCCCGAGGCGGACGCCAGATATTTGTTACCGGACATATGGAGTACTCGCCTTACACTCTTGACAGCGAATATCGTAGAGACCTTGGCAAGCGCGACGACGTGGACATGCCAAAGAACTACTATAGAGACAACGACCCGCAAAAGGCTCCAAACGTTACATGGAGAGCGCATGCCAATCTGTTATTCAGCAACTGGATAAACTATTACATTTATCAGGAAACTCCGTATAACATTGAGGAGATTGGATAAAAACAAGTTTCATACATTATGAATTCAAGCAACAACCTACCCCGCCCTATCGAACTCCTTGCTCCTGCCAAAAACCTTGAGCAAGGCATTATTGCCATTGACCATGGCGCCGATGCTGTATACATAGGCGCAAATGAGTTTGGTGCGCGACAGGCTGCGGGCAACAGTATAGAAGACATAACCCAACTTGCCGCCTATGCCCATCAGTTTGGAGCAAAGGTGTACGTAACCGTAAACACCATAGTATACGAGCACGAGCTTGCCAATGCCAAACAGCTATTGCGACACATAGTAAAGGCTGGCGTGGATGCTATTCTTGTGCAAGACATGGCTGTGGTGGAAATGATGAAAGAAATAGCAGCCGAGCCCGAGATGCAAGGATTTAGAATGCCTGAGTTGCATGCAAGTACTCAGACTGACAATCGCTCGGCAGATAAGGCAGCTTGGCTTACAAGCATAGGGTTTAGCCGTGTGGTATTGGCACGCGAGCTGTCTATAGACGAGATAAAGCAAATACACAAGGCTGTGCCTAATACCGAGCTTGAGGTGTTTGTGCATGGAGCTTTGTGTGTAAGTTATTCGGGAGCATGCTATGCCTCGCACCATTGTTTCGGTCGTAGCGCCAACCGTGGCGAGTGTGCTCAGTTCTGCCGTTTGGCTTTCGACTTGAAAGACAGTAGCGGAAACACAATACGCAAGGCAAGCCATTTGCTGTCGCTTAAGGATATGAACCAGTTGGACCGACTGGAAGACATCATAGAAGCAGGAGCCACATCATTAAAAATTGAGGGTCGACTGAAGGATGCCGCTTATGTAAAGAATGTGGTGGCTGCATACAGCCAACATCTCAACAGCATAATAGCGAAAAATCCCGAACAGTATTGCCGCAGCTCTAAAGGAAGGGTGGAATATACATTTACGCCCAACTTAGACAAGACCTTCAACCGTGGCTTTACACATTACTTCCTTGATGGGCGTCGCGAAGACATCTCATCGTTTGATACTCCTAAGGCTATGGGCGAATATGTAGGATATGTTAAGGAGATAAGACGCGGTTCGTTCAATGTGGCGGGTACAGCCATATTTGCCAATGGCGACGGATTGTGCTTCTTCACACCCGACCATAAGTTGCATGGCTTCCGCGTAAACCGTGTCGAGAACAACCGCCTATTTCCTCTATCTATGCCCGAGGAATTGAAAGCAGGAATGGCTCTTTATCGTAACAACGACATAGTGTTTGAGCGTGCTATGGAAAGCAAGACGGCCGAACGAAAGCTTGATATAGACCTGAACATTGGTGTTGATTGCGGAAAGATTGTACTTGATGCTGAGGACGAGGCAGGACGCAAGGCTTTTGTTGTGCTTGACGAACCATTGCAAGAGGCACAGAAACCTCAGAGCGAGAACATAATCAGACAACTCGAGAAGATGGGCAACACTCTGTTCCGTCCACGAAAGACAAAGCTTACTAATGGTGTTGGCAATCTGTTTATACCTTCAAGCAAGCTTGCCTCCTTGCGACGCGAGGTGTTGGCAAAGATAGAGGAACAACCTATAGACACGTCTAACACAACAGCCCGACAAGTAAACACGAATTGCAAGCCCAATAACAACAATGCCAAGGCTCAATATATTGACGCAAGCAAGATAAATGCAGCCAACGTGGCTAACCATCGTGCCGAAGCCTTCTACGAGGAGCATGGCGTGAGGGATGCTGCAGCCGCATTCGAGCTGACAGATGGCGCTCGTCCTGGTACAAAGACATATGGCACACCACATGCTAACACGCCTCTGATGACATGTCGATATTGTCTGAGATATGCTATGGGATACTGCGTAAAACGCGGAGGCAAACAGCCTACATGGAAGGAGCCTCTGTTGCTGGAATCGTCGGACGGAAGACAGGTGAAACTGGTATTTAACTGTGCAAAATGCCAAATGGAGGTTTATGCACAAGACTAAGGCTATAAACCAAAAGAGGAAGTTAAGAAGAAGTTAAGGGGAAGTTAAGGGGAAGTTAATCCATCTACGATGGATGGAATTTAACGGACAATAGTAGAAAATCGTATGAGAGATGTCAAGAAAATAATGTCGAGAGTAGTAGCTGTAATTGTATTAATCCTTACACTTACAAGCTGCTATCATACCACAGTACGTCATCATGACGCATATGTGGCAAAACCGTCGGCTACGTATGCAGACAATCAGGTGGCCGACTCAGACTCTACTACATACGACAATATGAGCTCATTCTACCAAAGTCATCATTATGCGCAGAACTATAACTTCATGGTAAAGGCCGACTCGCTGGCTTTGCTTCGCCAACAACCAGAGGAATTGCTGAACGGTCTGCCTACCGACTCCTTCTTTGTAAAGAAAGGCAACCGACTTGTAGTTGTAGACATACGTTTGCTAAAGAACGACCCCGTAGATTCGGTTTGGGTGCAACTGGCGCGCGACCAATATACCTTTGGATGGATACACGAAAGCAAGCTTTTGCCAAATGTCGTGCCCGACGATCCCATATCGCAGTTTATTTCCACCTTCTCAGACACCCATTTGCTTGTGTTCCTTATCATCATAAGCGTAATAGCTATGAGCTACCTGGTACACAGCATAAGGCAGAAAAAGGTAAAGGCGGTACATTTCAACGATATAGACTCGTTCTACCCCACTCTGCTTGCCCTAACCGTGGCCACAGCAGCAACATTCTATTCAAGTATACAGATGTTTGCACCCGAAACATGGCGACACTTCTATTATCATCCATCGCTTAATCCGTTTGCTGTGCCAACAATTATATCCGTATTCCTCATCTCGGTATGGTCGATAGTGATAATAATGATAGCCACCGTGGACGATGTGTTTCATAAACTGTCAGCATCGCATGCCACACTCTATCTATGTGGCTTGGGAGCCGTTTGCGCGGGCAATTACATCATCTACAGCATAACCACCTTATATTATATAGGCTACTTGCTGCTTATTGCCTATTTTGTTTATGCCATTAAGCATTATGTACACAATAACTATTACAAGTATTCTTGCGGCAAGTGTGGCGCCAAGATGAAGAGAAAGGGAATATGCAAGAAATGCGGCACAATAAATGAATAAGAAAAAGCAATCCCCACTACCAGCTTATCTCAAGCAAGAGACTGGTAGTGGGGATTTATTTTAAAATGCCTTTAAATGCAACCATATTTTCATTTTACAGCAAGCAAAGGTTCATTTGATAGCAAGCATAGATACATTTGATAGCAAGCATAGATACATTTGATAGCAAGCATAGATACATTTG
>ERZ1023892.123-NODE-123-length-23389-cov-42.244493_pt1 | contig 23389 bp, 20 predicted proteins | sample MGYA00380397_ERZ1023892 | MGnify/ENA primary metagenome ERZ1023892 (study PRJEB33179, sample SAMN07448999) | human gut metagenome | biome: Human-gut; feature: Human associated habitat; material: Faeces | host: Homo sapiens | place: India: Bhopal | collected... | reverse complement strand
AGTGACATGCTTCCCACCGGGCAAGGTGGTGGCGCCAGCCACCAAAGGGGGAACCCTGGAGCGATAAGCACCGCTATGACCCTCAGCATCCTCTGAGGTCTGACCGTCTGACGTCTACCGCCTCTTTCAGGAATACAGTCCCATCTGTCATCAGTCGGTGAACAGCGGACAGCAGCCCCCGGCTCCATCAACACAGGATCTCACCAATCACCCCAATTCCATGATTCTGTCCGGCGGTACGAAGGGTTTCCCTATCATGGGCACGGCCGCTATGAGTTCCTGGGTATAGGGGTCCCTGGGATGGGTCAGAATTTCATCGGACCCACCGATTTCCACGATTTTTCCCTTCTGCATGACGGCGGTGCGGTCGGAAATATAGCGCACCACTGCCAGGTTGTGGGAGATGAAGAGATAGGTGAGGTGAAGTTTTTCCCGAAGGTCCATGAGGATGTTCAGCACCTGGGCCTGCACTGACACGTCCAGGGCGGAGGTGGGCTCGTCGAGGATCAGGATTTCCGGGCTGGTCATGAGGGAGCGGGCAATGGAGATGCGCTGGCGCTGGCCGCCGGAAAATTCGTGGGGATAGCGGTCCATCACGTTTTTACGAAGACCCACCATTTCCAGCAGCATTTCTGCCCGCTCTTTCCGATGGGCTTCGGAAAATTCGCCCATCACCCTGGCGGGCTCCATGAGGATGTCCCCTATTTTCATGCGGGGCGACAGGGAGGAATAGGGGTCCTGGAAGACGATCTGTATTTTCTTCCTGATATCTTTCAGTTCTTTTTCCTTTACATGGGAAATATCTCGTCCGTAGAGCAGAATTTCTCCGGAGGTAGGTTCTGCCAGACGGATGATAAGGCTGGCCAGGGTGGATTTGCCGCAGCCTGACTCCCCTACGATACCTAAAGACTCCCCTTTGGCCAGGGAAAGGCTGATGCCGTTTAAGGCATGCACGGTCTTTGATTTTCCCCAGAAGCTCCGGGTATGAAAGGTTTTCGTTACGTTCCTGATTTCCAGTATATCCATGTCACACCTCCTCGGGATGACAGCAGTACACCCTGTGGCCCGGGCGGATTTCCAGAGGCGGCGGCAGGCCTTCCCGGCAGGCGGCGCTAGCCTTCGGACAGCGGGGCGCGAAGCGGCAGCCCCCTATGTGTTCCGACGGATCCGGCACCATGCCGGGAATGGCGGTGAGCCGGTCATGGGTATGGCTGCCGGTGAACCTAGGCAGGGCGCCGATCAGGGCCCGGGTATAGGGATGGGAAGGGGCTGTCAGTACCGACGCCGTGTCGCCGGACTCTACAATGTGTCCGGAGTACATGACGGCAATGGAATCGCAGATTTCCGAAATCACTCCCAGGTCATGGGAAATGAAGAGCACTGCCGTTTTCAGTTTCCGGCAGGCTTCTTTAATAAGGTAGAGAATCTGGGCCTGTACCGTCACGTCCAGGGCGGTGGTGGGTTCATCGGCAATGAGGAGCTTGGGATGGCAGGACAGGGCAATGGCTATCATCACCCGCTGCCGCATGCCGCCGGAAAGCTGGTAGGGATAGCAGGAAATCACGTCGTCCCCGTTCCGTATATGCACCGCTTCCAGCATGGCCAGAGCTTTCTTCCGGGCATCGCCGAGGGTCACTTTTTCATGGGTCCTGATGACGTCCATCATCTGGGTGCCTATGGTAAAGACGGGATTCAGGCAGGTCATGGGTTCCTGAAATATCATGGACACATCCCGCCCCCGCACTTCTTCCATGCTTTTCCTGCTGATACCCAGAAGCTGCCGGCCGCAGAGGCGGATGGAACCGTCAAGCTCCGCCTTTTCTCCGCCGGGAAGGAGGCGGGTCACCGCAAAGGCGGTCATGGATTTGCCGCTGCCCGACTCTCCCACCAGTCCCAGGATTTTTCCCTCTCCCACATGGAGGTTCACATCGTGAAGGATAGGCACCATGCCCTTCCTGGAAGGAAGGGACAGGGATAGATGTTCGATTTCAAGTATATTTTTCATATCATCACTCTCCACTTCCAGGACCTATGAATGATTAGACCCTTCCCGGGGATCCAGAATGTCCCTGAGGCCATCGCCCAGCAGGTTGAATCCCATCACTGTAACCAGGATGAACAGCCCCGGGAAAGCGGCGTACCACCACTGGTCAATGGCATAGACCCGGGCGGTGGAAATCATGGCGCCCCACTCCGGCATGGGCGGCTGGGCACCAAGGCCGATGAAGCTCATGGAGGAGGCAATGAGGATGGCGTCCCCGATGCCCAGAGTCATCTGCACCATGAGGGGCGACAGGCAGCTGGGCAGGATATGGTGCACCACCATCCAGGCGGGCGAAGCGCCGAAGGTTCTGGAGGCCTTCACATAGGGCTCCTCTTTCAGGGACAGCACCTGCCCCCGCACGAGGCGCACATAGAGGGGAATCCTGACAATGCACACCGCCAGCATGGTATTGAAAAGACCTACCCCCAGGGCGGCGGTCAAAGCCAGGGCCAGCACCATGGAGGGGAAGGACAGAATCATATCTGTCAGTGCCATGATGATGCGGTCCACCCTCCCGCCGCAGAAGCCGGAGACACTGCCGATGGCCACACCTGCTGCGGCAGCAATGATGACGATGGACAGGCCTACGGTAATGGAAATCCGGGCGCCGTAAAGGATACGGGAGAAAATGTCCCGTCCCATTTCATCGGTACCGAAGAAATGATGAAGGGAAGGTGCCTGGAGCCTGCCTGCCACGTTCATGAGATTGGGGTCCCAGGGACTGACAAGGGGCGCCAGAAGTCCCAGCAGGATAATGAGGGCCACAATGACCATGCCTGCTAGGGTGAGCTTGTTCTTCAGAAGGATATCCAGGGATTTATGGAAAAAGCCTTCCCCCTCTTCCCGGATTTCCTCCGTCTTCACGTCAGTCATGGCCATCACCTCCGCTGATCTGTGGATTCAGGATATTGTAAATCATATCCACCACCATATTAATCACCACATAGCCCACGGACACCACCAGGGTAAAGCCCATAATGGCCGGAAAATCCAGGTAGGCAATGGAGTCCATCACATACTTTCCCATGCCCGGCCAGCCGAAAATGGTTTCCGTAATGACAGCGCCGCCCAGAAGCTCTCCCATGGTAAGGCCCGTAATGGTAACTGTGGGAATCAGTGCATTTTTCAAAGCGTAGCGGTAAATCACACGGCGCCTTGGAATGCCGCAGGCCCGGGCGGTGCGGATATAGTCCTGCTCCAGCACGTCCACCATGCCGCTCCTGACCTGCCGGGCAATGATGGCCAGCTGGGCATAGGCCAGACAGAGGGCCGGGAGAAGGAGATGATGGATGGCAGATATCACTACGTCCATATTTCCAGAAAGAATCCCGTCAATCACATAAAGTCCCGTCACCGCAGGCGGCGGCGTCAGGAAGGTGTCCAGCCTGCCGGAAGCAGGGAAAAGGGGAAATACTTTGTAAAAAAGAATGAGGCACACCACGCCGGACCAGAAGAGGGGGATGGATACGCCCACCATGGAAATCACCCGGCAGATATGGTCGATCCAGCAGTTCCGATGCACCGCTGACAGCACTCCCAGGAAAATGCCAAAAAACACGGCAATCACCATGGCCGCCAACGTGAGCTCCAGGGTGGCGGGGAAATAGCGGGCCAGTTCACCGGCCACAGGCATCTGGGTGCGGATGGACACGCCCATGTCTCCGTGGAAAAGGCCTTCCATGTAGAGAACGTACTGGGTAAGCACCGGCTTATCCAGTCCCAGGGACTGCCGCGCCGCCTCCAGCGTTTCCGGCGACGCATGAGGTCCCACCAGCATGCGGGCCGGGTCACCGGGAATGACATGGGAAATGCAGAAGGTAACGATGGAAACGCCTATAAACACAAGGATGAGATGAATCAGTTTTTGAAATACAAATCGCCATGAAATCATAAGCCCTCCTTGTATGATAAATGGACATGAATAGCACTTGCGGGAAATGACTGTACTCCCGAAGGTTGATGGGCCCATCCTGCACAGGATAGGCAAGCCCTCCCTTAGACTGCCCATAAAAAGGCCTTCCACTTGGCCGGCCGACCGCGGCCTTTCGCCGCAAGGGCTGCGTCAGCCGCCAGGGGAAATCCGCCTTACGGCGGTGACTGCCGGGAGTCACACAGCAGTCAGGGGATAGCAGCTCCTTTTCTTCGGGTCTCCAGGCATCCTCAGCCCCCGCAGCCCCAGTCCGGAAGGGGCCGTTTATTCCTTGGAAAGGTGCTCGAAATCGAACATGCTGTCCAGCATGGGATTGTAGGCAAAGCCCTTGATATTGGCTCTCATGGGGGTGAGTACCTTGGTTTGGAAGAGGAAGAGGTAGGGGGCATCGTCAAAGGCGATATGCTGTACCTTCTTGTAAATTTCCATCCTCCCCTCCTTGTCGGTCATGATCTCAGCCTCACGGAGGAGCTTGTCCACTTCGTCATTCTTATAGAAGGAACGGTTCCCCGGAAGGCCCCAGTAGGAGGAATCAAGCCAGTAGGAAAGGAAGAACTGGGGATCGCTGTAGTCCGGGCTCCAGGTGCCCAGGGCCATCTGGAAATCGCCTTTGTCCGCTCTCTGCCGGAACGTAGCCCAGGCCACCTTTTCCAGGTTCACCTTGATGCCCAGCTGCTGGAGATTATTCTGGATAATGAGGGCTTCCGCCTCGTCGAAGGCTGCGTGGCCGGAGTAGAGAAGATTGATTTCCGTCACATTCTCGCCGGATTTGGCCAGAAGTTCCTTTGCTTTGTCCAGGTTGTAAGAATAGCCCTTGATGGATTCATCTTTGCCCCACATGCCTTCCGGCACGGCACTGGTCAGCTGCTCTCCCCGGCCTTTCACAGCGCCGTCGATGATGGCATGGTAGTCAATGGCATAGGAAAGGGCCTGGCGGAATACTTTATTGCTGGTAGGCAGTTTCTGATTGTTCAGGTATACGATGGAGCAGAGGAGGGAAGGATCTTCATAAATATGGATGGCCTTGTTATCCTTCAGCTGGTCGATCTGATCCATGGGAATGCCTTCGGCAATGTCAATATCCCCCTTTTCCAGCTGCAGCCGCTGGGCCGAGGGATCTTTGATGCTGTTGAAGAGGATATGCTTAATAGAAGGCGCCTTGCCGGCATAATTTTTCTGTACATCCAGCTTGATGGACTGGCTGGGGGTGTAGGACGTGATTTCATAGGCACCGGAACCCATGGTGTGGGTGGCCAGGTAGGAGGAGCCCATATCGTTATCCTTTGCCTGGTCCATGACCTTCGGATTCACGATGGAAGAGCCATTCACCGCCAGGGTGTAGAGGAAGGGCGCAAAGGGTTTGTCCAGCTGGAAAATGACGGTTTTATCATCAGGCGTTTCGATGGATTTCACCACTTTGAAATAATCGGAAGGTCCTTTCTTCATTTTCTGTACCCTTTCGATGGAGAACTTCACCGCTTTGGCGTCCACCGGAGAACCGTCGGCAAATTTATGCCCCTCATTCAAAGTAAAGGTCCAGGTGAGTCCGTCATCGCTGACGGTCCAGGACTTGGCCAGGGACGGTTCCACCTCCGTAGTGGCCTTGCCGTCTGCCACCTTGTATTTCACCAGCCGTTCATAGGCGGGATAGGTAATCTGCCAGCCCTTATTGTCCATGGTCACCGCCGGGTCCAGAGTCTCCGGATCCACTGCCATGCCCACCACAATGGTGTCCTTAGGCACGGAACCGCCGGAAGAAGAACTTCCCGACTGCCCGCCGCAGCCTGCAAAACCAAGGACCGTCAGGCCCAGAAGGGAACCGGTCAGTACAGCTTTCAGAAGTTTTTTCATAGTCTCTCCCCCTTACGAAAAAAGGCCGCAGTCATCAAAGATGAGTGCAGCCTCTTTGCCATGAAAGACAGAAAAGCCCTTCCTGCCTTGCGGCAAAAAGGGCTCCTTTGTCTTTCTATCAATATGTATACAGTATAGTTGATAAGTATGCGCTTGTAAATAGGGAAATGGCAGAAAGTAAGAAAACAGAGAGCCCTCTATTCCTGCCTGCTATAATAAAGACAGGAACAGTATGGCCGCGTAAAAGCGGAAGGAGGCATCTCATGAAAATTTTACTGATCAATGGCAGTCCCCACAGAAGAGGCTGTGTGTACACTGCTTTGGAAGAAATCGCCAGAACGCTGGAAGAAGAGAACATAGACACGGAAATTCTTCAAATCGGCCGGGAACCGGTAACCGGATGTATCGCCTGCAATTACTGCCAGTCCCATGGACGGTGCGTGCAGGATAAGGACTCGGTGAACAAGGTCATTGAAAAGCTGAACACCTGGGACGGGCTGATTTTCGGTTCTCCCGTATATTACGGCGGTCCCAACGGCCAGATTACCTCTTTCATGGATCGTCTTTTCTATGCAGCCGGAAACCGCATGGCAGGAAAAGTCGGTGCTGCCGTGGTCAGTTGCCGCCGCGGCGGCGCCACTGCCGCTTTTGACAGGATGAATAAATATTTCCTCATGAGCCGCATGATTGTGCCCGGTTCCCAGTACTGGAACCAGATTCACGGCCTCACCAGGGAAGACGCCCTGAAGGACAAGGAAGGCCTGCAGACCATGCGCACCCTGGCCCGGCAGACCGCCTGGATTCTGAAATGCCTGGACGCAGGGAAAAAGGCAGGCGTCCCCCAGCCCCTGCAGGAGCCCTGGATTCCCACCCACTTCATCCAAAACACATAGGAAATCCGGATACCAAAAATACCCCAGCCTGGCTGGGGTATTTTTGCTGCTCCATCAGAAGGTAAACTGCAGGCCCACTTCAAAATTGCGGCCCGGTGCAGAGTACCAGTCCTGCCACTGTACCGGATCGGCACTGGGACCATAGGAGCTGCCTATATCGGTATAGAACTGGTCAAAAATGTTATTCACTCTGGCGAAAAGGGTGGCATTTTTTGTGAATTGATAGTTGGCTGCCACGTCCCATACCCAGAAACTTGCATAATCTTTCATCACCGGATGGGAGGGAGATGTATACCTGTCCATAATGCCCCTGCCCCAAAGGGATGCTTTAAAGCCGGCATTATGATAGTCAACCCCAACATTCAGCTCATGCTTTGGCAGGTAGGAAATATTTAAATTATGTGTATCGGCATGAATATAACTATAACCCAGGGAAGCAGTCACATGGGCTCCAAAGTCCTTATTCAGTGAAGCATTGACGCCGGTATTAATCATTTTGGCCGTATTGACGTATTCGTTTTCTCCCCATTTGATCTGATTATCTGCCCACTGGCGATATACGCTGAGCGTTCCGGAAAGGGTATCATTAAACCGATGGGCAGCGCCTGCCTCTACTGTATATCCAATCTCAGGATCCAGATTCGGATTACCGCCGAAGGGGTAATATAACTGCATTAAACTGGGTGCACGGAAGAATTTTTTGTAGCTGATATAGTAATTGGTTGCTTCACCAGCCTTATAGCCCACAGTCAGGCTGGGAGAAGTATGATTGCCATACTGGCTGTTATGATCAAAACGGATACCCGGCGTCACATTCCAGCGGTCGTTAATATCCCATTTATCCTGCACATAATAGCCTGTATTGGTTACTGAATGACCTTCCATGGAAGAATGGCCCCAATAATTGGCATCGTAGAGCATGTTTATGTAAGAAGGAACTTCATCCTGGTACCAGTCCACGCCGCCGGTAATGGTCTGTTTATCCAGACGATACACCAGCTGATCAGACATACCGATGGTCTTCATACGGATATTTGTGATACCGCCGGATCGTGCATGATTATAGTTGTCATTGATATGATTTCTGTTTCTGTACATGGAAAAACGGTTGGTCAGGCGCTGGTTGATTCTGGAATCATACTGCAGACTGATTCTGTCTGTATCCTGTTTTCCTAAATCTGCCTTCCTGTCGTTCGTACCATAGTCCGGGCGTGTATACTTCCCATCATATTTTTGGTAATTAAAAATCAGATCATTATCATTACCAAAATCATACCCCAGCTTGACTCCATAGGACTTGCTGTTCAAACGATTAATCACATGGCGGTCCCAGCCATCCTTGTATTCCCCCATAAGCTCTTTCTGTGCATTCACCGCCCAGAAGAATCCATCTTTTCTCCCTTCATTATAGAGGCTGTATTTTTCTCCATCATAGCTGGAACGGGAAATGGTTACCCTGGATTTTACGGTTCCCTCTGCCGGTTTCTTTGTAATAATATTGATAACCCCGCCTTCAGCATCGGAACCATAAAGAGTCGAAGCAGCTCCCTTCAAAACCTCAATGCGATCAATTCCTTCCATATTGGTTAGCGTAGCTATGGGCGCATGACCACCCATGGTGCCATTTGTATTCATGCGCATACCATCCACCATGACCACAACATTTTCAGACCCATTAATCAAGAGCGGATTGGTAAAACTGGTCTGCCCGGACACCCCCTGATTTCCTACCATCACCCCCGGCACATGACGGATGGCCTCACTCACATCGTCATAGTGCTTCTCTTCGATTTCCTTCGCCGTCACCACGGACACATCGGCGTTGGAGTCGATTTTCTTTTCCGGCACCCGGCTGGCGGTAACCACTACGCCTTCCAGGGTATACACCGGCATATCGGATGCTTCCACACAAAAAGCGCCGCCGGAAAGTGATAAAACTGCCAGTGACGCTGCCATAATTTTCCTGTTCATAAAAGTTCCTCCCTCGCTGCCCAATCAGGGTATATGAAACCATGCCGCCCGCAGGGAAGCAGTATACATCGTACCCTTATCCTGCAAGGCGGAAAACCGGTTCCATAAGGCAGTTCTTCTGACTCAGCTTCCTCAGAGATTTCGTCTTCCCAGTTTCCCAGTGACATCATGAAATTCCCCTGGAAAGGGCCGATTCAATCATTGCCTGCTTTCCGAAGCTTCACAGCGGCGGGACCGTGGCGGAATCGGGTCTCCCCTCACCGCGCTTCCCTTTTCATCTCCTCCGGGAATCTCCCGGATTCAAACCATTACGGAATTCTTAATAAACTTACTTCTTCATTATACATGAATCTCAGATTTTGTAAACTATTTTTTAATATTTTAAGAAATGAACATCTTCTCCTATGATATAATAAAGCTGATATTTTCGTACAGGGAGGTTATGATGAAATACGCAAAAGCCAGCGCTGTATGCGCCAGTCTTCTCATTCTTCTGACCCTTTCCGGCTGCGGCATGAAGCAGATGGCCCCTTCCGGAGAAGGAAAAAGCTATACCGTCACCGATGCCACAGGGAAAGAAGTGGTAATTCCTGCCAAGCCGAAGAGAATTCTGGGAAATTCCGCTTCCATCGACACCATGCTCCTTTCCGTGGTGACGCCGGACAAACTGATGGCCGCCACCGAAGCAGACCGGGACCCCAATATTTCTTATATTGCCAATGAAACGAAAGACATTCCCCTCACCGTCCCTCTTACCGGTCTTTCCATGGAAGTGGTGACGGAAGCAAAGCCGGACCTCATCGTGGCCTCCACCTATACCGACGGCAAAGAACTGGATCTCTACCGGAACCTGGGCATTCCGGTGGTGGTCATCGACGGCCCCCGGTCCATTGACCAGGTGAAGGAGGATGTGCGCATCATTGCTACAGCAGTGGACGAAAAAGAACGGGGAAACCAGGTGATTTCCCAGATGGACAAGACCCTTTCGGAAATCCAAAGCCGCCTTTCCAAAGAAACAGGAAAAAAGCCGGTGGTATACCTGGTATCCCAGATGACCCGCTACGGCGGGCCCGGCTCCATGTTCAACGAACTCCTCACGGCAGCCCGCATTGACAACGCCATCACCCTGGCCGGCGGCGTCAACGGCCAGGCCACATCGCCAGAGCTTATCATCAAGACAGACCCGGACATGCTCTTCGTATCCACCGACCGCTCCTCCGATACCACCGGCGCCGCCAAATACAGGGATGACTTCCTCTCCAATCCCGCCATCGCTTCCATGCGGGCCGCCAAACACATTGTACCGGTGGAAGACCGCTACATTTACTCCGCCTCCCAGAACTGCGTATGGGCCATCAAGGGCCTAGCCAACGCCGCCTACGGACCCATTTTTGACATGAGCGGCGAAGGGCAGATAAAAGGATATTAAAGGGCCGCTTCGCGGCCCGGGTTCAAAGGGTTCAAGGGGCGCGGCTTCGCCTCTTTGGGCCATGAGTTTTAATGCCGCCTGTCGGCGCCTTTGCGCAGCAAAGGTCTATCCTCACCGCTATCGCGGAGGGGCTGTGAAGAAATGCATGAATAACACCGATATCACCCCACCTCCCGTCATTTCGACCGAAGCCGGTCAGCCGCCAATAGGAAAGCCTCTTATTGTGCAGGCTAGAGGCCAACTTCGGCTGACTTGGAGACTCTATGCAGAGTCTCCACAGAGTGGAGAAATCTCACTCCGAAATGTGGCAAGCCCATGGTGGCAGGAGATCTCTCGGCTCTGCGTTTCATTAGAGCCCAAAGTCTTTACCACCCATACCGGCAGGTCACCCGCTCGAGATGACGATGCCGGCGAGCAGCTGACTGTCATTTACCGGAAAGGAAGCCATTGAAAAGGGCTGTGAAGAAATGATTTCCATTTTTTCACAGCCTCCAGCGTTACGTTCTTGCCTCCACTGCAGTCATTCTGAGCGCCAGCGAAGAATCTCGGTACATGCCGTATATGAATCATTTGTCATTAAATACCAGTCGGCTGGAAAGAGCCGCTGCATGCAGATCCGAAAGCAGTCAGCTTCCGGCTGCGGGCTGAGTCCGACTTGTACTTTTAGAACCATCAACAAGAACAATATTCCGATGATTGGTACACCGAAGAGGTGGGATGAAGGAAGCGCCCTTTTCCTTCCCCTTTTCCATGGATCAAGGGCTTCGGGAAATGGATGGAATAAAGCCCAGACCTTTCGGTCTCTCTATTCTTATAGTAATCTCCATGGGACAAAATCTTATCGTTTCTCTCCGTACCAGTCGATGTCGTGCCTGAGCTTATGCACCTTGTCCTTTGCTTCCTCGGCATCCCTTCTCAAGTCTTCTACCATGCTCGTCACCGTTGCCAAATTCTGCCGAAGCATTTCCTTTTCCATCTGGAGCAGCCGGATCTGGCCCTTCAGTTTGATGATCTCCAGGCTGGCACGGCCTTCATGATCCTCGTCTTCATCATCATAGTCATCATCATAATCATCATCATAATCATCATCGTTATCGTCCAGGCGTTCTGCCAGATTTTCCATATACTGGGCATCCAGCAGGATCTTTTCCATCAGGTATTCCACGTTTCCAAGGGTACCGTCCAAAGGTACATAGTTGTCGTCAATGAGGTATTCCATCATAATCTCCTTGCTGATAAAAAGGCACCTACCGGTGCGAATGGTTCAGACCCTCCGGTCCCATGGGCCGGAGGGTTCTCAGATTTAACAGGCCCTGCAGGCAATGAGCGGAAAGTCTGTTACATACCTTCCCAGCGGTCAGCGCCCCTTTACTTCCCGTCTTCCCGGGGCGGTTCCTGCTTGTCCACTTCCGGATGGGCTTCTGCTTCCATTTCATAGGACCACATGTGGGTAGGAATCATATTTCCATCCTTATCGCAGGTATAGCGCACGGACTTGGGCATGGTTCTGGCGGTGGAAAGGGGGCTGGTAAAGCCGCGGCCTATGACGTCGGTGGTATTCATAATGAAAAGGAAGGCCGAAGGGTCTATGTCTTCGATGAGATGGCGCACCCTGGTAATCTGGGTGAGGTCCACAATGGCGAAGACGATTTTCTTTTCTACGCCGGAGAAAGCGCCCTGGCCGTAGAGAAGAGTGGCGCCGTGATGGATATTCCGAAGGATGGCATCTGAAATTTCCAGAGGCTTGTCGGACACGATGAAGGCAGCCTTTCTCTGGGCAAAGCCGATGACAATGCGGCTGGAGAGATTGGCATTAATATACATGGAAATCAGGGTGCAGATGGCCGGTTCCAGGGTAAAGATGAAGGCGCCGGCAGTGACAATGACAAAGTTCAGGGCGAAAACCACGTAGCCGATTTCCAGATTGTAATATTTCTTCAAAATGGCTCCCACCACATCCAGGCCGCCGGTGTTGCTGTTATATCGGTAGAGGAGACCCATGGAAAGGCCCAGCACCACGCCGCCGGAAATAGCTGCCACCAGCGGCTCTTTCACCACATTGTAGTCTGCCAGGAAGGATGTCAGGTCAATGAAAACGGAGCAGCACACGGTACCCAGAATGGTAATGAGGGTGTAGAATTTCCCCATGAATTTCAGGGAAAGAAGAAGGATAGGAATGTTCATAAGCAGATTTGCCATGCCGATGGGGAAGCCTGTGAGGTAGTAGAGCACCATGGCTATACCGGTGAGCCCGCCGGAAAGGAACTGATGAGGTACCAGGAAGGCATTGACGCCTACGGAGTATAAAAAGGTACCCACCAGGGTAATCCCGATAATAAAAGCAAGCCGCTGCCAGAACGTGGGGCTGCGGAAATCCGCTCCTAATGTGGTTGACATAGTATTGTCCTTTCTCCTTTGCCTTTGAAAGCTTTGAATTATTTATTATTATATCATTCTTCAGGAAGATAAGCAGAGGGTAAACGGGGTATGGGACACGCCTGCGGCGTGAGGGTTGACGGGCTTCCAGCCCGAGGGTTGTGGCCGCCTGTCGGCGGCGGGTTGTGTAGAAGGGTTGTGGAAAAAGGTTCTTAGGATTGACCGGCCTGACGGTCGGAGGGTTCTTAAGTTTGACGGCCCTTCGGGCCGAGGGTTGTGGTATCGCCCTATGGGGCCGCAGAGCGGCCCGGGTTCAGAAGGTTCAGAGGGTTCGGCCTGCCTTTGGCAAGCTGGTTCAGAGGGTGGCAGTATCGCCCTCTCGGGCGATGAGTATGAAGTCAGCGTTACGGGATTTGCTTTTCTGTGTCATAGGGCATGATAAGCATTACGTCGATTAGCCACCTCCGGTGGCTTTTCCCCCTTTGGTGCCTTACGGCACCACCTTCCCCCCGCTGAGCGGTGGGACAATAAAGATCCGCAAAGCAATCCTTTCATAAGCAGCTCACAGCATAACGGAGCTTTATAGTCCCCTGTGGAGGTCCTGCATAGGACCTCCAAGTGGGGCGAAGTAAGGCGCCTAGCCTGCCCATTAAGGCGCTTTCCTTTTGCCGCCCCACCGAACTGCGGGGGTGGCAAAGGAACTGGATTCATAGGGGAGCTGTAGGCGACCCGCGAATCCAGTGACATGCTTCCCACCGGGAAAGGTGGTGGCGCCAGCCACCAAAGGGGGGAATGCATTTCCTCGAACGGAGCGAGGTTGGCCTGTTTTCCGACGCCCACAGGGCGGTTGTATGGTTTTCGCCGCCAAAGGCGGTATAAAAAATGGCGCCGAAGGCGCCGTACCTCCCCAGTGGAACGGTACTTCATACCTCCCGAGGGCGGAGCCCTCAACCCGTCCGGGAGGCGTCAGCCGGTCCCGGACAGAACCCTTGGCGCCCAGGGCCAAAGGCCCGGCGGCGCCATCAACCCTCACGCCCGTAAGGGCGTGTCAACCTTCGGGAATACCGGCAAGCACCGACCAGGTCCCGGTCCCGATCCCGACCGCGCCACAGGCGGACAGCGGGCAGGAATACTTGAAATAATCAAGTTGCCTGTTTTCTCATTTTCCTGTACAATATTATTATATTAATCTAATGTTTAAATATTGTATTTTAAGGATTTCCTATGAACTGTTACGACAGACATTACCTGAAAATCGCACTGCCTGCCGCGCTGGAGGGGCTTTTTATGATTCTCCTTGCTTCCACGGACCTCATACTGGTGGGAGCTCTGGGGAGCCTTTCGGTGGCTGCCGTGAGCATCTTTCTCCAGCCCCGTCTCATCCTTCTCTGCTTTTCCCGTTCCCTGGCTTCGGCGGTGACGCTGGTGTCCTGTAACTATGCAGGGCGGGGAGAGAAGGAGCCGTCGGCGGATCTTCTGAAGAAGTCTCTTTTCCTGGGGGCCCTGGCCCTGGGACTGCTGCACGGGATTTTTTTCATTTTCCTGGAAGATATATTAATCCTCATGGGCGCCTCTTACGATTACCTGCCCCTGGCCATGGAGTACAGCCCCCTGGCTCTTCTGGCGGTGTATTTCACGTCCCTTACCCTCATTCTGCAGGCGGTGCAGCTGGGGTATGGAAATACGGCTTCCATCATGAAAACCAATATCTGTGGAAATCTGCTGAACGCGGCGCTGAGTTTCCTCCTCATCCGGGGGCTGGGTCCTGTACCTGCCTATGGCGTTTTTGGTGCTGCCATAGGCACCGCCGCCGGCACTCTTTTCTCTCTTCTCTATGCCTGGTTCCTTCTGAAACGGGAAGGTTTTTTCCATGGCGGCCGCTGGATTCCTGATGCCGCCTATTTCAAAAAGGTGGGTCCCCTTTTCGGCAGTGTATTAAGCGAGCAGGGCAGCGAGCGCATCGGCATGGTGCTCTTTTCCCGTATGGCCGCTGGTCTTGGTACGGTGCCCTTCGCGGTGCACAGCATCTGCATGAATATCTGCGATATTTACTATGATTTCATTATGGGCTTCGGCAAAGCAGGCATGGTGAGTGCCGGGCAGGCTGTAGGACGGGGCAGCATGGCCGACTGGCAGCAGTACCGGAAAAGAGGGCTCCGCTGGTCCCTGCTCCTTTCCACGGCAGCCTGCGTCAGCATTCTTTTCTTTGAGGACTCCCTCTTTTCTATCTATTCTTCCGACCCCGCCCTTCACGTGCTGGCAGGCACCATCATGGTTTTCATCGCCCTGGTAAGCTACCCCGAGGCGCTGGCTCTCTGGGGCGCCGGCATCCTCCGGGGCAGCGGACAGACGGCCCAGGTGGCGGCTTATTCTTTCCTGTCCATCACCTTCCTCAGGCCTCTCATGACAGCCTTCTTCATTTATGTGCTGGACATGGGCCTCATCGGCACCTGGTGCGCCCTTTTCATTGACCAGGTCATCCGCGCCTCCTGCGCCGCCTTTCTGGTGAACCGCCTTTCCGCAAAGAGGGGCTTCCTTCCCGATGCGGGATAAAAGAAATCAAAAAACTGTGCAGAAATTTCTCATTTCCGCACAGTTTTTGATTGGCCTGTGATGGGTTTATTCTTTGTCAGCCGCTTTGACAAAGAACCATTTATGGGCCAGGCTGTCATAGGTGCCGTCATCCATCATGCTTTTCAGGGCCTCATTGATTTCTTTCTTCAGCTGAGGATTATCTTTGGAAAGGGCAATCGCAAAATTGTCTTCCGTAGGAATGGTGCCGGACAGGGACAGCCGGCTGCTTCCGCCATGCTCCAGTTCGTAAAGGGCCGCCTGGTCTCCTGTAATGCCCACGTCCGCTTTTCCTGCTTCCAGGGCTTTGAAAATGTCCTCATAATGGTCCATGGATATGATTTCTTTGGGATTTTGGGCTTTTGCCCTGGCTTCACTGGTAGATCCCCTTTTGGCCGCCACCACTTTGCCAGCCAGTTCTTCTTCATTCCGCACCGGTGGATTTCCTTTTTTTACAAGGAGAGAGTATCCGCTCAGCCGGTAGTAGGAGTCTGAAAAGGCCACCAGTTTCTCTCTTTCTTTCGTCACTGTGATAGCCCCTATGGCCATGTCCACCTGTTTTCCGGCCGCCGCGTCCAGCAGTCTGTCAAAGGGCATATCCCTGAACTCGATGGTCGCTCCGGTTCTGCGGCCGATTTCCTTGAGCAGGTCCACCTCAAAGCCCACCAGGTTGCTGTTCTCATCCACATAGCGGAAGGGCGGATAGGCCGCTTCCGTGGCTGCCTTCCATACCCTGCCTTTTTCCATGCTTTTTGCTTCTTCCCCGTTTCCGCCGCACCCCTGAATCATGACGACGGCCCCTGCCAGAATGACAGCAGCTGCCAGTTTCTTCCAGTTATTCATAGAAGCCTCCCTCTAATTTTTATATTATAACGATTTATAAATTATTTATATTAAATATATATTATACTCTCTAATTTTTCAACTTTAATTATTCAATTCTTTTTAATCTCGTGCGTATAAAAAACTTATAAAGCAGATGGCGGCCCGATGCCCCGGAGGAGGAAGGAAATCCCATGAATCCTCTCCCAGGTACGAAAAAAGGCTCTGCCCTGGAAGGCAGAGTCTTTTTCATTGGTACCGGCATCCCGCGGATGAAACCGCAGGAAATCCCCATCAATATTTATAGTTCAGTGCCAGGGTCCAGGCTTTATCATCAAATCCATCCTTCTGATTGTCCAGGTCAAAGGCATATTCACCATGGAGGGACACATTCTTCATGAGAGCCACATCGCCGAAGACGCTCCAGTAGGTAAGGGTCTTGTCTTTCGCTATGCCGTTCCAGATTTCTCCTGTATCATAGGTGGTGCCATCGAGGTTGGCATTATAGCCCACCTTGTTGTAGGCCACATTAAGATCGAAGGAGCCCGGTTTCTTCATGGAGAAATTGCTGTATCCCAGGCCTGCCTGCCAGGACTTGTCTGCCTTTTTGGCATTGGAATCCCAATATTCCCCGAAAATCTGGAAGTCCTTCACCGGAATGGAGAGGTGGGTGCTCCACATATTGTCGAAATGGGCTGTTTCCTTTCCCTTATCTCCCGGCAGTTTCACATAGGCTGCCCGAAGTTTGGCTGCGCCAAAGTCATAGCCTGCTTCTGCCAGGACGGCATCGAAGGTGGAGGAGTCGTAAAGCCATCCATTATCTACCAGGCGGCCAAAGGAAAGGGAGACGTCGAAGGCATCCTTTCCATAGGCCAGTTTTGCCCCTTTCAGGGTGGAATCGAACATGAAGCCGTCATAAATGGTGACCGGCATACGTCCCAGGGTCACATTGGCATCGCCGAAGGTATGGTTCACATAGAGCCAGTCCATGATGGTATCCGACGAATTGTCCCCCTTGAAATCCATCTGGTTCTTGAAACGGCCCTGGACATAGGTGGAATCATTGACCTGGCCTCTGACCTTGATACGCATACGGCCTTTCCAGGAATCTCCTCCGGCTTCCTTGAAGTTATTGACATACCACATTTTGGCATCGCCGGACCAGGAAATATTTCCTACCTTCTTTTCCAGGTTGGAAACCCTAACGCCCAGATTTGCCAGTTCATCGGCATATTCGCCGGCCAGCTTATTCAGGGTGGCCCGCTGCTCTGCATTCAGCTGGTCTTCCTTTGCCATAAGGCGGGCAATGATCTGGGCCAGTTCATAGCGGGTGATATTTCTTTCCCCTTTGAAGGTGCCGTCAGGGTATCCTTCCACCACTCCCTGGTCAGACAGGTCGGATACGGCCTGGTAAGCCCAGTCATCAGTGCTTACATCGGAAAAGGGATTGGCTGCCAGAGCGGAAACGCCGGCAGTCAGGGCTGCCGCTGCAGCCAGGACCATAATTTTCTTCATAATGTACTCTCCTTTGATATAATAGGTTTCCTGTCCGGCTTGGGAACAGTGTGTTTCTTGCCGACAGGAAACTGTTCGCATAGAGTTTCCTGTCCGGCAGGACACTGATGGTATTCCTTACCCACAGGAAACGGTTTGCGAATGGTTTCCTATCCGGCGTGGCACTATGGCATTTCCTGTCGGCAGGAAACAAGCCAGCCCCTGCTGCCTTTCAGCCGAACAGTTCATCCGGCAGGACTTTGTTTTTGCCTTCTTCAATGGTGAAGACGGAAGCCAGGAGTTTTCTGGAATAGGGATCTTTCGCTTCGGACAGGTCTTTGATTTTTTCTACTACCCTGCCATGCTGCATGACCACGATGTTGTCGCAGAACATGTTGGCCAGGGCCAGGTCGTGGCAGATGAAGAAGTAGGCCACCCCTGTTTCCAGCTGCAGGCGGTGAAGGAGTTCGATCACCGTCTTCTGTACCGACATGTCCAGGGCACTGGTGGCTTCGTCACAGATAATGATTTCCGGCTTCAGCACCAGGGCCCGGGCAACGGCAATACGCTGCCGCTGTCCGCCGGACATGCTGTTGGGATAGCGGTCTGCGAAGTCCCCGGGCAGATCCACCAGGCGGAGCATTTCCCGCGCTTTTTCATCCACCTTTTCTTTTCCGATGAGGCCGTAGTTCATCAGGGGCTCGCAGATAATATCCCGGACCCGCTGTTTGGGGTCGAAGGCTGTAGAGGGATCCTGGAAAACCATTTGGATATTCTTTCTGGCCTGCCGGAATTCCTCGCCCTTCAGGGCAGTCATGTCTTTCCCGTGAAGGAGGATGCGCCCGCTGTCCATGGTGTAGAGCCGGGTCAGAATTTTGGCCAGGGTGGATTTCCCGGAGCCTGACTCGCCTACGATTCCCAGGGTTTCTCCTTTGTGGAGGCTGATGGTCACATGATCGGAAGCTGTCAGCTTTTTTCCGCCGCCCAGGTCAAAGGTTTTGACAATATCTTCCATGCGGAGGATTTCTTCTCCATATCCCTTCATGCCGTTTCACCTCCCAGCACCGGTACAGCAGCCAGAAGCATTTTTGTATAGTCTTCTTTGGGATGGTAAATGACTTCTTCTGCTTTCCCGTATTCCACTACCCGGCCCTGTCTCATCACCATAATGCGGTCTGCCATATAGGCTGCCACCCCCATGTTATGGGTGACGATGATAATGGCGGTGTTCATCTTTTTCCTTACTTCCATCATTTCCTTCACAATGGCTGCCTGGGTGGTTACATCCAGGGCGCTGGTGGGTTCGTCGGCCAGGAGAAGTTTCGGATGAAAGGCCATGGCCATGGCAATGCCCACGCGCTGGCGCATGCCGCCGGAGAGCTCGAAGGTGTAGCTTTTCAGAATCTGCTCCGGATCCGGCAGCCGCACCATGGAGAGCATGTCCACCATGCGCTGGTGGGCTTCTTTTTCATCGGTCATGCCGTGAAGGGCCAGGTACTCCCGGAACTGGACGCCAATGGGGCGGATGGGATTCATCATGGCGCCGCTGTCCTGGAATATCATGGAAACGTCCTTCCCATCCAGACTGCGGTGCTTTTCGGCAGACTGCTTCCGGGTGTCTTCTCCTTCAAAAATCATGGTGCCCTCCGCTATGTGCCCGCCTCCAGGCAGCACATGCTGGATGGCACGGATGACCGTGGTCTTTCCTGACCCCGATTCCCCTACAATGGCAAGGATTTCTCCCTGGTCTAACGTAAAGGAAACGTGGCGTACTACAGGCTCTGCCTTACCATAGGCAATGCCCAGATCTTTGATTTCTAACAGCATATTGGCTCCTGTGAATGATGAATACTATGGATGCGCCTGTGGGCGCGAGGGTTCAGAAGGTTCAGAGAGTTCATAGGGGAAAGGTTCTTAGGATTGACGGTCCTTTGGGCCGAGGGGTGCGGTGGCGGCTTTGCCGCAAGTTTTATAGTACCGGCTTCTACCGCTTCGTGGCCCCTTCCCGCACAGGCGGTAAGCAGACAGCGGACAGCAGCCCTTATTCCGCCGGAACGATGCTCTTTGTTACCCAGTAATAGTCGCAGGGCTTAATGTCCGCATTCTTTACCTTCTTACTGGAAATCATATTGGTCTGAGGATAGCCGAAGACCAGGGTAGCCGCATCGTCCTGAATGATTTTTTCCATCTGTTCGATGATTTCCTTTCTCTTCGCCGGGTCGAATTCCTGGCTCAGCTGGTCAGAGAGAGCATCATAGGCAGGATTGCTGTAGCCCGAGCCGTTCTGTGGGTTGCTGCCGTTTACATTGGTCTTCCAGTACATGTTGATGAAGACTTCCGGATCCCCTGCCTGCTCAGCCAGTACGTTGGAAATGAGCATGTCGTATTCGCCGCGGGTGCCGATGCCGTCAAGAACGTTGTAGTCCACGTTCTTCAGGTTCACCTTGATGCCCACTTTCTTGGCGTCGGACTGGGTGGCTTCCGCAAAGAGGGGCAGTTCCGCGCGGCCGCTGTAGTAGATGAAATCCAGTTCCAGGTCCTTGCCGTCTTTATCCACATAGCCGTCGCCGTCGGTATCCTTCCATCCAGCGTCTGCCAGCAGTTTCTTCGCATTTTCCACATTATAATTATCCGGGTATTCCGCCTTCAGTTTGTCAAAGCCGTAGTCCACAGACGGCGGAAGGAGAGGACCGCCAGGAGTGAAGGTGTCTTTCAGGAGCACCTTGCAGTAGGTATCCCGGTCCAGGGACTGGAGGAGTGCCTTTCTTACATTCTTGTCAGCCAGGGGCTTGCCATTGGAAACGTTCAGGCGGGCCAGCACGTCGCGGATGGAGGAAACGGTGCTCACGGTGAATTTATTCTTATCCTGGAAAAGCTGCATATCGCCGGGGGCAATGTTGACAGCCACATCGATTTCGCCCTTCTGGAGAGCCATGGCCCGGGTATTGGGATCATCAATGGTATTGATCTGGGCATGAGCGAAGGGCACCTTGTCATAGTAATGGGGGTTGGCATCCAGTTCTGTCTTGGCCTTGGAGAAGGATTTCACCATGTAGGGGCCTGTGGAAACGGGGCCCTGCTTTGCAAAGTCCACTTTGCCGTCAGAATCGGTGTCTACAATAATGAAGAGCGGATCCCCCAGCATCCCCGGCAGAGTAGCCACCGGTTTTTTCGTATAAATGGTCACGTTCTGGCCGTCAGCGGTGATGTGGTCCAGTTCAAACATGGCTTTCGCTCTGGGCGCCTTGGCAAAGGTGCGTTCAATGGATTTCTTCACTGCTTCGCCGGTAACCGGTGTGCCGTTGGAGAACTTGATGTCCTTGATTTTGAAGGTCCAGGACATTTTGTCATCGGACACTTTCCAGCTTTCTGCAATCCAGGGCTCTGCATTCATTTTGTCATCAAAATGGACAAGGCATTCGCCGATGCCGTAGCGCATGACCTGCCAGCCGAAGTAGTTGTCTGTCGGTTCCAGGCTGTCTGCAAAGTTCGTTACCCCCACGGTGAGGGTATCTTTGGCGGTTTTGGAATTGGATCCTGATCCGCCGCACCCCGTAATGGCAAAGGCCATCAAAGCAGCTGCAGCCAAAAGAGCACCTTTCTTGTAAATTGATTTCATCTGTTGAACGCTTCCTTTCTATATGGAAATAAACGCCATAGGCGTGAAAAAAACGATGGGAAGAGCCGTTTCGCGGCCTGCCGGCTCACCATCCCGCCGGCCCGCTATTGATCTCTTGGATCCAGTACATCCCGGAGCGCATCGCCCCAAAGGTTGAAGATGACCACGGAAATGAAGATGGCCAGGCCCGGGAAAACCATGAGCCAGGGGGCTGTCTGCAGCTGCTGACGGCCCTCGTTAAGCATGAGGCCCCATTCCGGTGCCGGCGGCTGGCTGCCAAAGCCCAGGAAGGACAGGCCTGCCAGTTCCATCATCATGGCACCGATGTCGGATACCGCTGTAATCACCAGGATCGGCACTACGTTGGGCATGATATGGGTCCAGAGGATATGGGAGCTGGTACCGCCGCTGACAATGGCGGCATCCACGAAATCCCGTTTCCTGATTTTCAAAACCATGGACCGGGACAGGCGGGCATACTTGGTCCAGGTCACGGCTGTCAGGGCAATCATGGCATTCACCAGACTGCCGCCCATGATACCGGCAATGGCAATGGCCAGGATAACGCCGGGGAAAGAAATCATCATATCTGCTATACGCATGATGACGGTGTCAATGAGTCCGCCAAAGTAGCCGGCCACAAGGCCCAGAAAGGTGCCTACGCAGAAGATGATGGCCACCAGGGCCAGCACGCTGGACAGGGAGTAGGCTCCGCCGTAGAGAATGCGGGACAGCACATCTCTTCCCAGCTTGTCCGTGCCGAAAAGATGGGCCATGGAAGGCGCCTGGTTGGCGTCCTTCATCACCGCTTCCAGGGGGTTATAGGGAGCAATCACCGGCGCCAGCACCACCAGGGCGATAAGCAGGATAACCAGCAGGCTGGTGAACCGGAACGTCCGATGTTCTTTGAATCCTTTCCAAAGATTCCCCATATTACCGGCCTCCTTTCCGAAGTCTCGGATCCAGATGGCGATAGGACAGATCCACCACCAGATTAATCACCATGTACATGAAAGCAATCCAGAGCACAATGGCCTGCACCGTCTGGAAATCGCGGTAGGTAATGGCTTCTACCACCATATATCCCAGGCCCGGCCAGGAAAATACGATTTCCACCACCGCTGCGCCGCCCAGAAGGGAGCCAAAAGCCAGCCCCAGCAGGGTCACCAGAGGAAGCAGGGCATTGGGAAGCACTTCCTTCCAGAGGATATGGGATTCCGAAAATCCCCGGGCCCTGGCGCCCATGACGTAGTCCTGGTTCAGTTCCTCCAGCACCGCCGCCCGCACCTGCCGGGTATACTTGGACGTCATCACCACGCCCAGCGTCACCATGGGGAGGATCAGGTTTTCTAAAGAAATGCTGCCGCCCACGATGGGAAGCACTCCCAGCTTCAGGGCAAAAATCCAGAGAAGCATAAGGCCCATCCAGAAATTGGGCACCGAAACGCCCAGGAAGGAAAAGCCCCGGACCAGGTAATCAAACCAGCTGTTTTTCTTTACCGCCGTATAAATCCCCAGAGGAATAGAAAAAACAAGCATAAACGCAGTAGATGCCAGCGCCAGGATCAGGGTAGCCGGCAGGCCTCCCATAAGAGCCTCCAGTACCGGCTTCTTCATCATGAAGGAATAGCCGAAATTACCATGAAGCACCCTTCCCAGCCAGTCCAGATACTGGAAAAGGAAAGGCTTATCCAATCCCAGCTCATGACGAAGAGCATCGATTTCTATCTGGCTCACCACAATATCTTCATTGCCTGCAATCATCTGACGCACCGGATCCCCCGGCGCCAGCATGACCAGACAGAACGTGATAAAGCTGATGCCCAGAAGAACCAGCACCATTTCTCCCAGCCTCAGGGCCAACTGTTTCTTTCCCAAATCCCACCATCTCCTGTTTTAGTCAACTCACATTTCAAAAAAAGCACGAAAAAGCAAGGCCGGAAACAGGGACCTTGTAGAAACATAAACAATAAACAAATGCTAGCTTTACCCCATAGCAGATAAAGAGCTGTTTCCTCATCACTCTTTAAATTTCCCAACGATACCGGCTGCGTCCTTCTTGGCGTGACGTCTCGCCCTCGCTATCATTGGTTTTTTATGAAAACAGTATATCATTATATTTTGAGATTCGCAATAGTTTATTTAACAATTATTTATGAAATGCTAATATTCAATCATGGTATGATTTTATTTCATGGTTTAGATTCCCTGCTTTTTTCATAAAAAAAGCCCCCTGAAGGACACACCTGCGGTGTGAGGGTTGACGGGGCTGCGCCCCGAGGGTTCTAAAGGTTCTTAAGTTTGACGGCCCTTTGGGCCGAGGGTTGTGGTATCGCCCTTCGGTGCACAGCGAACACATTTTGAAGGAGCGCTAGCGACGCGCAAAATG
>ERZ1023892.120-NODE-120-length-23581-cov-22.127093_pt1 | contig 23581 bp, 20 predicted proteins | sample MGYA00380397_ERZ1023892 | MGnify/ENA primary metagenome ERZ1023892 (study PRJEB33179, sample SAMN07448999) | human gut metagenome | biome: Human-gut; feature: Human associated habitat; material: Faeces | host: Homo sapiens | place: India: Bhopal | collected... | reverse complement strand
CGAAAACGTAATGGATGTGTCCAAATGTGCCGTAAATAAAGTGAAAGGACTGTTTAACAAGCAAAAATAACAAATAAACCTCACCCCCCTCCTTATATAAGATATATCAGATGGGAGTGAGGTGTTTTTTTTAATCATCCTTAAAGGATAGTTTCTCCAATTTTTCTTTCAATCGTGGAGCCTCCGATTTCCTTATTGACAGACGAATCTCACATGTATTATCATAAGTCTGTCCTACAATACGAGGCGACATCTCCTTTATAATCTTCATAACATCATTCATCATGATGTAAGGAAAATCATAAACAATCTCTTCCTCTTGATAAAGCTTGATAATCTCCGCATTGGCAATAGCCTCTGCCGCTGCAGTGCGGTAAGCAACAATAAGTCCGCTTGTACCAAGATTTACACCTCCATAGTATCTTACGACAATGATAAGTATATCTGTAAGATTGTTCTTTGTAATCTGTCCTAGGATAGGTTTGCCAGCTGTACTGCTTGGTTCGCCGTCGTCATTAGCGCGGAACAAGGCATAGTCGGGTCCTATTGTATATGCCCAACACACATGTCGGGCATCGTAATACTTCTTGCGAAAATCTGAAACAATCTGCTTTACCTCTTCCTCGGAAGTTACATGAAAGGCAAAAGCGAGAAACTTACTTCGTTTCTCGCTATAAAAACCTTCCGACGTTTTATCTGTAATAGTTAAATATTCGTCTGTCAGCTCCATTAATCTTATGAAAGTTTATGAATTATCAGTCCAGAGCGCAATTTAGGCTCAAACCAAGTAGCCTTAGGCGGCATAATCTTTCCGCTGTCGGCAATATCAATAATCTGCTTCATTGATACCGGATACAGAGCAAGAGCCATACGCATCTCGCCACTGTCTACACGGCGCTTCAACTCTTCTAAACCACGTAATCCACCAACAAAGTCGATACGCTTATCAGAACGCAAGTCCTTAATACCAAGAATCTCGTCAAGAATAAGTCGACTTGAGATGTCCACATCAAGCACTCCGATAGGGTCGTTATTGTCGTATGTACCTTCCTTTGCATTAAGAGCGAACCAGTGACCATCAAGATACAATGAGAACTCGTGCAGATGCTGTGGCTTGTATACAGCCTCACCCTTATCCTCTACTGTAAAATTCTTGGCAAGAGCCTCAAGGAACTGCTCTGACGTTAATCCGTTAAGATCCTTAACAACTCGGTTATAATCAAGCACTGTTAGCTGCGAAGCCTGGAAGCATACTGCCATGAAATAGTTGTATTCCTCGTCGCCCTTATGGTTGGGGTTGTTCTTTGCCTTTTCAGCTCCAACAAGAGCAGCAGCGGCACTGCGATGATGTCCGTCAGCAATATACAGAGCGGGCATCTTTTCAAACTCTTTTGTTATAGCAGCAATATCGTCATCGTTGTCGATAACCCAAAGCTTATGACCAAATCCATCATCAGGAGCGACAAAATCGTATTCGGGCTTTGTGGCTGCATGACGCATGATAATCTCGTTGAGCACCGAGTTGTCGGGATAAGCAAAGAATACAGGCTCAATATTGGCATCGTTCACGCGAACATGCTTCATACGGTCTTCCTCCTTGTCACGGCGTGTCAGCTCATGCTTCTTTATCACACCATTAAGATAGTCGTCCACATAAGCACCCACAACAAGACCATACTGAGTCTTGCCGTTCATTGTCTGCGCATATATATAATAAGACTCCTTCTGATCCTGACGCAACCAACCTTTCTCTTGGAACATCTTGAAGTTAGCGGCAGCTTTCTCGTATACACGAGGATCATACTCGCTTGTACCTGGTTCAAAGTCAATTTCAGGCTTGATAATATGATAAAGACTCTTCTCGTTATCACCAGCCTCAGCTCTTGCTTCCTCACTGTCAAGCACATCGTAAGGGCGTGATGCTATCTGTTCAACAAGATCTTGGGGTGGGCGTACGCCTTTGAATGGTTTAACTGTTGCCATACTTTTGTTTAGATTTAAGGATTTATAGTTTAATATAAGCCTCACCCCCAACTCCTTCACAATATGGACGAGAGTAGTATGCTACAATTGCAAGAATCTATATACATAGAAAAGCAAAACATTCTACTCCCTTCATATAGAATATGGGCTTGGGGATGGGGCTTTTAAAATTTTATTTATTCACCTGGAATTTTGTGCATCCGTCCTTGAAGAACGCATTAATCTGCTTGGCAGCAGCAATACCGGCATTGATGTTAGCCTCAGCTGTCTGAGCACCCATCTTCTTAGGTGTTGAGAAGTAGCGACCCTCAAACTTGCGGAAGTCGGCATCAGCATCTGGCTTGATGTCGGTGATGAACTTCAAATCCTCACGCTCAGCAAGAAGCTTCAGAAGCTCAGGCTCATTGATGACCTCCTTACGGGCTGTATTGATGAGGATAGCATTCTTCTTCATCTTACCAACGAGAGCGGCATTAATACTCTGCTTGGTCTCAGGAGTTGCAGGAATATGCAATGAAACAACATCACAATTCTCAAAGAGAGCATCCTGTGAATCGACAGCAGTAACACCAGCAGCCTCAATAGCCTCCTTAGGGCAGAAAGCATCGTATGCATAAACCTCCATGCCAAAGCCCTTTGCTATACGAGCAACGTTACGACCAACGTTTCCAAAAGCAAGAATACCAAGCTTCTTACCCATCAACTCTGAGCCAGACTTGCCATTATAGAAATTGCGCACTCCATATACAAGCAGACCAAACACAAGTTCAGCCACAGCATTAGAGTTCTGACCAGGAGTGTTTTCTACTACAACACCCTTCTCCTTAGCATAAACACAGTCTACATTGTCGTAACCAGCACCGGCACGCACTACTATCTTCAACTGCTTTGCTGCATCAAGTACCTCAGGAGTAACCTTGTCCGAACGAATAATCAATGCGTCAGCATCGGCCACAGCATCAAGCAACTGCTGCTTATCTGTATATTTCTCAAGTAGAGCGAGTTCGTTGCCGGCTCCTTCTATTTCTGCCTTAATACCATTCACAGCAGCTGCCGCAAAAGGCTTCTCGGTTGCCACCAATATTTTCATAGTAAGATATTTTTATTAGTTATACATCTGTTACAGTAAGACTATAAATAGGACTTATATTCTTAGTGCTGAGCCTCGAAGTCTTGCATACACTTAACGAGAGCCTGAACACCCTCTATAGTCTGTGCATTGTAGCAGCTCGCACGGAAGCCACCTACCGAACGATGGCCCTTAATGCCTACCATACCCTGTGAAACAGCATAGTCGAGGAATGGTTTCTCAAGATCCTTGTACTCGTCGTTCATAACGAAGCAGATGTTCATCAATGAGCGAGAACCAGGCTCTACAGTACCACGGAACAACTTGTTGCGGTCGATTTCGTTATAGAGAATCTCTGCACGCTCCTTAGCGCGACGATCCATCTCCTCCAATCCACCATTCTTCTTAATCCAACGCAATGTCTCGAGAGCGCAATAAATAGGCACAACAGGTGGCGTGTTGAACATTGAACCCTTATCTACATGTGTGCGATAGTCGAGCATTGTAGGAATCTGACGAGGAGCCTTGCCAAGAACATCGTCCTTAACAATAACAAGTGTTACACCTGCCATAGCAAGGTTCTTCTGAGCGCCTGCATAGATGCAATCATACTTGGCAACGTCTACTGGGCGGCTGAAGATATCCGAAGACATATCACCAATCAAGCGAACAGGCACATCTGGATCTTGACGAATCTCAGTTCCATAAATAGTATTGTTTGTAGTGATGTGCAGATAGTCGAGATCTGCTGGGCACTCATAATCCTTTGGATAGAAAGTATAATTATCGTCCGCTGACGAAGCTACCTCTACAACAGAGCCAAATAGCTTGGCTTCCTTCATGGCCTTCTTTGCCCACGTACCGGTGTTGAGATAACCAGCCTTATTGATAAGGAAGTTGTAAGGAATCATGCAGAATTCCAAGGAAGCACCGCCACCAAGGAACAATACCGAATAACCTTCAGGAACATTCAATAATTCTTTAATCAAGGCAACTGCCTCGTCAACCACAGGCTGAAAGTCTTTTGCTCTATGGCTAATCTCAGCCAAAGAAAGTCCAGAACCATTGAAATCTAAAATCTGTTTTGCTGTGTTCTCAATCACTTCGCGCGGAAGTATCGACGGACCGGCATTAAAGTTGTATTTCTTCATATGCTTGTCTTGTTATTAAGTTAATAATTATTCTTTCGATAGCGAAGTTACGATTTATTTTCGAATAGTCCAAATAAAATGCAATAATTAATTTACTTTGAAAATAAACGGCATAAATACACCCCCTTTTCTTTACATTTGTACATCGTTAATCTGCTTACACATTATTATATAGTAAAAAATGTATAACTATATCATTATGACAACTAAAAAATGTTTGAGCCAGAAAAAATAAAAAAGCCAAGACCGTTTTAATGTCTTGGCTTTATCTTTAGTTTCGGTATTCTTAGTTTATCGCCAGGCTTCACTTCCTTTCGGTTGTTAAACACTTCAACGTAACATTCCATGCCAGGACCGAGATAGGCTCTGCTAATAGATGCAAGGGTCTGACCGCTACGTACTGTCACCGAGGTCTCTTCACCAACAATAATGTATGCACCTGTGCGCACACGTACATCAAAATTATAATCAGCAGCTGGCTTTGGCACATTTGATTTCTTTTTCTCTGCAACAGGTGGCTCATGAGTTTTCTCTATAGGCTTGGACACCTCTTCCTTAGCTACAGTTTCCGCTGCATCTGTTATAGCTACTTGTTTAGCAGCATCTGTTGTATCTGCTACAATATTCTTTTTAGAAGCTACACCCTGCTTAGGTTCTACAGCAGCCGACTTAAGCGCCATCGAATGCATTGCAAGCTTGGTCTGCAGCTGTTCTATTGCCACATTCTTTGCCTTAACTTGCTCGTAAAGGAAATACATACCAACACCTATAAAGATGAGCAGCACAAACGAGGCTATGGAGAACCAATACATCAAACGAGGATTGCGCTGCTTGCAACCTTCAGCCACAACAACCTCTTTTGGTTGAGGAGTAGTCGCCGAACTTTCAACTGATGATTGCTGAGATTCATCCGAGCTTAATCCAACTGTCGATTGTTGAGATTCATCCGAATTATCTGCTTCAACCTCAGACATTGGTTCATGTCCATATTCATTTTCAAGCTCCGGCTTTGCCTCTTCCTTTTGTCCCTGATCCATTTCATTCTCAGGCACAACATCAGAAGCCTTCTCCTCAATTGCCACATCACTCTTATCCTCTTCAGCTCCAACTACCGATTCATCAACAGATGCATCAATAGTCTCAACAACAGTCTCTTCAGCTACCTCTTCGGCATCATTCGCAACAGTCTCATTTGCTGTTTCCACAGTAGAGTCACTTGCAGCAACCTCTTGCTTACTGCCATTAAACTCGTTGTCAATCTCTGAGAAATCAACACCATCATTAAGCACAACAGTCTCAAACTGCACGAAGGGGCGGTTAACCCTATCGCGCAACATAACCTCAGGCGTAAACGATATCTTATTACGCCCTTCAATAATGATGCGTTCGCCCGTATTTACATCCACACTTGCACGTGCGCCAACACTCGTAACCTTAAAAGTTCCGAGTCCCTTTACCTTTACCTGTTTATCAGCACCGTCAAGTTGTTCGCATATAATGTCGAACATTGCGGATATAAATTCGGTTGCCACTTCTTCCTTCAAGCCATAACGCCCTACAAGTTCCGAAGCAAAATCAGAGACCTTAACCATTCTGTTCTCCTTTCTTCATTTTGTTCTTGACCGAAGCCACAGGCTTAAAGTTTAGCACAATCTTTGGAGGAACCATCATACGCTGACCAGTCGACGGGTTAACGACAATGCGTTCCATCCTGTTCTTCAGTTCGAAAGTTCCAAAGTCGGGAACCATTACATTCTCTCCGCCATCAAACTGTTGTGCCATCGACTCTATCACACAGCGCACCATACGCTGTGTGTTATCTTGTGAGAATCCCGTACGACGGGACAATTCGGCTATGTATTCCTTGTTGTTCATTTCATTAGGAGATGTTTCAGTCTGTCACTTCGCCATAAAGGTCGAAATCGTCGCTGTCTGTAATGTGTACATTATAGAAGCAACCCCTACGCAGACGACGTGTGTCCTTAATAAGTACCTCTGGGTCTACCTCTGGCGAGCAGAACTCAGTACGTCCTATATAATAGTCGCCTTCCTTTCTGTCAATGATTGTCTTCATAACACTGCCCACCTTGCTTGCCTCCACTTCTGCAGATATACGCTGCTGTACAGCCATAAGCTTGTCAAGGCGACGTTGTTTCACTTCTGCAGGAACATCATCCTCATAATGCTCGGCACTGTATGTGCCTTCTTCCTCACTATAGGCAAAGGCACCCATACGCTCAAACTTAGCCCATTTCACAAAATCGACAAGTTCCTTAAAGTCTTCCTCCGTCTCTCCTGGGAATCCCACCATAAGGGTTGTACGTAAATGTATACCAGGCACTGCCTCACGTATTTTCTCTATCAGCTCCATCGTCTCCTGCTTCGACACATGTCGGTGCATACGTGTGAGCATGTTGTCCGAGATATGCTGCAAGGCAATGTCTAGATACTTGCAAACATTAGGACGCTCGCGAATAACATCGAGCAAGTCCATCGGGAACTGATTTGGATAAGCATAATGCAAACGAATCCACTTAACCCCCTTTATGTCGGCAATATCCGATATAAGGTCGGCAATATGACGCTTGCCGTCAATATCCACACCATAATATGTCAATTCCTGTGCAATAATCTGAAACTCCTTAACACCACGTTCCACAAGAGCGCGCACCTCATCCAGTATTTCCTCCTTAGGACGACTCACATGCTTGCCCGTAATAAGCGGAATGGCGCAATAAGCACAACGACGGTCGCATCCCTCGCTTATCTTTACGTATGCATAATGATTAGGCGTTGTGATATGACGCTCGCCCGAGCATGTCGAAACCTCAGGCTTTCCAAGATCAGAGAGAAGCTGCATAAAGTTGAACTTGCCATAATACTTGTCCACTTGCGGAATCTCTTTCTCCAGTTCCTCCTGATAACGCTGCGACAGACATCCCATAACAAAGAGTTTGCTTATGCGTCCCTCCTCCTTTGCCTGTACCAGCTCCAGTATAGTGTCTATACTCTCCTGCTTGGCATCCTCAATAAATCCACATGTATTCACCACAACAATCTCGCCTTCAATGCGTTTTGCGTCGTGTGTGCAATGATAGCCGGCTTGCTCAAATTTTGTCAGCAGGGCCTCGCTGTCAACAAGGTTCTTCGAGCAACCCATTGTAATAATATCTACTTGTCCTTTCTTCATCTTGTTCTGTGATATGCCTACTTGTTAGCATTAAAAAGTGAGTCAACAAACTGACGTCTATTGAAAAGCTGCAACGACTCCATCGACTCACCCAGTCCGATATACTTTACCGGCACCTTAAGCTGGTCAGATATGCCTATAACCACACCTCCCTTAGCCGTTCCATCGAGTTTGGTTATGGCTAGTGATGTTATCTGCGTAACCTGTGCAAACTGCTTAGCCTGTTCAAAGGCATTCTGTCCGGTGCTTCCGTCAAGCACGAGCAACACTTCATCAGGTGCTTCGGGCAGCACTTTCTTCATCACATCCTTTATCTTCTTAAGCTCATTCATCAGTCCTACCTTGTTGTGCAAACGTCCGGCTGTATCAATAATCACAACATCCGCACCGTTAGCTTTAGCCGAATACAATGTATCAAAAGCCACAGATGCAGGGTCCGAACCCATTTGTTGCTTAATAACAGGCACACCTACACGCTCACCCCAAATGCTTATCTGCTCTACAGCAGCAGCACGGAATGTATCAGCAGCACCAAGATACACCTTCTTGCCCGACTTCTTAAACTGATATGCAAGCTTGCCGATAGTTGTGGTCTTGCCCACACCGTTCACTCCAACAACAAGGATTACGTATGGACGATGGTCCGTAGGCAAATCCCAGTCGTCGTTGTCGGCTGTATTGTTCTCGGTTAGCAGCGCGGCAATCTCGTCACGCATTATTCCGTTCAGCTCGGATGTCGACACATACTTGTCGCGAGCCACACGTTCTTCAATGCGCTTTATTATCTTAAGCGTTGTCTCCACGCCTATGTCTGATGTGATAAGGGCCTCTTCCAGATTGTCAAGCACTTCATCGTCAACAGTCGATTTGCCCATTACGGCACGCTGAATCTTGTCGAATACACTATGCTTGGTCTTCTCGAGTCCATTGTCAAGAACTTCTTTCTTGTTCTTATTAAAAAATCCAAAAATTCCCATATAACGTTATTTGTGTCTGCAAATATAAGCATTATTTTCCGAACAGCAAAGCGATTGAGCCTTAAATACATACTTTACCACACCCCATTTAAACCTGCACACCCAAGCCAGTACCTATTTTTAGGTATTTTAGCACAATTAATTCGAATTATAAAACCACTTTTCAATTATTCTGTGTAACTTTGTCATGTTAGATAGCAAAAGAAATATAAAAAACTGTATACAGAATAACATATATAGATAATATGAAGTTATCAGATTTGAAAACCGGCGAACGCGGTGTCATCGTTAAGGTGATGGGACATGGAGGATTCCGCAAGCGTATCGTCGAGATGGGATTTATCAAAGGCAAGGTGGTTGATGTCTTGCAAAATGCTCCTCTACACGACCCTGTAAAATACAAACTCATGGGCTACGAAGTATCGCTACGCCACTCTGAGGCTGATATGATTGAGGTCATAAGCGTGGAGGAAGCCGAGAGAATTGAAAAGGAAAACAAACAGAACAAGTCAAACAACCCGTCCGATACATACGACGAGGCTGCCAACAACGCATCTGTAGAAGACAAGGCTGCCCCTAACCCTACCCCACTTACCGATGGACAGCTACGCGATGCAGCTATGAAGAAACGCCGCACCATTAATGTTGCGCTTGTAGGCAATCCTAATTGTGGCAAGACTTCTCTCTTCAACTTTGCCTCTGGAGCTCACGAGCGTGTAGGCAACTACTCTGGTGTTACTGTCGATGCCAAGGTTGGTCATGCCGAATTCGAAGGCTATGAGTTCAATATTGTTGACCTTCCTGGCACATATTCGCTTTCTGCCTACTCGCCAGAAGAACTTTATGTGCGCAAGCAAATCATCGAGAACACTCCCGACGTTATCATCAACGTTATAGATACAAGCAATCTTGAGCGCAACCTGTACCTTACCACCCAGCTCATCGACATGCACTTGCGTATGGTGTGCGCGTTAAATATGTTCGACGAGACTGAGAAACGTGGAGATAATGTCGACTATGCAAAATTGGGCGAGCTGTTCGGCGTGCCTATGATTCCTACTACTTTCACCACTGGACGTGGTGTCGAACTGCTGTTTCATATCATTATTAATATGTATGAGGGTCTCGACTTCCTCGACGCCAACGGCAATCTCGACCCCGAAGTAGCCGAAGGCATCAAGCAGTGGCACGAACAATACAGCAAGTCGGAAAAAGAACAACCCGACCACGACGAGGATTTTGCTTCGGGTGTCAAGCCTAAGCATAATGTGTTCCGACATATACACATCAACCATGGCACCTACATCGAGGAGGGCATCACGGCAATACAGGCCGAACTGAAGAAGGAAACCGACCTACGCCACAAGTTCTCCACACGCTATCTTGCCATCAAATTGCTTGAGCGCGACTCCGATACCGAGCAGCTTATCAAAAGCTCTACTTCCCATCCCGACCGTATATTGGCCGTTCGCGATAAGGCAACAGCCGACGTGCAAACCTATACTCACGAGGATTCGGAAACGGCTATCATGGATGCCAAATACGGTTTCATTCACGGCGCTCTTCAAGAAGCTGGCTACCAGACAGGCAATAAAAAGGACACCTATCAGGTTACTCATCTCATCGACAACGTCATCACCAACAAGTATGTTGGCTTCCCTATATTCATTCTTATGATATGGGTGATGTTCGAGACAACGTTCTCGCTTGGCCAATATCCTATGAACTGGATAGAAGCTGGTGTCGAATGGATTGGCTCTATGATTTCCGAGCATATGACAGCAGGCCCTCTTAAGGACATGCTTATAGATGGAGTGATTGGAGGAGTAGGCTCTGTCATTGTCTTCCTACCGCAAATCCTCATCCTCTATTTCTTCATCTCCTTTATGGAAGATTCCGGCTATATGGCCCGAGCTGCCTTTATCATGGACAAGCTAATGCACAAGATGGGACTGCACGGCAAGTCGTTCATCCCGCTCATCATGGGCTTTGGATGCAACGTGCCAGCCGTAATGGCAACACGCACTATCGAGAGCCGACGCTCACGCCTTATTACAATGCTCATCCTGCCACTCATGAGTTGCTCGGCACGCTTCCCTATATACATTATGATTATAGGAACCATGTTTGCCCAGCAATATCGCTCTGCCATCATGATGTCGCTATATCTTGTGGGCATCGTCATGGCTGTCATAATGAGCCGACTGTTCAGCAAGACTCTGTTCAAAGGCGAGGACACTCCGTTTGTTATGGAACTTCCACCCTACCGATTCCCTACAGCCAAGGCCATTGGTCGACATACATGGCAGAAGGGTAAGGAATATCTCAAGAAGATGGGAGGCATCATCCTTGTAGCAAGCCTCATTGTCTGGGCTCTTGGTTACTTTCCACACGACGAAAGCCTATCGCGCGAACAACAGCAGGAACAGAGCTACATTGGTCGCATTGGTCATGCTATCGAACCTGTATTCCGTCCTCAAGGCTTCGATTGGAAACTTGATGTAGGTCTCATCTCTGGTGTAGGTGCCAAGGAAATCGTTGCTTCCACAATGGGTATTCTTTACCATAGCGACGAGGCTGCCGAGGAAGGTTCCGAGGAATCCTACTCACATTTGCAGAAACAGATGGTTGCCGATGGCATCACACCGCTTGCATCCTATTGCTTCCTACTGTTTGTTTTGCTCTACTTCCCGTGTATAGCCACTATTGCAGCCATTAAGGGCGAGACTGGCTCATGGAAATGGGCTACTTTTGCAGCTTGCTATACCACTGTGCTTGCATGGATAGTATCGGCTATTGTCTATCAAATAGGCAGTTTGCTGATGTAACAACGACACACAGATAATAAAGCATAAATGGAAACAAGCCTTCCATTTAACTGTAAACAAAAGTAAAATTCATGAGATTTCAGTTAAATTATGCTATATACGCAATAAATAACGACGAAAGCACTTGCTTATTTGTAAAATCAAACTATCTTTGCAATGTGTTTTTCATGGTATTAGATTATTAAGGTTAAGAAAGCATAGGTTGTTGTGAAACAATCTATGTTTTTTGTTTTTATAAGGACCTAAAACCCCGCTTGAAACGACATCAAGCTTTTTTTAAAAATCAACATCAGGCACTTTTAAATAAATATCAAGAAAAATAATCATACAATAAATTGATAGTTACAATTAATATGATTATCTTTGCAATTAGGAAAGGCCGCCAACGGGCGGAAATCGCAAAAATAAATATATAGCAACAAAATTTAAACCTACAATAAATAAAATGAATAGCAAGCAACTTATGAACCACGCTGCAGACAACATCCGTCTGCTTGCCGTTTCTATGGTAGAAAAAGCCAAATCAGGACACCCTGGAGGTGCAATGGGCGGAGCCGACTTTATCAATGTCCTCTTCTCCGAGTTTTTGGTATACGATCCCGACCAGCCTACATGGGCAGGACGCGACCGCTTCTATCTCGACCCAGGACACATGTCGCCTATGCTTTACTCTGCTTTGGCTTTGCAGGGAAAATTTAGCATTGACGAACTCAAGTCCTTCCGTCAGTGGGATTCGGTATGTCCAGGACATCCAGAGCGCGATATTGAGCGTGGCATAGAGAATACTTCTGGTCCTCTCGGCCAGGGCCACACATTTGCTGTAGGTGCTGCTATTGCCGAAAAGTTCCTCGAGGCTCGTCTTGGCTCTACTATGATGCAGCACAAGATTTATGCCTACATTTCCGATGGTGGTGTTCAGGAAGAAATCTCACAGGGTGCCGGTCGTATTGCCGGTCTGCTGAAACTCAACAACCTCATCATGTTCTACGACTCTAACGAGATACAGCTCTCCACCGAGTGCGATGTCGTAATGAAGGAAGACACAGCCAAGAAATACCAGTCATGGGGATGGAATGTTATGGAGATTCCTGGCAACGATCCCGACGCTATACGTGCCGCTTTAGTTCTCGCACAAAAGGAAACCGAGCGTCCTACACTCATTATTGGCCACACTACAATGGCTAAGGGTGCCCTTAAAGACGACGGCTCAAGCTACGAGCACAACGTTAAGACTCATGGAGCTCCTCTCGGTGGCGACGCTTACACTAATACTGTAAAGCACCTTGGTGGCGACATCAACGACCCATTTGTTATCTTCGACGACGTAAAGGAATTATATGCTAAGCGCAACACAGAGCTTCGCGAGATTGTTAAAGCTCGTCATGCCGAGGAAGAAGCTTGGCGTAAACAGAACCCTGAATTGGCAGCCAAGATGGACGATTGGTTCTCTGGCAATGCTCCTAAGGTAGACTGGAGCGCTCTTGTACAGAAGCGCGACGGTGCTACACGTGCTGCATCTGCTGCTTGTCTCGGCGTATTGTCTGAGCAGGTAGAGAATATGGTTGTTTCATCAGCCGACCTCTGCAACAGCGACAAGACCGATGGCTTCCTAAAGCATACCCACAACCTTCAGGCCGACGATTTCTCTGGAGCCTTCTTCCAGGCTGGTGTTGCCGAGCTGTCTATGGCATGTATCTGCATCGGTATGTATCTGCACGGTGGTGTTATCCCAGCTTGCGGCACATTCTTCGTGTTCTCCGACTACATGAAACCCGCTATCCGTATGGCTGCTCTTATGCGTGTACCTATTAAGTTCATATGGACACACGATGCATTCCGCGTTGGTGAGGACGGTCCTACACACGAGCCTGTTGAGCAAGAAGCACAGATTCGCCTTATGGAGAAACTCAAGAACCATAAGGGCGAGGATTCTGTTCGCGTGTTCCGCCCTGCCGATGTCGACGAGGCTACCGTATGTTGGAAGATGGCTATGGAAAATATGTCTACTCCTACAGCCCTTATCTTCTCTCGTCAGAACATAACATCTCTGCCCGAGGGCAATAACTACGAGGAGGCACGCAAGGGTGCTTACATTGTAGAGGGTTCCGATGCCGACTTCGATGTTATCCTTGTTGCTTCTGGTTCAGAGGTATCTACACTTGTTGCTGGAACCGAGCTTCTCCGCAAAGATGGCATTAAGGTTCGCGTGGTAAGCGTACCTTCTGAGGGTCTTTTCCGCAATCAGAGCAAGGAATATCAGGAGAGCATCCTCCCTGTAGGTTCTAAGATTTTCGGTCTCACAGCCGGTCTGCCAGTCAACCTTCAGGGACTTGTAGGTGCCAACGGTATGGTTTACGGACTCGAGTCGTTTGGCTTCTCTGCTCCTTACAAGGTGCTCGACGAGAAACTTGGCTTCAATGCCCAGAACGTTTACAATCAGGTGAAAAACTTTTTATCTAAATAAAACTAATTAATTGTCTCGCACACCACCTTATTATATATAGTGGTGTGCGAAACCTTAACCCATTAAAAACCCAACAGCTATGGAAATCAAGACAGTAGGTATTGCATGCGACCACGCTGGTTACGCATTGAAGAAGTTCGTTATCGAATATCTTGAGAGTCATCAGATTCCATTCAAAGATTATGGTACATATAGCGACATGAGCTGCGACTATCCCGACTTTGCTCACGCTCTCGGCAATGGCATCGCCAACGGTGATGTTTACCCAGGCATCGGCATATGTGGTAGTGGCGAGGGTATGGCCATCACTCTTAACAAGCATAAGGGTGTACGTGCCGCTTTAGTATGGAGTCCTGAGATTGCTCAGCTTACACGTCAGCACAACGATGCCAACGTTATTGTACTTCCGGGTCGCTTCATCGACAATAAGACAGCCGAAAAAGCACTTGACGAATTCTTCAAGACTCAGTTTGAGGGCGGACGTCACGAGCGCCGCGTACAGAAGATCGACTTGTAATATCCTTTTTATCCCAACTCATTTCATAGGAGGGTACGGCTCTTTTGCTGTATCCTCCTTAAAATTATATACTAATCCCAAACCCTATGAAACGCCTTTTCATTTCAGCCTCCTTGTTTGCTCTATGCCTAACCGCCAGTGCACAGGGCACGTTTATATCCAACGCAGCCTACCGCACTACTATGCAACAGCAGTTTAACGAGCGTATAAAAACAGTAGGCAAGACCTTCTACAACACCAGTAACCTCAATCTCACAGCCGACGAGAACCAGGCTCTTGAGTTTCTTTATGCATATATGCCACTTGCCGACATTACCGACTACCCCACCTCATTCTTTGCCGACAACGTGCGCCTGTCATTCCAAGCCCGCAAGGAGATGCCCTGGGGCAAGGACGTGCCCGAATTACTCTTCCGCCACTTTGTAGTGCCTATCCGCGTCAACAACGAAGCGCTCGATTCATCACGTAGTGTATTCTACAACGAACTAAAGAATCGTGTCAAGCATCTTTCTATGCACGATGCCATTCTTGAGATTAATCACTGGTGCCACGAAAAAGTTACTTACCAACCTTCCGACGCTCGCACATCATCGCCATTGCAGACACTGCGCACCGCAACCGGACGTTGTGGCGAGGAGAGCACATTTGCAGTTGCAGCCTTACGTGCTATGGGCATACCTGCAAGACAAGTATACACCCCACGTTGGGCACATACCGACGACAATCATGCTTGGGTAGAGGCATGGGCAGATGGCAAATGGTGGTTCCTCGGAGCATGCGAACCCGAACCCGTACTCAATCTTGGTTGGTTCAATGCACCAGCCTCACGCGCCATGCTTATGCATACCCGTGCCTTTGGCAATTATCAAGGACCTGAGGAGGTTATGCTTCGCACAAGCAATTTCACCGAGATTAATCTCACATCCAACTATGCTCCAACAGCACAAGTCTGCTTCACCATAAAGGATGCTAATGGCTCTCCTGTACCAGGAGCACGTGTCGACTTCAAGATATACAATTATGCCGAGTTCTATACAGCCGTAACCAAATACACCGACCAGCAAGGACATGTGTCATTGTCTGCTGGCATAGGCGACTTATTGGTATGGGCTTCCAAAGATGGCAAATACGGATACCAGAAAGCATCATTCGGCAAGGACAAGACTATAACCATCCAACTCAACCGCGATGCTCAAACCGACAGCAAGCAACTGATATTCCCTGAAGAAACAATTGATGTAGTGCCACCAGTCGAAAGTGCCAAGATGCCTTACGTAAGCGACGAGATGCGCAAGGAGAACAACCGCCGTTTTGCCTACGAGGATTCTGTGCGCAAAGCATACACAGCCACGTTCCTCACTAAGCAACAGGCCGAACAAATCAATCCGCAAGCTGCCGAATACCTCGTTAAATCACGTGGAAACAAGCAAACCATCATCGACTTCCTTGCTCGCCATAAGGACAACGAACAGCGTGCACTCGACATCCTTGCCACATTAACCGATAAAGACCTGCGCGATATTCCAACAGAGATACTCGAAGACAACTTCACAGCTGCCACCAATCAACTGTCACCACGTGTGGAGAGCGAGATGATATCACAACCTTTCAAAAACTATCTTGTCAAAGCCTTCCCAGCCTCAACAGCCAATGCTTTCCGTAAGAATCCAACAACCCTCGTTACTTGGATAAACAAGAACATACGCCTCAACCCCGACAAAAAGGCATTGCAGATAGCCCAAACACCAGTAGGTGTCATGCAATCAAAGCTTACCGACGAGCGTTCACGCGATATCTTCTTCGTAGATGTTGCACGCAGCCTTGGCATCGAAGCCCGCAAAGACGCAGTTACAGGCAAGGTGCAATACAAGAAAGATGGCAAATGGCATGACGTTAAATTCGAGGCAAAACAACAGGCAACCGCACCAACAGGCACACTCAAGCTCACATACAAGGCAAGTCCAATACTCAACGACCCCAAGTATTACAACCATTTCACCATCAGTCGCATAGTTAATGGCACCACCCAACTCATGAACTTTGAGGAAGGCCAGGCTGATATGGGCAACGGAACATGCTGGAGCAACACCTTCAAAGACGGTGCAACATTCGATGTAGGCACATACATGCTCACCACAGGCACCCGACTTGCCAATGGAGGCGTACTTGCAACCACACACATGTTTAATATCACCGAAGGCAAAACCACAACCCTGCCCCTCGACATACGCTACGATGCCAACGAGGTAAGCGTTATCGGACAGTTCAATTCCGAATCTATAATCAATAAAGACGACAAGGATGTCAGCATCCTCTCCCAAACTGGTCGCGGTTATTATATACTCGCCGTGTTAGGAGTTGGACAAGAACCCACCAATCATGCCTTGCACGACATCGAGAAAGAGCGTGCTGCATTTGAGGCTTGGGGCAGACCTGTTGTGTTGCTATTCGAGAGCGAGGCAGATGCCAATAAGTTCCAAAAGGACGAGTTCGCTTCCCTACCCTCAACCGTACAATATGCTATAGACAAGGACGGTTCCATCCGTGAGCAAGTAGCACGCGAAATGAAGTTGCAAAACAAGACACAGCTACCAATGTTTATCCTCGCCGACACCTTCAACCGTGTAGTCTTCTCATCCCAAGGCTATACAATTGGCCTGGGCGAGCAGCTTAAAAACGTGTTCAAGAAGCTATAGCAGGTTAATATTGTTAAACTTTACAAAAAACATCTACATGTATTTCCTTGCTACACAAATAATTAGTACCTTTGCAGCCGATTTAATCCGCATAGGCCAGAAAAAGTAACAACATAGTGTTGTTCGCCTCACGGAAAAACCCGTTTATATTAATTAATTAAATGTACGCAATCGTAGAGATTAACGGTCAGCAGTTTAAGGCAGAGCAGGGCAAGAAGCTCTTCGTTCACCACATCAAGGACGCTCAGGAAGGCCAGACTGTTGAATTCAACAAGGTACTGCTTGTTGACAATGAAGGTTCAGTACAGGTAGGTGCACCTGCCGTAGAAGGTGCAAAAGTTGTATGTGAGGTTGTTAACCCTCTCGTTAAGGGTGACAAGGTAATCGTCTTCAAGATGAAGCGCCGCAAGGACTATCGCAAGAAGAACGGTCACCGTGCACAGTTCACTGAAGTATCAATCAAATCTGTAATCGCTTAAAATTAGGAGGAATTAGAAAATGGCACATAAGAAAGGTGTTGGTAGTTCTAAGAACGGCCGTGAATCAGCTTCACAAAGATTAGGCGTTAAGATCTGGGGTGGTCAGAGCATCATCGCAGGTAACATCATCGTTCGCCAGCGTGGTACAAAGCACAACCCAGGTTTGAATGTAGGTATTGGTAAGGACGACACTCTCTATGCATTGGTTGACGGTACCGTTAACTTCCGCAAGGGTCGCAACGACAAGAGCACTGTTTCCGTAATACCCGAAGCTGAGGCTTAATTAAAACAAAAAAACTATTCCAAACAAACATAATTAATCCCAACCTTCAAGTCTTTGAAGGTTGGGATTAATGCTTTATACAACAACCACAAAATCATCCACCAAGAATAGTCAGTGTTCAATTTAGGGAATACAATTTTTATAGACACCTTTGCAAGTGCCTATATAATGAATAAAAAAAATAAAAGATTAGTTCCCCATTGCAGTATCGCTCTGCACTATGCCGCCACTCGGATGAGGCTAAAAATTAAATGTTGAGTGTTGAATGTGGGGATATTTACAATAATTGAGATACTTTATCCAATACTTCTAATATTTTCAATATTCCTTCCGCATGAAAAACAAATGAAAAGTTACTCTTTAATGCAGTTTTATTTCCATGCATATACGCATTTCTCGCCAGAATCATTTGTTTTCCATCATTGATTAACTTTGTGTCGCTTGTAGCTAATTGTGTATTTATTAGGTCCTCAAATTTTTCAGGAGTATTACTTCCTACTGCTGACAAATGTTTGCACAACAACGGAATAACGAACTCAAAAGCCACAAACGTATAAGCAAAGCTGTTTTTATTATTAGTTCCCGTTATTTTCAGCAACTGATGAAATGCCATATCTAATTGGGCGATAGTTTCCTTTTTATCATTCTCATTTAATCGAGGTGAAGCATTAATATTTTCCTTTATTCCCTCCATCAACTTGTAACTCTTACGCAAGTAATTTCGGCGATAGCAATATCCTATAGTTTTTACGAGATGCTTTGCGTTTTCTCTTGATTCTTCTTTAGAAAAATGAAAAAGCGGTGACTCTTTTAGGTAATAGTCATCAGCTCCATTGTCGATTAGAGCTTTCAGATTCCATGATTTACTAGAAGCAGTGAATATTATCACCTGATTTCCTGGATTGGCCTGTTTGATACCTTGCAAAACTTTCATTCCAGAGAAATCCATAACATTTAAATCCTTATTCTCCTCACAAGCCATCAATCGCAAATCCAAGAATATTACATCATAAAAACCTTCTTTCAGCTTATCCCTTAGGTCCTGTGGAAGGGCGTTATACGATGCTGTTTCTTTGTCGTGAACATCAAATGCTTCTACTTCTCTGACACAACACATCAATACTTCTTTCCAACCTTCATTTCCTTTGTCGTCAATCAGCAGATACTTTCCTCCTTTTTGTTTGTCTTGCTGAGGTATAAGATTGGCATCCTTTTTCTCATTGTCAGACGTATCTTCCAAAACATCACGTATATCCATATTCTTTATTACAGAATATCTGAAAAACATATTCTTTTCTGCTTTTCGCAATATCTCAGAAATACAATTTGTGTCCTTCGATACAAAGCGATTAAGAGCCATCAATCCCCATTCGTTTGCCAACGAATGATGACCGTATGTCGCATATTCTTTAATATTGATTCTATCCAAGAATCCCGACTCAAAAGTGTCACAAGTCAATAGTGGAGTATTAGCTAAACAAGAATCCAAATCTTCAACGCTACAGATGGCAAAACCCTCTGTTTGTAGAATTTGTGAATATGGGAAATAGCGATAAAAACTATCTATTGATTGCTCGGTTACCCCAATAATACGCGCCAAAACAGCCTTGCGCAATTGTTCACACATCAGTCGTGTTGTGAATGCCAATTGAATGCCATGTTTGGCATACTCGTCCAAATCGAGAATGATAGTGTCTGTATTTGAATCTATAGTTGATATTATTATATCATCAATATCCTTATCATCATCTATAGTATAGAATTCGCATTTATTAGCCTGTTTCAACAATTGGCAGCTACTTAAATTTTCTTCATTGCCAAATACAACAATGTTGTTTGGACTACTCGATTCCAAATAGTCATTTGAAAATATTTCCAAGTCTACTTTGCCAACATTCTTATAATGCTGAATAAAAAACTTCAGTCGTTTATAAAACGTCTCTTTGGGCATCCCATATATTATTTGAGATCCTTCATCGTAATCGATGGCAGTACAACCTTTAGAATATTTCACCAATGGTATTTCATCCATTAAATCTTCTATGTCCGTCAACAACATCGAAGCTTGTTTCCAAACACCATTTTCTTCTATAGCCAAGGATGAATGATAGCAGATACAAGCCGCATCATGAAAATCCTCCACCTTTGTTTCTTTACTCGGTTTCACCCATCTAACAACATCGTTGTATATGCCAGCCTCTATGTAGCCACAGGCTTTAGACAACTCCCCATACTGGTTATCGTCAATTATATATATCATTTTATTACCATTCATAGTATATCAGTTTGATTTTATTTTATAGAAAACAAATTCATGAGTAAACCCAATTGTCTGTTCTGCTATTTCTTCTATCTCTTTCACACCTTCACTTCTTAATATATTCCAACGTAAGTTTTTGTCGTTCCATTTGGATATGATGCTCCAGTTACAATAACTTCTCATCTTTTCCTTTATAACTCCCAAATCACCGGCACCTTCATTCACCCTTTTAATAGCATCGTTTATATCTGCTGATGGAAACGACCCAACCTGTGTAAACTGGATTGTGTACACTATCCAGCCATTCATAGTAGATCTTGTACATGAAATTTTTATTTCTTTATGTTCTGGATATTGACCAAACATTAACAACACATGCACCAGACACCAACGCAACATATATACATTGGTGTAAAAGTCTGCTTTTTTTAATTCCTTTGAATCATAGTCAAATACAAACTGTGTATTCTGCTCTTCAAGGGCTTTTATCAAATCAAACAGTTTAGGCGATCTTATTCTTATTGTATTTCTGAATATATCTATAATGTCTCCATATCGTTTTATAGGATGTTCTTTATTTTTTTCCCAATCATTCCATGTCTCTGTATGTAGCTTCTCGTCATAACCAAGCCATCCTTTTATATTGTTACTGACACCAGACATAAAAGTATGCACTAAGCTGTATAGTGACTGTGGTATATTGGGATGTCCCTTTGCTTCTTCGTTAAAAACGGTCCTACATTGCTTGAGAAGTTTATCTATTGACCAACTTGCATCAGGAAAATCATGAGTCAAAAATTTTAATCCATTAGGATCTTCAAATAAATGCAAGACTTCATATGTAGCCTCAATATCATGTTTCTTGACCTCTTTCTTGTTGTTTACAACCTCAATAACCTCACAATCCTTGTTCTTCTTAGTGCTTTTTCCTATTAGTTTATCTAATCGAGAACGCAGAGTTAAATACAAAGGGTTCTTACATCCCTTTATCATTTTCAGATATTCAATTTTCCCATCCAGAACATTTTCCAATGAAACGAACTCACCATACGTCCTATGTTTTACATATGCATTATGATACAATGCATATTTCTGACTTGCAACCGCATAGCTATAACATTCCCACATGAATAACAGTGATCGAATCTCCCTTACATACGCTTTAGGAACATTCACCTTATCACTAATTACAAGCCCCGTAACCTCTTGATGCCCTCCACACTTTTGTAACTTCACTTTTGATGTGTTTAAAGTAAAATGTTCATCTTCGATGATATGGCGTAGTTCTTTACAGAAATCTCCATCGTGTTGATATACATTGTGCATACTGCTGAATGTTATATCATCAGCATAACGTGTATAAGTCAATCCAAACCGTCGTGCTACACCTGAGAGTTTCCAATCCAAACGTTCACATACAATATTCGATAACATAGGAGACGTAGGGGCTCCTTGTGGCAAGACATATCGTTTATTTCCTTTCTCGTCTTCAATCTCCATAGAACAAAGACCAGCAATAGCACTTGCAACCTCTTTAGTCAGACATAAAGGTCGTAATTGTAGTTTTTTCCATACTCTTGCTTGATCTATGCTTGGAAAAAAATCTTGTAGATCTACATTAAAAATGTAATTCTTTCCTACATGAGGTGATGCATTATCAACTATAGACTTACCTCGAACAAAACCTGTTACATTGTCTTTTGGATAATACATTAATTCTAATAGATAGTTAAGACATTTCTGTATTTCTTCCAACCCTCTTATCGGAGCTGATATATGTCTATAGCCTCCAGATTTCTTAGGAATTTCGAAAGAGACATAATTACGGACTGACCTTTTCGGTGAGGAGAAATAGCAATAGTCCTCCCAAGAAATCGGATAGTATTCCACCCCAAATTCTTTTGCCATATTTTGTTTTATAACATTAAGAACATAGTGCAAATCCCTCGATGTAGTCATGGAAGCAATCCTTTTTCTAATGGTCCTATCATCCATAATTATTCCTTTAATTAGAAAAGAGAGCCTTCGAGATTTCTCTTCTTTATTTCACACGCGCAAGGCGAAAGCGATGGCGTGAACGTCTAAACATTGTTTATTCTCCAAAACTGGAGAACATCAGTCAAATCTACGACTGACGGTGCAAAAGTTTATCTCTCAGGCTCTTTTATATTTTACCATCTTTCATCATATCATGGTAGTAAACCAACATTGCGCTTCGCGCATAGTGTTAACTGTTAACACAAAACCTGTCAACCATCCATTTGTTATCTTCATATCTTCCACTACATCTATTGCCATATTCCAATTCAGCCACAGTCACTTCTGATACAAAAATATCATTTGGACTTAACAATGCCAAATGTTCTGCTATGTTTTTCTTATTGCGCAAGAAAAAAACAACAATATCTGTGTCAAGCAAATATCCATTCATAATATTATTTCTGAATTATTAGTTCTTGCTTTATGTATGTCTTCAACTATTTGGGCAGTAGTGCGCTGGTCCTGCCATTTACCAGCAAATTCATCAACCCACGACTTGCTTGCAGTAGCAGTTGATGCTGTCGGCTTTTTCTTGTCAACAACCTGCCATTTCATCCTCAAAGCCAATTCCTTGAAAAAACTTAAATCTGAATTAGGAATATAATAGCTTGTTCCGTCTGATAAAATTACTGTATTCATAATATGCCCTCCTGGTAAATGTTTTATACATATTGCAAAGATATACATTATTTGCGAGATAAATATGATTCAAGCCATAATAATTCAAAATTCGACAATTCAAGTTTGTCTTTCATTACGAGTGTCAGGATATGGCATACTGCCTCCAATAGGAACTCATAATACGAGCAATGACTCTCTCTGTCTGGCTCAAAGTAATCCACATCCTTACAGTGTAGCCTTGCAAGTCGTTCAAGAAGATAAAAAGCATTTCCTACCGCTTCCTCATTCTTGCCTTCTTCATATTGCTTCATAAAGACTTCAAGCAATGGAACATATGCCATAGCAGCCTTTTTACCATCATTCCACATGTTCGGTTCTATACAAGCCTTGTCAATTTCCTCACGCATGGTAGGTGTGAACCCTATAAAACTGTACTTCTTCCATGACTTCACCGTGCGCATGGCTGCAGGATGTCACTCTCCACTACATATTCACGGCTGTCTATGACCTCTGACCAATATGTCAAGTAGCGGATTAGTACGTCATGAGTCAATGCCTTCAGCTCTTCTACGACTTTCTGTATTTTCTTGTCTACAACTAAATCGTAATAATCGCCTTCGGCGTTGTAGACGAAATCAAATGAGTCTTTGTTCATATTCGTAGCTTTATTATTTATTTCTGTTGTCTTTCTTTTGCCATTTTCACTAAAGCATTATCTTCAGATAACGTCTGTGTATTACTATTATGAAGGAATATTATTTCATTCAATATATCCTTCAAATCAGCATGTTTTTCTGCTAACCGTGACAACATATTATCTTCTGGTAAATGATATTCTCCCATCAATGCCTCATGAAAACTATAGTTCCAACCTATCTCTTTAGGATAAAACTGAACGAGTTTACATAATATGTTTAGACACGCTTCTTTGTTGTCCTCAAGATATTTCTCAAACAATTCATTCCACCGATTATGCGCATCAACCTCACACTTTATTTGTATTATAGTGTCTGCTTCTTGTAC
>ERZ1023892.119-NODE-119-length-23682-cov-16.926059_pt1 | contig 23682 bp, 29 predicted proteins | sample MGYA00380397_ERZ1023892 | MGnify/ENA primary metagenome ERZ1023892 (study PRJEB33179, sample SAMN07448999) | human gut metagenome | biome: Human-gut; feature: Human associated habitat; material: Faeces | host: Homo sapiens | place: India: Bhopal | collected... | reverse complement strand
AAGAATTTTACTCTTAAGGGATATGAAGTTGACATATATTTATTTAATTATATATGTATAACGGAATTGGAAGCATTTGATTGTAATTATCGTGCTGAAAAATATGGTGTTGAGGAAATTAATGTAAAGAATTGGTCTAATACTTATGAGTATTTTAATACTAAAAGTTCAATTAGACTATTTTCATTAAAAATGCCTCGTCCTTATTCTTCGATTCCCGTGTTGTTTGATGTTATCAAACTTATAGATTTGCCTTACGTAATCCGTAGTTGTAAATTTATAAATGATCAAAAATATAATTTCGTTAATATTGTATGCGGTTATTATTCTTTTGAATATTTGCCCTTTCTAAAAAGGCTAAATTCAAAAATCATAGTTTCTCTTCATGAAGTTTGTGATCATTTTAATCCAAATTTCAATAAGCCGAGTAAACTCTTACAATATCTTTTTAAAAATAAGATTGACTGTATTATTTATTCAGACAATAGTTTAAGAGATATTTTAAAGTATAAGGATGTAAATAAAAGCAAATTGTATCGTGTGAACTTTGGCTTATTTGACTCTTATAGGTCAATTGATTATGTAAAAACATTCGATTTGCCTGCAAACTATATTTTATTCTTCGGTTCTATTGTGAATTATAAGGGATTGAGAGTCTTATGTGAGGCAATTAAGTTGATAAACAATAATGTGCAATTCGTAATAGCTGGTAAAGGGGATGACCCTTCTTTAGAAGAGTTAGAGTTAATGAAAAATGTAACAATAATAAATCGTAGGCTTTCTAATTCAGAGTTGTGTGAAGTTATCTCCAAGTCCTCATTAGTGGTTTGTCCTTATTTGACTATGTCCCAAAGTGGTATTCCTCAGACTGTTTTTACATTTGGTAAACCTATTGTTGCATCAGATTTGTTTGGTTTTCAAGAAATTATTTCAAATGGTGAGAATGGTTTGTTGTTTAAATGTGGGGATTCTAGCAGTTTGGCAAGATGTATTAATGAATTTATTTCCAATGATGAACTTCGCAAAAAAATGTATCATAATGTCAGATGCTTCGAATTGTTACATAAAGATTATTCCTGGAATGGAATTGCTGATTTCTATGTAAATAACTTTATTAAATAGCCCAAAATATTGGTATGATATATTATCTTTTATTTTTCTTATTAGCTTTATGTGTAGTATTATCTGCTACCGCTTCAAGGAAACAGATTTTTTTTCTGACATTCATATCTTTTGTATTAGTTGTTCTTTTTCAAGGGTTGCGATGGGAAAGAGGAACTGATTGGGATCCTTATTATTATATGTTCTATATACCTGCCGATCCTAAATGGTATTACGAGTATGGCTGGTATCAATTAAATCATATTGTGTATGAGTTGACTGGATCATTCACGGTACGATTGATTGTAGAATCTGCTGCTATATTACTTTTGTATCTTCGATTTGCAAAGTATATAGGCTTACACAATACTACTGCAATTGTTCTATCTTGTTTTGCTTCCTCTATTTTTCCTGTAAGATTTGCTTTAGCTTCTGGTATTGTGCTAAATAGTTATCAGTATCTTATAGATAAAAATATTTGGAAATTTGTATTACTAGTACTATTGGCTTCTACTATACATATGGCATGCATATTGGTTTTGCCTATTTATTTTTTCCCTCGCCGCTCTTTTCGATTAAAAACATTGTTAGTACTCTATTTGTTATCTATTATTTTTAGTTATGCATCCAAGACGGTTTTGTCATATTTAACGTGGTTCAATAGTGTTTTAGGGGCAGGTATGGATTCAGATATGCAAGATAAAGTAGGTGGATATTTAGAAGAAGGTATTTCTGATTATTCAGTACGCTCGGTTTTTTCTATCTTATTGTCATATCTGAATGCCGCTTTTTTTATTTGGTTATTTTGGTATTTTTTGAAAAAAATGAAGCGTAATAAGAAAATATCAAGTTCCATCAAAGGAAGACAAATGATAAATAGATACACCGTGTTACTTAACTTGTATGTTTTTGGACTTTGCTTGAACCGAATAGTTCAATTCACGGTTCCATATTTGTCTCGTATAGGAATTTTGATTTCTGCTGGATTTACTTGGATGTTACTTATTGGAATAGAAAAGTTATACACAAAACAAAAACGCTTACTATACTTTTTTTGGGTAATTTATATGCTTATTATTTATTGTTCGATTCTAAATGGACAATATTATAAACTGTTTATACCATATAAATCAATAATTAATTAGTTTTTAGATGGAAAAAAATATATTGTTAGTTGGATATAGAGATAAATCTCATTCTTCTGCTGGGGGATATGACAGAATCATCAATAATCCGAATGTAGATTCTTTGCTGGGTGAAAATGTACCATTTGGCTTTATCCCTGTAAGTAAACGTGGTAAAATCTTAAATGTGTTTTTCTTGGATTTAATAGCACGTTTTAAAAGATTTAATTACAAAGTTGTTCATTTCTTTTATGGTGATACATTGTTGATACCTTTTATAAAGTTAAGACATCATAAAATTGTTGCTACAATTCATATGGATATAGACGACAATAAGCGGTTTAAAAAGCTGTTCTTATATGTTTTAAGACACATAGATGGTGTTATTGTTTTAAGTTCCAATCAACAAAAGAAGCTAAAAGAGACATATCATATTGAATCAGTTTTTATACCACATGGTTTTGCTAAGCCAGTTTTTAAAAAGGTAAATATGAATATTGATGATTCTAAAATCAACGTATCAATATTAGGTCAAAACTACCGTGACTATAGAGCTATAAAAGAAGCTGTAGAGTTCTGTCTTGAATATAATCGTCTTGTTCATTTTCATTTGATTGGTCAATCGGAAAACTTTAAAAATGAAATTCAATCTTTTGCTAATGTTACCTGTTATCCAAGATTGTCAGACGATGAATACTTTTCTGTATTAAGTTCATGTGATTATAATTATCTTCCAGTAACCTTTGCAACTGCTAATAATGCTTTATTGGAAGCTCAATTTTTAGGTATCCATAGTATCCTTCCAGCTATACCTGGAATAATGGATTATGCCGCTCCTAAACCATTAAATCTTTTTTATGACTCGATAAAAGAGATGAAAAAAATATTTGCTGGTTTAAGAAAAAAAAGCTATTCTAAAGATTTAGTTCTGTATTCAAAACGATTTGAATGGGACTGCGTATATGAACAGCTCAATGCATATTATGATTATTTAATAGAAAAGGAAAAATGATTTCAGTTTGTATTGCTACTTATAATGGCGAGAAATATATTAAGGAAGAATTGGAAAGTATTCTTCCTCAACTTGCTGATGACGATGAGGTTATCATTTCTGATGATGGGTCTAAAGACCAAACTATATCTATAATTGAAGGGTTAAATGATAAGCGTATTAAAATATTCACGCATCAAAAACAGCCAGCAAAGTTCCGTTTTGATTATACTACACATAATTTTGAAAATGCATTAATGCATTCTAAAGGAGATGTCATCTTTTTTGCTGACCAGGATGATGTATGGTTGCCTAATAAATGTAAGGTTATGATGGAGGCTCTTGAAACAGCTGATATTGCAGTGTCAAATTGTTCTGTTGTTGACGAGAATTTAAATGAGCAAAAACTGTTATTTGATGGTAATGAAAAAAGAACATGTCGTATATTCCCTAATTTGGTAAATCCTAATAATACGGGTTGCTGTATGGCATTTAAACGAATTGTTCTTAAAACAGTGTTGCCCTTTCCGAAGTATGGAGTTGCGCAAGATGTTTGGGTCGCAGTATTTGGAGGATTATATCATAAATTAAGATATATAGATACACCTCTGATTTTGTTTAGAAGACATAGTGATAATGTTTCTGCCAGCGCAGGGAAAAGTAATGATAGTCTTATTTACAAAATCGGTTATCGATGGAATACTCTATGTTCTTTAATTAAAAGAGCTGGTTTCTTTAAAGTGTTGATTAATTTGTGATATTATGCAACGAAATTATAAGTTGATTCTGACCTCTATCGTTCCTACTTCTTTGTTTTCATTTCTAGAGCGTAATGTAAGCCCAATGGTGTGTCACTAATCCTTCCTGCTGACATCAGTATCGAACTGCTTCGAATCTTCATTAGTATAACAGTGTAGGGTTATGACTAGAGTTTGTCAGTTGACGGATGACCGGAAATACTACTTGTGCATGGAGCCTGTCGATATGCGCAAGCAGTTCCAGGGACTACAAGGAATCGTGAATGAGGAATTCGGCCGTTTTCTCACCCAAGATGAAGCCTTTATATTTATAGGTAAGACTCGCAAGACAGCTAAGGTCTCTTGCATCGTGAGAGTGATAGACAACTCGGATACAGAGAGGTTGCATCGTGTTATGGTGATGGGCAAGAAGGCTTATCTGTTCTGATGTGATCTGGATGCCTGCAAGAGAGCTGCAATGATGTACTCATTGTTTGGGCTTGCAAGGTGTTGGGTAAAAATCCTGAGCGTTGGCTCTGTTATGTATTGACAAACATAAAGAAAACGCCAAAGGATAAACTTTATACTCTTCTTCCTGAGTTTTTGGAAGATAAAGATCAACAAAAATGAAATTAAAATTTAGTCAAATCAAGGTATAGCCTCCACTGGTATTAGCTGGAGGAGGGCTAAATCTCATATGCTTATCGGTAATATGAGGTGATACCGAATACTTACCTTAAATGAGCGTGGGACAAGAATATTAACGAAAATGGTTTATGCTTCGCTTCATTAAAATGCAGAACTCATAATAATATTTGATGATTTTGAATTAATAAGTCTTATATAAACATTAAAAAATGACACGTAACAAAAACAAGATAATTCGCTCTGTCACAGTATCTCAATCCTTAGGCTTTTGCCGTGAGGTGATGATAAAGATGCGGGCGATGGGGTATGATATGATGGCGGTAACGTCACCAGGACCTGAACTTGATGATTTGAGAGCCAAGGATGGATTCCATTGTGTTGAGGTGCCGATGGAAAGGCATATCTCTGTGGTGAATGACTTGAAGTCGCTCATTAAGATGATTTGTGTATTCCGTAAGGAGAAACCTCAGGTGGTGCATTCGATGACTCCTAAGGCTGGAATGATTTGTATGGTGGCTGCATGGCTGACTCGTGTGCCTGTGCGTATCCATACTTTCACGGGACTCGTATGGCCTACGGCTACTGGTCTGAAAAGAAAGATATTGATGATGACCGACTGGCTTACCTGCGCTTGTGCTACGCATGTGATTCCTGAAGGACAAGGGGTGCTCAACGACTTGAAGAACGGGAGCATTACGAAGAAGCCTATGAAGGTGCTGGGTTATGGCAACGTGCGTGGCGTGGATATGGAAAGGTTTGACCCTGCTCGCTTTGTGCCTAAGAAGGCTGCTGGGGTGTTTACATTCGTGTTCGTAGGTCGCATAGTAGGGGATAAGGGTATCAATGAACTGGTGGAGGCTTTCGTTAGGCTGCACGACGTGCATAAGAATACACGTCTTGTGCTTGTGGGCAACTATGAGCATAATCTCGACCCCGTGAGTGATGCCACACGCAAGCTTATTGATACAAATGATGGCATTGAGGCTTGTGGACCGAAATATGGCGATGACCTCTTGCAGATGTATGTTGATGCCGACTGTTTCGTGATGCCATCGTATCGCGAGGGCTTCCCTAATACGGTGCTTGAAGCAGGAGCGATGGGACTGCCTTCGATAGTGACCGACATCAATGGTAGCCGTGAGATTGTTGAGAACGAGAAGAACGGCTTGATAGTTCCGTCAAAGAATGCTGATGCCCTATACGACGCTATGCTGCGTATGCTGACGGATGATGTTACTCGTGAAAGAATGATGGGTAATGCCAGACCAATGATTGCCTCAAGATTCGAAAGAGGATTTGTACAGAAGTGCCAGATAGAGTTCTATGAGAGAGTTTTGAATTTAACATTAACCAAAGCAATTACGTTGGGTACGAGATACTGACACGATGTACTATTACGACTATCATCACGCCGACCTTAGTCTGTTTGCTGATACGGAGATAGAGTTGCACTATCGTTCGTCGATAAGTCGTAACCTTTGGCGCAATGCTCGTTTGCAGAAGTGGTTTAAGAGTGAGGGACGGCAGCATATAGTGTATAATGAGATGCTGAAATGCAATGTGCCTGACAATGTGTTCAGCTTGCTATTGACTCTTAATCATAATCTGTGGCACTTGCAGTATGAGGGTGTCGGCTTGCGTCAGATGATGGACTTGTACTATGTGGCTCGCTCTATGCAAGCATCTGATGAAGTGTTGCGTTTGTTAAGACGTTTCAAACTGGAGTCTTTCGCTTCTGCTTCGGCATGGGTGTTATGGCATTTGTTTGACGGATGTGCCGACAATTCTTTGTTTATCTCTAAACAATCACCATTGCCTGCACCTAATGAACGCTTAGGAAAATTTCTGCTCGACGAGATTATGAAGGCTGGCAACTTTGGTCATCACGACGATCGTCTCAAATCAGGATGTTATGTATCGACTTATGTTTCAATGGCTATGCCATACCATGCGACTTGTAAGATACTTCCCCATGGAAGTGGCATGGACTTCATTAGGAATATTGCGCATATCATTGTGGAGATGGTGGAGGTATAGGAATGAAACTATAAAAACAAAAAAACTATAAGTATAAATGCTTTGTTTAAATATGTTGTATAAAATAGCACATTTTTTAAGAGATCAGATGCCGTGGTTATGGGATTTAGTAGATTCGGTGAACTCTATGGTATTTCGTATAAAGTATGGGAGTAAGCTGGAGACTATTGAGAATGATATTTGCCGAAAAGAATATTTGAAAGATCTATTAGTAAACGGCTATTATGTTGTGCCTATTCGGGATGTTGCAACAGGTGATTTGGTGGATTTCTTCTCTTGTCAACCTACTGAAGCCTTTAGATTCTTCAAACCTCACGGATTTGACAGTACATCAGTAAAGAAACTTCAGAAGAATTGGGCCTTCCTTGGTTATGTATTGAAGGATGTTGAGAATGGAAAGATTGCTGGATATTGTTTTAATCGTTCCTTTTTTCATGGCAAAGGATTCCGTGGACGAATGGTAGATGTTAATTACCGAGGTAAAGGACTTGGTACTATAATGAACCGTCTTTTGAACAAAGTTGGTTTTGGAATAGGTTTACGGTTATTTGAGACGGTTTCGAAGGACAATGTAGCTTCATATAGAAGTGCTATTAGTGCAAGCTCCTTTCGGGTCATTGAAGAATTGCCACATAATGAATTATATTTAGAAATAATAAATGATATGAAACAGAATAATGATATAAACAAAAAACTTATTGGGGGGGGTAAATCCCACGTAGTTATGTTGCAGCCACTCTTTGTTACTAATTATAAACAAGAAAGGAGGGCTGCATAATGACACAATGTGATGTTATTCTGACCTATTGCTGGAATAGAGTTGGTTATACTATATTGAAGTCGCTTTATGCTAAGGGGCTTAAAGTGTGGGCTGCTGATACGAGCAAGAAAAATATTTGCTCAATGTCAAAGTTCTGTTCTGGCTGTTTCACTTATCCAGATCCTTTTAAAGAGGAAGATGCATTTATTAAGGTACTAAAGGAGAAAATAGCTGAATTACGTCCGAAAGTATTGATGCCAACTCATGATGAGAGCGTGGTGATTATGCGTCATCGTGACGAGTTCCCTAAAGAACTTATAATTCCATATGAGAGTGCTGAAAAACTTTTGATGCTAGCTAATAAAGCTCAGAGTACAGAGGTTGCCCGTAAGGCAGGTGTTGCTGTTCCGAAAGTGTATCAGTCGGTAGACGAAGTGAAACGGTATCCAATTGTGTTCAAGACTGTTATAGGCAATTCTGCTAAGGGGGTCTATTTCCCAAAAGACAAGGTGGAATTGCTGAGACTTATGGATGAGCACAAGAATGAAGAAACTCTACTTCAAGAATGGATTGGTGGCACTGACTATAGTGTAGACTGTGTGCGTTGGGATGGATTCTGCAAAATGTCTGTATATCATGCTCTTGTGACAAAGACAGATGGTGGAGGTACTACTACACAACGTGAGATAGTGGATATGCCACAATTGGAGGCAGAAGCAAAGAAATTGATGGATGCAGTTGATTTTCGTGGTGTTTGCGGATTGGATTTCCGTTATGAACCCGAAACTGGGAGAATTGCATACATAGAAACTAATGCACGCTTTACAGGTGGATTGGCTACGCCAGTTGCAGCTGGTTTTGATATTCCTTGGGTGATGTATAAATTGGCAACAGAAGGCAAGTATGATGAACAAATAAAAGTGCGAATTGGCACACGTACAAAATGGATTCTTGGTGATGTTATAACATTGGTTGGTAGAATCCTTAAAATGAAATGGAATCCGAAGGAATTAAAGCGTGTCTTCTCTTTCAGAGGTTTTGATGCCTTTGATGATTTTAGTAAGGATGATAAGAAGGCAATCCTTGGTGAGTTTAGTTATTATTTTGAAAAATTAATCAAGAATGGTAAATTAAATCCGTAACAATGATTTTCAAAAGACTATTTGATATTGTAGCATCCCTGTTGGGGTTGCTCTTGATATGGTGGATATTCCCGCTGGTGGCTTTTCTTATTCATAAGAAGATGCCGGGTGGCTCGGCTTTCTTTGTTCAGAAGAGAGTGGGCAAGGGGGGGAAGTTGTTTAAGTGCCATAAGTTCCGCTCGATGGTAGTGAATCATAATGGTTCATCGGTATCGGTGGCGGGCGATAGCAGAATCACTCCGTTTGGTGCGAAGCTTCGCCATTATAAGATTGATGAGTTGCCTGAACTTTGGGACGTGTTGATTGGTAATATGAGTTTCGTTGGTCCCCGTCCTGATGTTCCTGGTTATGCTGATAAACTGGAAGGAGATGACAGGGATGTACTGAAGCTTCGTCCTGGTATCACTGGTCCTGCGACTTTAAAGTATCGCCTGGAGGACGAAATGATATCTGAGTATGTGGCAAAGAAACAGGCAGAGGGTGATACTCGCCCTATGCAGGAGATTGCAACAGAATATAATGACAAGGTGATATATCCTGATAAGGTTCGCCTTAACTGCTATTACTATCGCCAATACTCCTTCTGGAAGGATATCGAAATGATATTCGCAACAGTGCTTGGCAGAAAGGTGAAGTTTGCAGGGGAGGAAGTATAGCAAGTCTTCTGTCAAAGTTATGGCATAATTTAGAGATATTCAATACGTAATTAAGTGAAAACTTACGATATTTAATATGAAAGCAATTGGATTTAGAAATTTTAGAAAGTTTGAGAACTTTCCTGTGATTGATATGGGGAATATTACCATATTTGTTGGTGGTAATAATTCTGGTAAATCAACAACAGTAAAAGCTATAATCTCGGTACTGACATTCTTAAGAAATGCTAGATTTAATGCCTCTGGAAACGCCAAAGTATTAAGGGATGTTTGTTTTTATTTCAACCAAAACCCTTATGTACATATAGGTACTTTCATGCGAGCTAGATACAATAAGAGTAATGATAATAATATATTCTTTGAGATACAATTAGAAGACTATAATTTTTGTATTTATCTGAATGGAGATGATTGTGATTCCAAATCTACCTATGCTAGAGTAGATAGGATTGTTTTGCGTGATACCAAATATCTTTTTGAATTTGATATTAATTTCCACGAAGATAATATAACTTTATTATTTAATAAAAACACTCATGTTTTTGAGAATGATGAAGATTATATATCTTTTGTTGAAAAAATCAATGAAAATGAAGTTGGAGGCAATGAAGAAAGACTAAAGAGATTGACCTTTGAGAGATTTCCTATAATTGATGAACAGATAACATTTTCCTTAAAACTTTCAGAGGTTTATCGATTAAGGCGTATGGTTGGTGGTCCTCTAGTTTCAGGAATTATTTATAACGCATCTTATATATTTTCGCAAAGAAATGGGGACTTTTTCTACAATGAAGCAGAAAATACAAAATATGCCTTTTTGAAATATTATATGTTCAGATTGAGTAATCAAATTGACAATCTAATATGGGATAAACCTCTTGTAGAATATATATATGCTCATGCGGCTTCACAAACTATACTTTATAATTTTACGGAAAATAACTATTTGAGTAAAACGGTGCACGAATTTGCTGAATTACGAGAAGATAAAGATTATGTTGCTTATGATTTTGTGCGTCGATGGATGGATCTGTTTGAAATAGGAAAGGGTTTTACCGTAGAATCTATTGGTGGAGAAGCTCATACTTTTGATATAATTGATTTTGATGGAAAAAGTGTTCCTCTTGCTGATAAAGGTATGGGTACAATTCAATTGATGATTTTGCTCTTGCGAATTGCTGTTATAGTTAATGATAGAAAAAAACCTTTCAGATATAGAAATCCTATTACTGTCATTGTAGAGAAACCTGAACAAAACTTGCATCCACAAAAACAAAGTCAATTAATTGATTTTTTTACTAGTATTTCAGAGGCGTTTGATATTAAATTTATTATAGAAACTCATTCTGAATATCTGGTGAGAAAATCGCAGGTTATGGTAGCTTCTAAACATTATGAAAGTCAAGAACAGTTAATGAAGGAGTGTCCTTATCGAGTTTATTACTTCCCTGCAAATGACATTCCATATCAAATGAACTATAGACCTGATGGTAAGTTCTCGAATAAATTTGGCTCTGGTTTCTTTGATGAGGCATCCAAGCTTTCATTTGACTTGTTTTGATTATGCAAGTGTATTTTGATAAAGAGAATCTTATTTCCTTTTTGAAGGAAAGAAAAGATAGTCGTTTTAAGTATTGTGAGGAAACTTTATTGCATCATTGCCATATATTCATGAATTTTCCCAAAGATGAACTATTGGAAGATTCTGATGAAAATGAAATGATAAAAGATTGGATGAAAAGCTGTGCAGATGGTTTTGATACAGTATCATGGCATTGGGGATGTGTTTTCCCTTTGCGACCAATAAAAAGCAATGTTGCGAAGACTTTTACTCCCTTACAGCACTCTGCAGTATATCTAATAAATGACGAAAAGTTAAGCTTGCTTAAAGATAAGCACCAATATCTGGTTTCGGATTTTGGTGAAGAAATAGAGGTGTTGGCTCAATTATGGTTTGATGATAGGCAATATACCAAGAATGTTTTTCCTGAATTAGATTCCTGGACAAAGTTGATGGATTATCAATCACCTTGCTCGGATATAATTATTTGCGATCAGTATATTACAATGCATGAAAGTCTGTTAGAATTTAATCTCTATAAATTATTATTGCAATTGTGCTGTTCTTCTACGCAATCTAAAATGAATATTGTCATTTTTACTTTGAAAGAATCTAATGGTTGCCGTAGTGTAGATTGTAGTATTTTAAAAAATAAGATTCAACAAATCTTGGAAGAGAAAACTGGGTTGAAACCAAATGTGGCTATTATTACAGGTAGTTCGCAAAAGCTAGGAGAGCATGACCGAACGATATTTACGAATTATAAACTCTATAGTAGTGGCGATAGTTTCAACTATTTCAATAGCAAGGGAAAGATTATAACAGATGGTCGTTTTTTTTATGTTCATAGCTTAGTATCAAAAGATAATAAGACGACTGCATGTCTTTTCTTGAAAGATATGCAAAAATTATATGATAATATCAAGAATACCGCTCCCGATAATATTTATAAAGAAACAACATGTAAGTGTAATTATCTAGTGTTGTAATTTTTATATCAATGGTACGCTTATATAACCTCTTTGATGTTAAATTGTTGATATAGATTTTAGTAGTATATGAAACAGCATTATATTCCAAGATGTTATCTAAAGCAATTTTCTGACAATCCCAAGAGTGTCTATACTTATGATAAAATAAGTTCAAAGGCATATCGTGCAAGTTTGATGTCTGTATGCTGTGAGGATGATATATATTCTTTGTCGGATTCTTATGTAGAAGAAAGCAACAATCAAAATGGCGGGCATCTTAATAAACTTTCTATAGAACAAGAGCATTTTGCCCATTTTGTTGAGCCTGAACTCTCGAAGTTATTGAAAGAACTTGATGTTATCAAGAATGAATGGATGACCGATACGGAGCATTATCGACTAACCTTTTTAGAAAAGAAGGAAATCGCCCTGCATCTTGTAACTCAGTTTTTTAGACTCCCTGAGATAAGAGAATATGTTGTTAATGACTATATTAGAATGGATAAAGCGAATATAGATATTATTAAACACTTTCTTGCCAAGCAAAATAAAGATAAATCTTTTGAGGATTTAAAAATTGATATAGAATGTGAAGAACCAGCTCTACATGCAGATTTGACTTATCTGAATAACGATATGCTTATGAAGTTCGCAGATGCTATTGCTCATAATATTTGGATCTTTCAAGTGAGTCGTAATGCTGATTTTTATACAAGTGATTTCCCGATTGTAGTTAAACCTTATGTTCTGAATGTTAGACCTATGTATATGGGGTTAGCTCAATATGGTGGTGAACTTACTTATCCTTTATCACCAAGTATATTGCTGACAGTCTACGATAGAGAATATTTTAATTCGCTGGGTGATAAAGATTGCATGTTTATTGAAGCTACCGATAAAGAAGTGCGTCGCCAAAATATGCTGCGATATTTTTATGCAAAACGTCATGTTTTTAGCCTTCATAATGATTACAGACTCATTAATAGGATATATGCTAATGAAGGGCATCATATATTTTGTAACTGTAACTTGAAAACTGAGATTATTAGTGGATTTGGAAGATATTAAATGGATGAAATTTACGAATGGCTGAATCCTCGGATTCCTGTGGAGTATGTGCTCAGCTCCTTTCTTGTGCTTTCTGTTGCAGTCGTGATTGGAATGCTGGTGATGAAGGGGAGTAGGGCAAAGAGGTTCGTGCTTGGGGCATTGCTTGCGGAGTACTATTTCCTGGTTCTTTGTTCTACCGTGATCTGTAGAGCAAGTCATGGGGAACGACATATTGAGTTGATTCCATTTTGGAACTATCTTGATATTTGGAATCGGGTGGATTATCCTGCTGACTTGATAGAAGTGTTGTTGAATATCGCACTCTTCGTGCCGATAGGATTCCTGCTCGGAGGAATTGGTTTTAAAACCAAGAAAATCCTCTTATCGGGAATCTGCTTATCGGGGATTATTGAGGTTTCACAATTCGCCTTTTGTAAAGGGCTTTGTGAAACGGATGATGTAATGCATAATAGTGTGGGGGCATTCCTAGGATATTTGGGATTCCTAGGAATTCTTAAAGGGAAAAGAATTTTGTTTTCGAAGTTCTCTGGCTCTCTTTAGAAAAAAGGATTTTTTCGAAAACCAACCCATATTTCTTTACCATTAAAGAAGGGTTTCTAAAATCATCCCGTCCTTCTTTACCATTAAAGAAGGCTCCACCTTTCTCTCCAAGCCTCTCTTCCCTCAGGGACGAGAGGATGTAACCGTCCTCCGGTGCTCAGAACCGCTTCGCTTTATGGTTGGCGGACCATCAAAGGTCTTCGCCATATTGTGCGGGATGGGACCGCCTGGGGTGGAGTAGCTGTTGTCTGGGAGAAGGGCTGCTTCCTGCGGGTGAAGGGTATGGCTGCGGATAAGGGAGTGATAGTTAATGATTAAACTTTAAATACAATATACAAATGGAAGAAAGAAAGACTATTTATCTTTGTCTGGCTCATATGAGCGAGACTGGTGAGGAACAGAAATATGTGAAGGAGGCTTTTGATACCAACTGGGTGGTGCCTCTGGGTCCTAATGTGAATGGTTTTGAGGATGATCTCAAGGCTTTCGTTTCTAAGAATAGCGATGGCTCTGAGTTGTCTCGTGAGGTGGTGGCGCTGAGTGCTGGTACTGCTGCCGTTCACTTGGGTTTGCTGGCTTGCGGTGTTGGCCCTGGTGATGAGGTTTGCGTGCAGAGCTTTACTTTCTGTGCTTCTTCTCATCCTATCACTTATCTCGGTGCTACTCCTGTTTTCATCGATTCTGAGCCTGATTCATGGAATATGGATCCAGAGTTGCTGGAGAAGGCGATTATCGACCGTAAGGAGAAGACGGGTAAATATCCTAAGGCGATTGTTCCTGTTGCACTCTATGGTATGCCTTATGATTGCGATAAGATCATGGCGATTTCAGAAAAGTACGGTATCCCTGTAGTGGAGGATGCTGCTGAGGGCTGCGGTTCTAGATGGAAAGGTCAGGTTCTGGGTACATTCGGTAAGTTTGGCGTATTGTCATTCAATGGTAACAAGATGATTACTACTTCTGGTGGTGGTGCCTTGATTTGTCAGGATGCCGAGAGCAAGAACAATGTGATGTGGTATGCCACCCAGGCTCGTGATGCTTATCCTTACTATCAGCATACTGCCATCGGTTACAACTACCGTATGAGTAATGTCTGTGCAGGTATCGGTCGCGGTCAGATGACAGTATTGGAGGATCACATCGCTCATCATAAGCATGTACAGGAGTTGTATAAGGAACTCTTGAATGATGTTGAGGGTGTAACCTTGCATGAGGCGCCTAATGCCGACTATGATTCCAACTACTGGCTCTGCACCATTACACTTGATCCTAAGCTGAAGATTCAGGGTCAGGAGAATGCGTATAAGGAGGTAGTGAAGACTGCTGTTGGTGGAGCTGCTGGTGTGATTCACATGGTGGATACTCCTACAACTGATTGTCAGCCGAATGAGAATGTGGAGGCATTGCGTGTCTTCATGTTGAGCAAGAAGATTGAGGCACGACCAGTATGGAAGCCTATGCATAAGCAGCCAGTATATCAGGATGCTCCTGCATACGTGAATGGTGTAAGTGAGGCTATCTTCAAGGTTGGTGTCTGCTTGCCAGCTGGTCCGATGGTATCGGACGATGATGTTCGTTACATTGTAGAAAGTATTAAAGAGGCGATTGTATAATCGCCTCTTTATTACTTTCTGAGTAAGGTGGATTTTTCTACCTCTCCGTCTCTCCTGCAAGGAGAGCTCCACATCCTAACCAAGCCTTCCCTTCTCGAAAAGGGAAGGATGTAACCGCCCTCCGGTGCTCGGAACCGCTTCGCTCTAAGGTTGGCGGGGCATCAAAGCCATCGCCATGTTTTGCGGGATGGGACCGCCTGGGGAAAGGTGGGGGGTAGGCTGGGTATTGCCTTGCTGTAAGGCATGGTGGCAACGGATGGTGATAGAACTGGGATTGTCAAGTGGTTATCTCATGGTTGGCTTGCTTTTCCCAACCAAGTTTATCGCAGAAAGAATCTTCGGATAGTCTTGTAAGCCCAGTGAATGGGCGCAATGCTAATGAGAATTTTTCAAAATGCCAAAGAATATAATAAGGGAGTTGTATGGAAAAGAATAGTCAAACAAAATCAGTCTTCACGATCAGCGGTAGGCATAGGTTCGTGGCTTGCGTCATTCTTGTGATTCTTGTGTCTTGTGCAACATTTGCTTATCTTTCCTGTTGTTATAAGCAGGCGCAAAATGATATTGTGGCTTTGCAACGGAAAGATGCTTGGGTGTTTGAGCAGGTCTTAAACGGCAGTAAGAATGTGAAGAGTAAGAGTTCTGAGAATATTGACCAGCTTCAAGCTTTGCTTGATAAGCATCAAGAGCGTCAAGAGGCTCTTTTGCATTTGGAATACAATAAGCTACAGGCGGATTTTAATGTACTTATGTTTGCTGCGAGCTGCCTAATGATCATTTTCTTGGTGTTCTCGTTATATTCTATCTTCAAGACCGATGAAATGCTCAATAAGGCTGAAACTGAGGCAAAAGGCATTCATAAGTTATTGGATGAGGCAAAACAGACTACTGAGACTATAACCACTCAGTGTCAAATTATGATGGCGCAACAAAAGGGGCATGGGGTGAGACCACCATCACCTGTTCCTCCTCTTGCGCCTCAAACGGATGACGTACATTCTAATGATATGGGAGGGGAAAGAGATGATAGCTGATGTAAGAAGAGCTGTTGCCGTAGCTTCTTATGTAATGGTGACAAACAGAGTGGCTTCAAGTGTGTTTGATTTTACCAATGGTGGTTATCATCCGATGAGTGTTTCGCATACTGGCAATTTCTTGTCAGTATATGATTACCAGAGGAGTAATTATCTCTCAGGTTATCTCCCTAACCTCTTTGATTACTCTACTGCCTCTTATGTAAACATGATGATGTCTGGCAATACCATCAATGGCTTCGACTATCATACCGCCACCTATTTCTCTGTTACGGTAAATGCCGGTAATGTAACCATCTTCGATTACCAGATGGCGCAGTATTATATGTATTCGGTTAATTAACTAATTAAGCGTATAATGAAGATGAGTAGATTTAGAGTCTTTGAGGTAGTTGTGCTAATTGTGGCATTGACTATGGTGTGTTTATTCTTGCATGGTTGTCATAGTCCATTCTTAGGAGAAAATACATTTGTTGAAGACTTAATGATGACGAAAGATGATGCTTTTAGTATTAAGGCTGAGCTGGAAACAATTCAGAAAGATATTAATTCTTTGTATGAATTGAATGATGAACTTATGGCTGATCGTAATATAGAAGGAGGTGATTAAGATGGGAACTAAGGGAAGAAGAAAAAGTAGTAGCTGTGTTTATGAAGAACCTACGCTGTTGTCTGATGTTGCTAAAATTCAGAATCTAGCAAAGGAAAAAGGTTTTTATGATGGTGACTCTCTAGATATAGAGAAACTGATTAATGAAATATCTAGCCAATCGCCTGCATCGCCTATCGAAATTCGAAAAATACCGATGCTTAGTTATTTGTCTGGCTCTTTGTGTTATAAAGATGGAAAGTGGATTATGACAGTTAATAGTAAACATCATGAAAATAGACAGCGTTTTACTCTAGCTCATGAGTTGGCTCATTACATCCTTCATAAAGAAAAAAACACAGAATTTGAAGATTCTACTTTTTTCAGAGGTAATAATATGGATTCACTAGAATATATGGCTAATGATTTTGCTGCCACTTTGTTAATGCCTGATGAAAAAATCGTGTCTTATATTAATGAGGGGGTTCGTAATTTGGGTAAGCTAGCAAAGATATTTAATGTTTCTGCTGCTGCTATGAAATATAAGGTGGAAAAATTAGGATATAAAGTAAGGTAATATGGATAGAAAATATTTATTGGTTGTTCGTACTGGCGAAGCGGAGATTCAAGCTCTTCAAAATTTCGATAATGATGTTTTTTCTAATGTCTTGCCTTTAATCGAATTGACTAGAGGTAGAAAGAAAACTATAGGGAATTCTGTGTCTTATCCTTTCGATAATAGATTTGAAAAAATCAAGAATAAACTGAGAGCTCAGAAGATAGCCCTGGATGTGACAAGTGACGAAGGACTCGCCTGCGCAGAAACAGAGTGCTTTTATAACTATGAGCAAGGTTATAGTAAATGGGTGAAATTTTTGGTCGACTTAAAGCGACAAAATATATTTGAAGAAATCATCCCAACATTGCTAATGAATTTTGAAGATGAATATTTTGATGATAATTTTAGAAAAGAAATTCATAGTTTGTTGGAAGAGTTTGGGGGCGTTCTTTATAGGTGCTCGTTGGACAATGACGATTGTTATGAGGATTTGTCAATCATCCAAGATGAATTAGGGAATTCTAATAAGTTGTATGTTGTCATTGATTATGGATATGTTGTCCAAGCTATGCAGCATAATGTATCGGATAAATGTAAGGCTCGTATAGCTAATTTGCATAAAATGTTAAAATGTAATTATGATATCATTGTTTGTGGAACTTCTTTCCCGAATAATATTTCGGATATAGGAGATGATGAGCATGATTCTTTTTGTATATCAGAAGTGGCAGTATTTGAAGATTGCTATGCAGAAGATGATAGGGTAGTGTATGGTGATTATGGTTCTGTGAATCCGAAGAGAAATGATGATATAGTGATGGCTCGTGGGTGGGTTCCAAGAATAGATGTACCTTTGGAAAATTCTGTCTTCTATTACAGGCAAAGGAGACCGAAAGAACTGAAATATAAAGAAGTATACAAAAATGTCGCAAAAGAAGTTTTAAGGGATCCTCAATTTCCAAACACATTGAATGTTTGGGGAACATCAATGATAAGGCAATGTGCCTATGATGTTGCTCCTTCTGCGAGACCTTCGTTTTGGATAGCTGTGCGTATGGACATACATGTGGCGCAACAGCTCAAACGCCTAAATTATCTCTGATGCTTTGGATAATATAGGTATGTCGTCTATGACGGAGGCTTCCCCCTTGTTTTCTATATAAAGATTGAATGATGGCGTAATCTTATCTGTATAGAAGTTAAGAAGTGCTTGGTGGATGACATCTTTTGATATAGATAGAAGTTCTTTTCTAACATCATTGGAGATCATAGATCTTCGCAAGTTGAAAGTTTTTTTTAAGTACAATGCTGGCATGGATGCTAACATGTCTTCTTTCAAAGATGTTGTGTTTATGGAAGCTCTTTTATAGGATTTAATTTCATTGTCTGAAATAGAATATAATCCTACTGGTGTTGTATGTATGATGGTCTTGGCTTCTACAATCTTGTCTGGTGAGCAGAAGACTAGTATCTTGTCATATACTTTTGAATATTCTTCTACTTGGTTGGCTAATCTCAAAAGATTGTCATCTGATGATTTTATTTCAATGGCAATGATTTGGCTATTGGATATAGCAAGTAAATCGGCAGCATTTCTTTTGTATCCAAACATAACTTCGTTACCGATGATAATGTCTGGATATATTTGCAACAAGTAATCAATTACTCTGCACTTTAGATATTCTGCTGTTTTCTTTCTCATATTCTACGATTTTTGTGCAAAGTTACAAAAAAAATGCGATAAAAACTAAAATAATAGGGTAAAATAGAAAAATATTTTGAATATGTTGGATGCAATTGACAAATATTCAGGTAAATCACCAATACATAAAAGTATCTGCTGAAGATTTTGACAAGGCAATGGAAGTGATAGAGGAGCTAGGTAAGAGAGGCTTTGATGCCTGTATCCTCAAAGGGAAGGGCAATCACACTTATTATGAAGGCTTGACAGACAACCCATCCCTTGGCTTCCTAAGAACCTGTGGTGATATAGATGCTTGGATTTGGCCGAAGAAGCCAACGAGGCATCCTGTAAAGAGCATCATAGATTACTGCAAGGAAAAGCATATTTTAGTTTCCTTATGCCATCTACATGCGGAAGTGAAGCCCATCGATGGTGTACCAGTAGAAATCCACTTCCGTCCTTCCTTCTTGAATGCGCGATGGAGGGACAAGGCTTTCCAAAAGATATTCCGAAAGGCTCAATTCGTAAGGGCAAACATAGATGGTTGTGGGGAAATCCAGAAAAGAGGGTGGACTATGACCTCATCTTCCAATTGAACCATATCTATCGCCATCTCTTGGATGAGGGTGTAGGCTTGCGCCAAGTCTTGGATTTCTATGTTCTGCTGAAAGATTATCATCGCTAGAAGGCTGCCTCTCAGGGAAATGTATTGATGTCTAAAGCTGAGTTAATGCAGAAGATAAGAGCCTGCGGCATGTCTCGTTTTGCCTCCGCCCTGATGCATGTGCTGTAAGAAATTTTCGCCATGAAGGACGATGAGTTGCTATGTCCTGCCTCCGAGAATCATGGTAAGTTCTTGCTAAGCGAAATGATGCTAGTCGGTAACTTCGGTCATTATGATGAGAGAATGGCGCAGCTGGTGGTAAAGAAGGGCAAGCTATCTTATCAGGTCTAGAAGGCTCGCCGCCGTTTCACAAGAAATCTCCGCTTCCTCACTTCTTATCCTGAAGAGGTGTTATGTGAGCCAATAGCTAGAGTAATGCATTGGATCTGGAGGAAGTGGGGGCTGTGGAGGTGGTAGAAGGCTACTTTCATGTAAGAAAATGTGTCTATAATTGGATAAGACGTTTTGGACTTATGGAGTTGGGGGACTGAGTATGTAGAATAAAAAATGAATACGACGATCCTCTTAAAAGGAGATTTGCCGTATTCATAATCGTAGGCTACAACCGATTAAATGTTGCTTGGTACTGGGATTAATTCCTCGTCAACCCAAAACTCGCCTTGACGAGTATTACATACTTTGCAGAGTGGTACGATGTACCAACTTCTGTCAAAACTGTTAGCTTTACGCACATGTGCGCCAACTAAATTGTCTCGACCATATCTATGGCAATCTATGGCTGAACATCTACGTGCTATTTTACCACTCTTCTGTTCCCAGTAGCCGAGCCAGGAAGTATATCCTGCTGGACAAGAATAACGGCTGGAGCCGTTTACGTTAATAACTCTAATCATATTAATTAATTTTTAATGAGCATCCTTCGTTGAACACTCACCCTTATACCAAAACCGTTAGTTTTATAAGATAAATAGTTATGGCAAGTGAAAATGTCGATGGTGTAAAACTATTGCAAGATATAGCTAATAAAGAAAATAATCCAGAAGCTGCAGAAAAATCATTCTGTTTGTTCTGTAGTTATTTTGAAGATAAAATTAAACTTAAAGTTGAAATCTTAGCGAGTAAATATGGCTATAACGAAAATGTGGCTTTTGAGGCAATTCAATGTACTTTTAATAAAGTTTGGTTATATCCAACTTTCAGCATGAGTAAATCGAAATGTAAAAATGAGGAAAATGCAATAATCATATGGTTGATAAAAATAGCCTTTTCTCAAATGTGCCAATATATGAAATCTGGAATATGTGCTAAGGTAACTCAAGATGAAGATTTGTCAGTGATAGAGAATGCTGAGGATTTTATTTCTTACCATATTGTTGATTTGCCTTTGGAACGAAAATTGGAACTCATTAGGATTATGAATGATAAAATATCAAAGCTAGATGAGAAACATCGAGTCATCTATTTGACATATAAAGCTTATCAAACAAGTGGTAAGAAACTCCCAAGAAAGTTGCTTGACAAATTGCGCAAACGGTTGGGGGTAACACAGGCAACGATTAGAGTATATAAGAAAGAAGCATGTGAATTACTTAATGATTCAAAATTGTTGAAAGCATGAAAGATTTATCAATAGAAGAATTGGAAGTACTGTTGTGTTCAACAGGCTATCTCCCACCTAGAAATGAGGATGAATTATCTTTCTTTTCTGAGATGTATTGTGATTACCAGTCACATTTGGAAGATAGACATGTTAATGTAGACACTATTCTGAATGGAATTTGTAAGATGGAAGGTAATGCCTCTTATAGTGAAGATATGTACACTGATAATCATTCAAGTTTCGCAGAAAATGCATTGAGTGTTTATTCGATGGCTGCAAGAAATTACAGCAAATTGCCAGCTGGTGTATTGGACAGAATGAGAAAACTGCATATCCAAAGAAATGGTAATGAAGATTAAGCCCATAAAAACTCTTGCTAATGAAATAGCATCGCTATATACAATACCAATTCCTTTACTTGATATTGCGGAGGACGAAGGTATTTCTGTAATATACGATGATTATGGTACGGATACTTTTGATGGAATAACTTGGTATGAGCCTCAGTTAGATACGTTTTACATACATGTCAATACTGAGAGAGGTAATTTTAGGGATAGTCTAAAGGGGCGTTTTACATTGGCTCATGAACTGGGGCATTATTTTATAGACCATCATCGCCATGCAATGGAAAAGGGGTTGATGCAACCCCATATTCATTGTTATAATCCTTTTGGAAGAAATGAGAATTGGGAAATAGAAAGAGAGGCTGATGAGTTTGCTGCGAATCTTTTGATGCCTTCGGCTCAATTTCTTGATGATTTTAGAGGACAGACTTTGTCTGGGCAGTTGATTCGTTCTGTGTCTGAAAAATATAAAGTTAGCTTTTCTGCATGTGCTATACGATATATGAGGTTAAATTTTGTGCCTGTTATGTTGGTGTACTCGCAAAATGGCAAGGTCAAGTGGCAGATGCGAAGTCCTGATTTTCCATTCCATAGACTCCGGTATGGTGTTGGCAAAGTTCCAGAAAATACTGTTATGGGGGACTATTTCTATCAAGGTGATTCAAGCTGCTGCAATCAAGATGAAATAGTATATGCAGGAGATTGTTTTCAAACATACCGTGTAGAGCAGAATAAGCTTGAGTTCTTGGAATATTGCATAGGATACAAAAATAATACATTTAGTGTGCTATGGGAAAAATGATGAAAAGTTCAACGACGTGATGAAGGTATGTTATCAATATTCGGTGAATGCCCCAAAAACTAATTTAAAGCGGTTGTAAAATAATGGATATTAACGTTAATATAGATGATGCTTTACTTGAGCATTTCAGTAGTGCTGCTAAAAAAGAGCTTTCAAGACAGGCTACCGCTTTGACTCATGAGTTAGTTGAGGAAGCAAGTAGAATTGAAGCAGGAAGAAGAGATGAAAACTCATCTTCGGAAGTTATTCAATGTGATGTTACGGCAGCTGTATTATTTAAAAAAGTTTTTAATGGTCAGTCGAAAGTGACACGTAAAACAAAAATACTGAAGGTGTTGTTGGTGGTTGATACATGGTTTTCTGGTTGGTTGTTTGATCCTTCCAGCTTCTCTGCTAATATAATTCTGTTATATTTGTTTCTATTATGTTTAATTGTGGCAGTAGCTCTTACTGTTTATTTTATTTTTTATAATGATGGAAGGGAATAAGCAATATTGCATTGATTTGAATGCACAAGATCTATTGGAAAAGGGTTTGGTTGATGTGCGAGAAGTTTTGCTAAATATAGCTTACCTAAATTCTGAAAAAAGAGGAGACTCTCAAATCTTAGAGTCTGATGTTGAGGTGGCTTTAGAAAAAGTCCTAAAAACAAAAGATGCTATATCTAAGGAAAATCGTATTCGTAAGTGGCTTAAAATATGGGCACTGTCAGGAATGCTTTATTCCTTTATCGGAGTTTTTGTGTTTGTGGTGCAAAATATGAGATTTGATCCAAGTAAGCAACTTGGTTTGTTGATAATAGGTTTAGGTATGACACTTTCTGTATTTTCTATTTTTGCACTATCAATGTTAAATCATAGTAGATGGCTATATAAACTTAGTACTGATGAAACTGGGATTGACCAGTTTCAAGTGGTACGCAAATGGAACGAAATTGAACAGTTGCTAGTGTCTACAATGAAGATAAAATCTAAAAATTACCAAGTCCTGTTGTCTTATTTGATAGGGCTTTGTAATGAACGAATATCTACGAAGGAACTTACGGAATTAATTGTTTTAAGAAACAGATTGGTTCATGAAAATGTGACTCTTCCTCGTGATGAAATTTTAAATGCATTGGCAACAGAAAATAAAATCATATCAATCTTAAATGATAGAGTTAAATATAACAAGGAATAAATGTAACTTTGATTTTAGGTAATGGCTTTGATTTGAATATGGGCTCCAATTCTTAATATTGCTGGGATTTATCTATCTTTGTCCGAAGAGTGGGGCGTGTTATTGGCCGTATCTGATAGGTACCTTGGGGATGCTAGCCATCGCCTATGTGGCATTCCAGAAGAAATATTATCATCTACCACTGAGGTGGTGATCTGCCTCATGAGCAGGATGGATGAGGTGATATATGAGGAGGTGGTATCTTACCAGAAGGATGGTAAATCACCGTTAGCCCGTATGGCGGTACCTATATAATATATTACCTTTGCATC
>ERZ1023892.115-NODE-115-length-23975-cov-87.986789_pt1 | contig 23975 bp, 11 predicted proteins | sample MGYA00380397_ERZ1023892 | MGnify/ENA primary metagenome ERZ1023892 (study PRJEB33179, sample SAMN07448999) | human gut metagenome | biome: Human-gut; feature: Human associated habitat; material: Faeces | host: Homo sapiens | place: India: Bhopal | collected... | reverse complement strand
ACAACAGCGGTTACGCCGAAAAGCGGGTGCAAAGTTACGACTTTTTCTCGTATCTCGCAAATTTTCAGTGGGTTTCTTCTCTTTTTCCCCTTCTTTTTTTGTTTTCTTTACTAATGAAACGTTTTTTTCTCGCCTTTTTCGTCTTTTTCGCCGATTTATTTTGTATCTTTGCATCCCGAAATTAGAATATTGTAAAAGGTATGAAGAAAAAGAATAGTATGCAGATGATGCTTGCCTCCATGGCTCTGATGCTGATGGCAAGTCCAGCCTTTGCCCAGAAATTCAAGGTGGCAAAGGTGGAGAGAACCCGTATTTTGATAGACCGGAAATGGGATGCCCAGCCGGATGCTGAGGCTGCGAAGTTCATTGCCCCTTATCAGCACAAGGTGGATAGCATCATGGGACCTGTAGTGGGATCCGTGGCTCATGATATGACCCGCCATCGCCCTGAGAGCGAGTTGAGTAATCTGCTTTCTGACATCCTGGTATGGGGTGGCAGACAGTTTAATGAGCAGCCTGTCTTCTCGGTGTATAACATGGGTGGCATCCGTGCCGACTTTGCCAAGGGCGATATCAACGTTGGCGATGTAAGCGAGGTGGCTCCTTTCGAGAACAAAATCTGTTTCCTCACGCTTACCGGCGAGAAGGTGCTTGAACTCTTCCAGCAGATAGCCCACCGTGGCGGCGAGGGTGTGAGCCATGCCGTAAGAATGGTTATCACCCGCGACGGAAAGCTGAAGAGCGTAACCCTGAACGGAGAACCTGTCGATCCAGCTAAGAGCTATCGCATAGCCACCCTCGATTATCTTGCCGAGGGCAACGACCAGCTTGTTGCCTTCAAGAGCGGTACCGATGTGGTGGCTCCTAAGTCGAAGGAGAACAATGTGCGCTACATCATCATGGACTATTTCCGTGAGATGAAGGCTCAGGGCAAGGTAGTGGAATCAAGAGTAGAAGGCCGCTGCGTAGTAGAATAGGGGAAACGAAGGTTTCCGGGGATTTGTAACCCCCAGCAAGCTGATAGACTAACTAAATAAGTACAGAAATGAAACATACATTATTATATATAGCGCTGGCGCTGGCATCATTCACGCTGCAGCCGGCAACAGTACAGGCTAAAGACCTGAAGGATTCAAAGGGCAAGAAGGAGGCAAAGGTGCAGAAGACTCCAAAGGTAGTGAAGCAGCTCGTGGTGCTCCATACCAACGATACCCACTCCTGCGTGATGCCTTACAATCCGAATCTCGCAGATACAGCCATAGCAAACCGTGGAGGCTACCTCCGCCGTGTGGCAATGATCAAGCAGGAGCGCAGTCTGAATCCAGATCTTCTGCTCTTCGACAGTGGCGACTTCTCTCAGGGATCTCCTTACTATTCGCTCTTCAAGGGGGATGTAGAAGTGGGATTGATGAACGAGATGAAGTATGATGCAGCCACCATCGGAAACCATGAGTTCGATTACGGCATGGACAATATGGTGCGTCTCTTCAAGATGGCAAAGTTCCCGATCGTTTGTGCCAACTACGATTTCACCGGTACTGAGCTGGCGGATATTGTGAAGCCATACGTGATATTGCATCGCAAGGGACTCAAGATTGGCGTCTTCGGACTGGCTCCGCAGCTTGCCGGCTTGGTGATAGAGAAGAACTACGGTTGCATCCAGTACCTGGATCCTATCCAGAAGGCGAACGAGATGACAGAGATCCTGAAGAAGAAGGAGAAGTGTGATGTCATCATCTGCATCTCTCATCTGGGCTGGAATATAGACGGCACGGATGATACCGAGGTGATTGCTGCATCCCGCAATATCGACCTGGTATTGGGAGGTCACAGCCACAGCCTCTTCCAGACGCTGAAGTACAGAACAGATCTTGATGGCAAGCAGGTGCCTGTAGATCAGAACGGCAAGGGCGCCATCTGGGTCGGCAAAATGACATTGGATATCGTAAAGAATAAATAAGGCTTCCCGAAGGAAGGTATAAAACAAAAAAGGCTCCTCATTGCGAGGAGCCTTTCTTGTTTTATACCTTTCTTCAAGGAGTTTTTTCTATTTTGATATTTAAAAGTTCTTATTCCTTGTTGGAAGAAGCATAGAGACCGATGCAGGCTCCGATGAAGCCGCCGCTCTTCTGGGTGCTCAGGTTGCTGGCATCCACACCTTTGGCGAGCAGCTGCCAGTCGCCGCCTTCCTCTGCATAATAGAAATCGTAATATCTGTCATGACCTTCAATCTTCAGCTTCAGTTTGCCTGCCTTGATAGGAGCTGAGGCGATTGTGGCGTTGTTCTTCTCGGCACGGGTCAGGGTAATCATCAGCTTGCCCTTCTTCATGGTCTTACCCAACACGAAGTTGTGGTCTTCCTTCTGGAGAAGTGCCAAACCTGCTATCTCCTTGTCGTTGCGAGGAGTGAAGTTGATTTCTGTCTCGGCAGTGAAGGTTCCGTGCTGCTGGCGAGCCCAGATGGCAGACATCGGTTCACGCTTGTAGATATTGCCCGGCAAGAGATTGAACTTCAATTTGCCGTTTTCTACCTTATAGCAATCTACGAAGTCGCGGAGGAACATCCACCGAGGATTCAGATCCTTCAAACCTGCTCCATTGTCTGCTGTATCAAAATTATCCACGTAAGAGAAGTTTCCTGAGAACTCATTCTTTTCAGTTGGTTTCAAGCCAGCCTTCTCTCCAACGGTAGAGATAGGAGTATTCTTGGCAAGAATCTCTGGCCAGCCCTTCTTCCAGGTTACCGGCAGAAGATAGGTGTCGCGGCCTGTGTTGTACATATCTTCCTCGTAAGGGCGGCAAGCCAGGAACACTGCCCACCAGTTGCCCTTGCCATCTTCTACAATGTCGGCATGGCCGGCACTTGATACAGGGTCCTTGCGGTTAGGATCGAGTCCGGTACGCTGGGTAAGGATAGGGTTGTTTGGGCATTCCTCCCAAGGACCCATTGGATTCTTGGCGCGGAGAATCACCTCGCTATGCCAACCGCCTGTACCACCTTCTGCACACATCAGATAATAGAACTTGCCCTTTTTGAAGAGGTGAGGACCCTCAATCCAGATAGGACGAGCCTCTACATGGGTTCCGCCACGCAGAATCTCCTTGAAGTCGCCCTTGATGCTGTCGCCCTTTACGTCGAATTCGAAGCAGCGGATAGCACGCTGACCCTCATAGTCGGCACCGCCAACTACCGGACCGTTATGAACGATATATCCCTTTCCGTTGTCATCGAAGAAGAAGCTAGGGTCGATGCCGTCAATCTTCTTCAGATAGATAGGCTCGCTCCAGCCTTTGGAAGGATCTTTTGATTTCACAAAGAAGTTGCCGGCTCCCACATTGGTGGTAATCATATAGAAGGTCTTGTTCTTCTTGTTATAGCTGATGGCTGGTGCGAAGATGCCGGCTGATACTTGCTGTCCCTTCAGAGGCACCTGCGATTGGCGGGTGAGCACATGGCCGGCTGGAGTCCAGTTTACCAAATCCTTGCTGGTAGAGAGAGGCACACCTGGGAAGAAGGTGAAGGAAGAATTCACCAGATAATAGGTGTCACCTACGCGGCAGAGAGATGGGTCGGGATAGAATCCTGCCAATATTGGGTTGTAGTACTGATGCGTCTTGTCTATCTGGACATTGAATCGGGCATCATTGCCGGCATACTTGAAGTAGTCGAAGTCTGCTGTCTGTGCCTGCGCTCCTGCTGCAAGCATCATCGAAAGCGATAAGATTGCTAATTTCTTCATTATGATAGTTGATTTTTAAAGATTATACAATAAGATAAAAAAATGCAGCGGAAAACCAGGGATGAGAATCCATACTGGTTTTTCCGCTGCAAAGTTACGGCTTTATTTGCAATCTTTCATTGTGAAATGTAACCAAGACTTTTTTCAAAGTTTCATAAAGCTTTGTTTTTGTTACATATTCTTTTTTCTATTGTGTATCATCTTTATTTCTTCATGGCATTCTGCATGTATTCTCTAGGAGAACAGCCATAGAGGTTCTTGAACATGGTGCTGAAACTTGCGGAATTGGAGAAACCGCAAGCGTACATCACTTCAGTGATGCTTTGCTTGCCATCCTTGAGCAATTTGGCTGCCTGCTGCAGACGGATGTTGCGGATGAAGCTGTGTGGCGTCTGATTGGTCAGCTCCTTCATCTTGCGGTGCAGGTGTACACGACTGATGCCCACCTTCTGTGCTATCATGTCCACACTCAGGTCGGAATCGTTGATGTTTTCGTTGATAACCTCCATCACCCGTTGCATCAGGGAATTGTCAGGTGTCTGCATTTCTATCTGTTCTACCTGGTGGTTCTGGCTTTCATTGCCCGTAAACTTATTGCGCAAAGTGCGGCGCACGGTGAGCAGGTTGATGATGTTGCGGTGCAGAATGTCCATGTTGAACGGCTTCAGAATGTAGGCATCGGCACCGGTCTGCAATCCTTCCAGCTGGTCTTCCTCACGGCTCTTGGCTGTGAGCAGGATGATAGGCACATCGTTGGTGTTGATGTTTGATTTCAGTTTGGCACAGAGGGTGGTTCCGTCCATTTCCGGCATCATGATGTCGCTGATGACAAGGTCTGGCTTATTCTTCAGAATCTCGTTCAGCGCCACCTTTCCGTTAGGGTATGTGCGAATCTTGAAGTCGCTGGAGAGCTGTGCTTTCAGGTATTCCTGAATATCCTCTTCGTCTTCCACAATCACGATTTCTGCCTTGGCTCCCTTGGCAGAGGCTGGGGTAGTATCGGAATTGTTCAAGGTTTCGGCTGGTTGGTCATTGTTTTCTGCCAGCTGTTCTTCCTGTTCTGCTTCAGCAAGTTCATTATTCTGCTCTTTCTTCATCTCTTCTTCCTCGATGATCTCTTCTGGTTTGAGATGATCCTTGCCCAATGGAATGCGGATGATGAACTCGCTTCCGTGCTCAAACTTGCTTCCCTTCTCGCCCTCGTTGTTGCGGGCAGAGATGGTGCCGTAGTGCAGTTCTACGAGCGAACGGGTCAGGTCGAGACCGATGCCCGTACCGACGTTGCGGTCGCTAGGGTCGGCAGGGGTCTGGTAGAAGCGCTGGAAGATGGTTTCCAACTTATCCTTCGGGATACCGATGCCACTGTCCTTGATGCTTATGTAGGCATGGTGGTCGGTGTGGGTGAGCGAGAGAAGGATGTGGCCTGCCGTAGGGGTAAACTTGAAGGCATTCGAGAGGGTATTAATTATCACCTTGTCGAAGTTGTTGCGGTCTATCCATACAGGAAGCTCTTCGCAGTCATGCTGGTATTCGAAGTCGATGCTCTTGGCAATGGCTTGCTGCTTGAAAAGGTCGTATTCTTCATTGATGAACGAAACCATATCGGTCTTGCACATACGCATTACCATCTGTCCCTTGTCAATCTTTCTGAGGTCCATCATCTGGTTGATGAGGTGAAGGATACGTTCCGAGTTCTTTCGGATAATCTCGTAGATGCCTTGACGGTGAGGCTCCTTGTCTTCCTTGATCAGGGAGAGCAATGGGGTGATAATCAGTGTCAATGGCGTACGGATTTCGTGACTGATGTTCATGAAGAACTTGATCTTCGCCTCGCCCATCTCTTCGGCGTGGATGTGCTGTTGCAGGATGAGCTGGTCTTCCATCTGGCGTTTGCGGTGGCGCAGGTAGAGCATGATGGCTGCTATGAGGAGCAGCAGATAGAAGAGCTTTGCCCAGATGCTGGCATACCAGGCTGGGTGAACGATGATGGTGAACTCCTTCACCGGTGTTTCGTAGCCGTTGCAGATGGCCTTGATGCGGTATTTGTAGCTGCCGGGAGCCATGTGCGAGAAGGCAAGTTCGTTCTGTCCGGCTGGCACGGTGCGCCAGGCATCGCCGTTGATGCTGTAGGCGTATCTTATCTGCTCCACATTATTATAGGTGAGGGTAGAGAGCTGCAGGGAGAAGGTGTTGTCATCGTGTGAGAGATTGAACTCCCGTGCCACAGTTACCCAGCTGTCCGTGATGGTATAGCTGCCTGACTCCATGCCTGGGGTCACTTCCTTGTTGTTGACCACGAAGCCCGAGATAACCACCTTTGCCTGCCATGGGTGCTGCTTTACCCGGTCGGCCTGGAACCAGTTGATTCCGCCAGAGCCACCCATCAGAATCACCTTCTTATCCTGGGTGGTGCATACGGAAGCATCGCTAAACTCGTTGCCCTGCAGTCCGCTTTCGGTATAAAACCTGATGATGCTGCCATTCTTGGGGGTCAGCCTGTTGAGTCCGCTGTTGGTACCCAGCCATATTTTGCCCTTGTTGTCTTCTGTGATACTCGCCACACCGTTGTCGGTGAGTCCTTGGGCTGTGGAATAATGTTTAGGCTCAATTCCCTTTCTGAAGTCAAAGCAGAAGGCTCCATCCTCGGTGCCATACCATACGTGGTCTTTGCTATCAACAAACACGCAGTGCGAAAAACTGTTCTTGTTCAGGCAGTTGATGCCCTTGAAGGTGGAAACCCAGCTGTTTCGCTTGCGGTCGAGGCACGCCAGTCCCACAGAGGTGGCTATATACACGTGGTTGCCATCCTTTGATAAGGCCATCTTGATGAGGTAATCGTTGGGCAGGCTGTTGACCTTGAGGTTGTTATCTGCACCATATTTAGCCTTGTAGTTTCTTCGGCTTCCGTCTTTCTGCAGGCAGAAGAGACCTTTGCCCATGGTGGCTATCCAGATGTTGCCCTGTGGGTCTTGCTTGATATCTAAGATGCCCACCGACTTGCTGATGCCCAAATCAACGGGGTGGAAGCTTCCGGCTGCATCCATATAGCCCAGACCGTCGGTATAGGTTCCCACCCAGGTTCTGCCCTGCTGGTCCTTACAGAGGGTGAGCACGGTGCTTTGGTTCAGGAAATGCCCCTCTACGCTGTTGGTTGCTATATTAAATAGGTATAGACCATCCTTGTCGGTACCCACCCACACCTGGTTGCCCTGGTTGATGCTGAGGCTGGTAACGCAGTTTTCGCCAATCACGTTGCGGTTGCCCAGGCGGAAGCCCATGTAGTTGAAGTCGTTCTGTATGTTGCTCTGCATGAACACGCCTTTCTGCAGCATGCTCACCCAGATGTTGCCCTGATTGTCTTCTATGATACTGGTTACCTTGCTCTTGGCCAGGTTCACCAGTCGGCTGAAGAGAGGATTATCCTGCAGGAATCCGGTCTGAGGGTCATATACATAGATGCCCAGTCCGTCGCAGCCGATATAGAGCTTGTTGTTGCGGCTGATATAGATGTTCTCGATGGGCAGGTTTCCGATGCTGCTGATTCGGGTAAAGACGTTGCTTCCTGCCCTGAGCAGATATACGCCCTGGTTCTTGCTGGCGAGATAGGTGTTGCCCAGGGCATCCTGCTGGATATCCTGTGCGCCCACGCCTTCGGTACCGGCAAAGTGGGAGGTGACTCTGCCGTTTGTTTCCTTGCGGTAGAGTTTTCCGTCTTCGGTGATGATCCAGAGTCTGCCCCGTTTATCTTCCAGGAGTTTGTGGATATATTTCAGTTTTTCCACCTCTCCCTTCATGGCATGGCATTCCTGGGCATCTTTCTTCTTAATCATGATGCCATAACCGGATGTAGCCACGGCTACGTCTTTATTCTTTAGGGGATATACCTGCTTTACGTAGGTGGCGAGTTCTTTGCCTTTGGAATCGAGCATAGGGATTTTTAGGAATTCGCTTCCCGTAAATTCCAATAGAGAGTTGTTGGTACCTAGCAGGATATGTTCCTTCTCGTCTTGAGCAATGCTATTGATGTAGTTGCTGTTGAGACCTAAAAAATTTGACATATCCTTCTTTATTACGTTGATGTGGTAACCATCGTAGTTGTTCAAACCGTTGCGGGTGGCTATCCAGATGAATCCGCTCTTGTCCTGGAACACCTGCGTGGCGAGGTTGCTCGAGAGCTGATTGTCCGTGTTGAAGAGTTTGCCGCTCTGTGCCCATGCCTGGATGGAGAAGAGGCAAATCATCATCGTGATGATTAATTGGCTTATAGTTTTCATGTCTCTTGTTTATATTTATACTGTTATTTTCTGCTTGCAAAAGTACAATTTTTAGTTGGAATATCCCAATAATTCTTTCTTTTTTTGATTACAGGAAACAAATAATATGCCTTTGGGTGTTTATTATCAGGTGATGTTACATGACGGAAAGTATATGTTGCACGACTAAACTCTTCATAAACTATCGGTTACGCAGGATAAAGCCTGTTTCCCGATTTTCTGATACCTTTGCCCCATCAAAAAGAGTCAATTTTGTATTGGCATTAGGTTATGTTTATTATGAAATATGCGAAACAGCAGTTTTTTGAATGATTTTAGTTAGAATGGTTTTAGTTAGTTTGATGTTTTTTTAAGAAAATTAGGTTGATTGGATTTGAGTTCAATTTAAAAATGAACATATTTATGATTGAAAAGATCATGATTAATTGGTTTTCTAGGAATGGTGCGTAGGGATACGCGCCATTCTCTTTAAAGGTAACTGAGATTGTTTTTCGGGCTTAATAATTAATTGACAATTTGGAAAAGTGATAAAATCTAAAAATAAAATAACATGAACAGAACGAATTTTTTCATATCCCTGGCTCTTGCGTTGTTTGCAATGGTGGGGAATGCGGCTGCCAGCCAGGCTGACCCGCAAGCTGACGGAAATTTGCCGGCTCTGCGTGTAGAAGGCAAGAATCTGGTTGATGCCAACGGCAAGACCGTGGTGCTGCATGGTGTGATGGATACGCCCAACCGCTACTTCAACGGCTGGCGATGGCAACAGTGGAAGGCTGACTATTCGGAAGCCGACATCCAGCCTTGCCTGGAATATTTCTCCAAGCAGTTTGCTGCCATCACCGACAAGGAGCAGGGTGCTTACTGTACCGTGTTTCGTCTGCACATGGATCCCTGCTGGACCAACGATCCATCGAAGAAGGCAGAGAACGAGGCCGATATCTCGGCATTCAACATGGCGCGCTATCGCCTCTATCTCCAGAAACTCTATATCCCAATAATTAAGGATGCCATCGCCCACGGACTCTACGTCATCGTGCGTCCACCGGGTGTATGTCCTGGCGACATCAGCGTAGGCGATAAGTACAACAGCTACCTGAAGTCGATATGGAAGGCCTTTGCTGCCGATGAGTATATCCGGCAGAATTCGGGTATTATCTCTATCGAACTAGCCAACGAGCCGGTGAGGGTTCATCTGAGTGATGGCTCTAATTCGGATAAAGCACTGCATGATTACTTCCAGCCGGTGGTTGACGAGATTCGCGCGCAGGGCTTCAAGGGCATCATCTGGGTGCCGGGTGCGGGCTATCAGAGCCAGTATCAGAACTACGCCAAGTATCCTATCACCGACAGTGAGGATAATTTCTCGTATGCCGTACATGTATATTCCGGCTGGTATGGCAACATGACCGACAAGAACTGCAATCACGATACCTTTATCCGCAACTTCAAGAGTCAGGTGCCGATGGTAGAGACGAAGCCTATCATGGTAACGGAGATAGACTGGAGTCCGGAAGATCCTGACAAGGCGAGCGAAGGTCACTACAACGAGTGGGGCCAGTGGACTCAGCCTAACCTGGGCAGCTGGGCAACGGCATCTACCTCGAAATGGGGAATGGCATGGAAGGCTGTGCACGACCATTACGGCAACATCGGTATGACCCTTACCCATCCGCAGGAGTATTATGACATAGACGAGTATCTGAAGACCGGCAAGGTAATACCGGGCTTCCAGAATGCCAAGAAGCACAAACTCTTTGAAGAGTGCTGCGGCTATGCCTGCATGAACTGGTACAAGGAATGGTACATGAAACAGATGGATACGGGAATTGAGCAGAATGTGAACGATGAAGAAGTTATCGCCACCTATTATTATAATATAGCTGGTGTAAAAGTGAATAAACCTAAAAAAGGTATTTATGTAGTGAAACAATTGTTAAAGGGCGGAAAGACTCGTTCTTACAAAGTTTGTTATTAACGGCAAAGTATCTGTTACAAGAGACAAAGTGTATCTGAAATGAAACAAGTATCTTTGCACCCGCGAATAGACAATCATATAAAATATGTGAATGCATAAACTATAAAACATAAATCAAAAATGAATAGAACATGATTGAACAAGTGTTAACAATGAAACGGACAGCAGCCTTATGCTTGGTGGGAGCTTTCTGCAGCCTGAATGCTCAGGCACAGAAGATCCAGGTCAAGGGTAATCTTGTTGACGGTACAGGTGAGCCTCTGATAGGTGCCACTGTAAAAGTAAAGGGAAATCCCGGTGTCGGTGCTGTCACCGACTTAGATGGTAATTTCAGTATCAGTGTTCCTTCAGAGAATTCTATCCTCGTATTTACATACGTAGGTATGAAGACCAAGGAAGTAAAGATTGGTACGAAGAGAGAGTTCAAACTTACCCTCGAAGACGACAACGCCATCGGCGAAGTTGTAGTCGTTGGTTATGGTCAGCAGAAGAAGGCATCTGTCGTAGGTTCCATCACCCAGACTACTGGTGAGGTTTTGGAGCGTGCAGCTGGTGTCAGCGACGTTGGTTCAGCCTTGACAGGTAACCTCCCAGGAGTTGTTACAATCCAAGGCAATGGTATGCCTGGTGAGGAGGAACCTCAGATTATCATCCGTGGTTCTAGTTCATGGAACAATTCCGACCCTCTCGTTCTCGTTGATGGTATTGAACGTCCTCTGAGCAGCGTGGACATCTCTTCTGTGGAGAGCATCTCTGTACTGAAGGATGCTTCTGCTACTGCAGTCTATGGTGTGAAGGGTGCCAATGGTGTCATCTTGGTTACCACCAAGCGTGGTCAGGAAGGCAAGGCTAAGATTGACGTTGGTTTCAATGCTACGTTGAAAGCTCCTTCTAAGTTGCCTAACAAGTACGACTCTTATGATGCGTTGATGCTTCGCAACCAAGTGGTAGAGCGTGAACTGGGCGTTTATCCTGAAGGTGTTTCATATCTTCGTCCTCAGTCTTTTATAGACAACTATCGAAACCAGACTACGCAGGAGCAGCGTGAACGTTATGCCAATGTGGATTGGCAGGATGCACTTTTCAAAAAGTCTGCTATGTCTTATAATGCCAACGTGAACGTGAGTGGTGGTACAAAATTCGTTAAGTACTTCGCTTCTGCTGATTTCGTGCATGAGGGTGACCTCTTCCGTGAGTATGACAATGGTCGTAACTACAACTCTGGCTATGGATACAATCGTATCAATGTTCGTAGTAACTTGGACTTTGCCATCACAAGTAGCACTACTTTGAAGGTAAATGTGGCTGGTAGCAATGGCGTAAGAAAAGCTCCTTGGAGTAACATGAGCAATAGTGAGTGGCAGATTGGTCAGCAGTGGGCTGGTGCTTATAACATCGCCCCAGATGTGTTCTTGCCACAATATTCTGACGGCACATGGGGATTCTATCCAGCTGCTTCCAATGTAAGTAACTCTGCACAGAATCTTGCTATCGGTGGTACAGCACAGGCTACAACCACTCGTATCAATACAGACTTTACCCTTGAGCAGAAATTGGATTTCATAACCAAAGGCTTGAATTTCCGTGGTACTATCTCTTGGGATAATGTTTTTGTTGAGACAGGACGAGGTATCAATGACTTGAATAATGAAGCCCAGACTAAGTATATTGATCCTGAAACAGGTCAGGTTACTTATGGTAAAGAACTTGAAGGACAGAACAAGTTTGATTGGCAGCAAGGTGTGAACTGGTCAACGGAAGGTGGTTCTGTAGATAATAACCAGACTGTTCGCAACCTCTACTATCAGTTGCAGCTCAACTGGGCTCGCAAGTTTGGACAGCATGATGTATCAGCCATGGGCTTGTTCTCACGTCAGGAGAATGCACGTGGTAGTGTGATGCCAACTTACCGTGAGGACTGGGCGTTCCGTGCTACCTATAGCTATGCAGGTCGTTACAACATCGAGTATAATGGTGCCTATAATGGATCAGAAAAGTTCAGCAAGGACAATCGTTTTGCCTTCTTCAATTCAGGTGCTATCGGATGGACCATTACTGAGGAAAACTTCATGAAGTATCTTCGTGACAAGCACATCATCGATATGTTGAAGTTCCGTGCTTCCTATGGTGAGATTGGTGATGACAACATTGGTGACCCATTTGATTCTAGTCGTCGCTGGTTGTATATGAGTCAGTGGGCGTATGGCGGCAAGAGTACTATGGATCTCGACCATACAGAGAGCATCTATACATGGTATCGACAGAACACTCTTGGAAATGATAATGTGAAATGGGAAACAGTTAAGAAAACCAACTTCGGTATTGATTATGGTTTCTTGGGAGGCTTGATTACTGGTTCTTTGGATTTCTTCTGTGATCGTCGTAATGACATCTTGATTTTCGGCTCCAACCGTTCTGTTCCTTCTTATTTCGGAACTACAGCACCTACTATTAATAAAGGTAAGGTTCGTACCAGTGGTTACGAGTGGGAATTGAAACTTAATAAGGTGTTTGCTAATGGCTTGCGACTCTGGGGTAATTTCAATATGACCCATGCCAAGAATAAGGTAATTTTGAAGGATGATGCCATCCTTACTCCAAATTATCAAAAGGAGGCAGGATTTGCCATGAATCAGTATCGCTCTTATATAGATAGGGGCTTTATCAATAATATTGATGATTTGATAGGTTCTCCGGCGCACGACTCCAATGACAATCACCGTTTGGTTGGTGACTATTACATTGTTGATTTCAATGGTGATGGTGTTGTTGATAGCAAGGACTCGGCTCCTGTAGGTTATAGCAGTAGTCCGCAGAACACCTATAATGCTACTGTTGGTTTCGAATGGAAGGGATTCTCTGCTTTCGCTCAGTTCTATGGAGTAACTGATGTGACCCGTGACGTATCATTGACAAGCTTTGGTAATATGCTTGATAATGTTTATGATACGGGTACTTGGTGGAATAAGAATCAAAGCAATGCAGAATGTATCCTCCCTCGTTGGGGTGCCACTGCTTCAAGTTACACCTATGGTACACAGTATATGTATGATGGCTCTTACATTCGTTTGAAGAATGTCGAGATTGCTTATACCTGGACCAAGGGTTGGATTAAGGCATTAGGCGTAAACTACCTCAAGGTTTACTTGAATGGTAATAACCTCTGGCTCTGGACTCGTATGCCTGATGACCGTGAGGCAAACCTCGGTGGTGGTGGCTGGTTGGGAGCATACCCTACGGTTCGCCGCTTCAACTTAGGTGTTAAATTCTCATTGTAATTATAAAAAAAAATATTCAGATGAAAAATAAGATAAAGACATTATTGTTGACGGGATGCGTCTCGCTGGCTCTCGGTACTTCGCTGAGTTCTTGTCAAGACTACTTGGACAAGGAGCCAGACTCAACAGTTTCTGCAGACGATGCCTTTGCCAATTTCCGTAATTTCCAAGGTTTCGTTGAGGAAATATACAACTGTATCCCTGATAAAGAGAAATGTAACTATTGTCCTTCATGGAACTGGGGTGATGATGAAATCTTCAATCCTGAGGCTGATAATAGAATGACCCATCAGGTTGATTTAGGTAACTTCCGTGCATGGGAATCTACTGGTAACTGGCTAAAGCGTGATGGTTCTTCTACTTCCACAAATAAGTTCGACCACGGTATTTGGAACCATGCGTGGTATTGCATCAGAAAATGTAATCTCGGTTTACAGAATATCGACAAGTTTGTGACTGGAAGTGCTGAAGAGAAAAAACTGATAGAGGGTCAGCTCTATTTCTTCCGTGCATGGTGGCATGAGGAATTGATGGAGTATTTTGGTGGTATGCCTTATGTGGATACTTATCTCGATGCCAATGCCGAGCTGAATTTGCCACGCCTTTCTTATCAGGAATGCGCTGATAAAGCGGCAGCAGATTTCCGCAAGGCTGCCGATTTGTTGCCTATTAATTGGGATAAGACTTCTGCAGGTGCTGCCACACAAGGTAAGAATGATCTTCGCATCAATAAGATCATGGCTCTTGGTTATCTTGGTAAAACCTATCTTTGGGCTGCTAGTCCTTTGATGAAGAATGGTGCGCAGACTGGTGCCAGCAAGAATGGCAAGACTTATGATTATGATCAGGAATATGCTAAGAAGGCAGCTGAGGCTTTTGGTGAACTGCTCTCTCTTGTGGAAGCTGGTCAGACACAATATGCATTGGCAGAGTTTAAGTACAAAGACATCTACAATCATGAGAAATCTGATGATGCCAATAGCTGTTTTTCTGATATATTCTATACCAAGAAGCAGAACTGGAAAATGCCAGGAACGGTTGAAGCTATCTTCCGTGGTCCATCTGCTGATTTCAATGGCTCTAACTGGAACACCTCTAAGGTCTTTGGCCCTAAGGTACAGAAAGTCGTTGATCGTGATAATGTCATTCACCAACCTACGGCCAACCTTGTAGAGGCTTATGGAATGGCTAACGGAGAACCAATCTATTTGGTTGAGAATGGTCAGTATGTACTCAATCCAAAGTCTGGTTTCGACCCTAAGCATCCTTTCAAGGATCGTGATCCACGTTTCTACCACGATATCGTCTTCGATGGTTTCAAGTATTTGAACGGATCACCTGGTCAGTATGCAGATTTACAGTATTGCCAATTATATACGGGTGGTAATATGCGCCCTATAGAAAATGCAAGCCGTACGGGTTATTTCATTCAGAAGTTGGTGCCTCATACTTGTAATGAAGTGGATAAAGATTACGACTGGGGTGCAGCTTTCCACTGCTATTTGCCATATATGCGTCTTGCAGACATATACTTGATGTATGCAGAGGCTTGTGCTGCATTCGGTGGTGCTACTGGCAAGTCTTCAAACTTTGGTAAGACCGCAGAAGATGCAATTAATACACTTCGCGACCGTTGTGGTGCTGGTCATGTTGCTCCAGAATTTGTTGCAGACAACCATAAGTTCATGGACGAGGTCCGTCGTGAGCGTGAGGTAGAACTTTCTTTCGAAGGATTCCGTTTTTGTGACTTGCAGCGTTGGTTGCTTCTGACAGAGGCACCATATAATCAAAAATTCTCACAGGAGTTTGACCGTGTGGAAAGTGCAGACTTCTATAAGAATCATGATCCTAAGGACGCTGAGGTTGCCAATTATCGCAGAGAGTTGATATTGACTCGTAATTTCAATACCAAGCACTATTGGTTCCCATTGCCAATCAAGGAGACTCAGCTCTATCCAGAGTTTAATCAAAATCCTGGCTGGTAAGGTTTAAAATTATAAATTAGTAATACTAAATGAATAATGATAGTATGAATTCAAGATTCAAATCATATAATTATAAGCTTTTTGTAGCAAGTCTCGTGGCTTTGGCTCCTCTTGGTGCCAATGCCAAGACTGCACAGACAAGCGAATCCGACACAGCCAGTGCCGACAAGGAGATGGTTCAGGTGGCTTACCGAAAGGTAGCCAAGGATGACCTCTTGGGCGGTGTGTCTGTAGTCGATGTAGAGAACTTGATGAAGAAGAACTACCATACTTATAGCCTCGACAATATGCAAGGTTATGTAGGTGGTTGGAATGGCAATTCTCTCTGGGGTATGGATGCCGACAACGCTGGTTATCTCGTCTTGGTAGATGGTGTGCCTCGTGAAGCTAACAACGTTCAACCAAGTGAGATTGCACAGATATCTTTCCTCAAGGGTGCGCAGGCTGTGGTGCTCTATGGTAGCAAGGCTGCCAAGGGTGCTGTAGTCATAACCACCAAGCGTGGTCATAATGACGGCTTGAAGGTCGAGGTGCAGGCTAATGCAGGTTTGAATGTAGCAAAGTCTTATCCTGAGTATCTTAGCAGTGCAGAGTATATGACTCTCTATAACGAGGCTCGTCGTAATGATGGTCTGTCTGAGCTTTATTCTACTGAGGACATCTATAATCATGGAGCAGGTTTGAACCCTTATCGTTATCCTAATCTCGATTTCTATTCTTCTGATTATCTCAGAAAGATGAACAGCCGTTATGAGGCTACTGCAGAAATCAGCGGTGGTGGTAAGCGAGCTCACTTCTATAGCAATATCAACTATTATCGCCAGGGCGATTATTTCAAGTTTGGTGAGGCTAAGAATAATAATACCCAGCGCTTCAGCGTTCGTGGTAATGTGGATATAGACATTACTGATGATATTAAGGCTTGGGTCAACTCCAGTGCAACCTTCTATGATTCTCATTCTGCAAAGGGTAATTACTGGGAAGCTGCTTCTACTTGGCGTCCTAATTTTCCACAGAATGCAGCTCCTCTTATCTCCACAGATATGATAGCCCCTAATGCTAAGGCTGCTTGGGACTTGATGAGCGTTGCGAAGTTGGTAGATGGCAAATACTTCCTTGCTGGTACTCAGGCAAACTCCTCTAATGTTTTTGCTGATATCTATTCTGCAGGAAGTAGTAAATTTACTAGTCGTCAATTCCAGTTTGATACGGGTGTCAATATCAACTTGCACAAGGTGTTGAAGGGCTTGTCTTTCGAGACTCATTTCGCAGTTGACTATGCCACCTCTTATAATACTTCTTTCGATAATAGCTATGCTGTTTATATCCCAACATGGGCTAACATCGATGGCAAGGATATGATTGTCGCATTGAAGAAGGAAGGTGAGGATAAAAAGTCTGGCAACCAGAACATCAGCGGAAGTACAGATAACCAGACCATGCTTTTCTCTGGTCAGTTAAACTACACCAATACTTTCAACAAGGTTCACAATCTGTCGGCAATGTTGATAGCTTCTGGCTTCCAGCAGTCGAAGTCTGGACAGTATCATAAGAACTCTAGTGCCAATCTTGCATTCGACGCTTCTTACAATTATGCCCAGAAGTATTACGCAGATTTTGGATTAGCTGCCATTCACTCTGCCCAGTTGGCTCCAGGTCATCGTGAGGCTCTCTCACCATCACTTTCTTTGGGTTGGAGACTCAAGAATGAGTCTTTCTTGAAGAATTCCAAGGTGGTAGATGACATGATGATTAGTGTATCAGGTAGTATTATCAATGAGGATATTGATATAGCAAATGGTGACAATCGCTACTATCTCTATCAGAGTATTTGGACTTCTGATTACGGCTATGGATGGTATGATGGATCTAGCGATAAATACACCTATTCAAAAAGAGGTGAGAACAAAGACCTTGATTTTATCAAGCGCAAAGAGTTGTCTCTGAATTTCAAGACATCCTTGTGGCAGAAATTGGTGACATTGGATGCAAGTTTCTTCATCAATTCGATGGAGGGTTATCTCATCTCTTCGCCAACATTCTATCCATCTCATTTGAATACTGGTTATCCAGCGGCTTCGTTTATGCCTGTACTTAATTACAACAATAATCGTAGAGTAGGATTTGATTTCGCAGCCAACTTCAATAAGAAGGTAGGTGATGTGGATCTCTCACTTGGTGTGACAGGTACTTACTATACAACCAAGGCTACCAAACGAGATGAGAACAACGTAGAGCAGTATCAGAACAGACAAGGAAAGGCACTTGATGGCATTTGGGGCTACAAGAGCGCAGGTCTCTTCCAAAGCGAGGAGGAAATCAAGACTTCTCCAGACCAAAGCTATTTTGGTGGAACAGTTAAACCTGGTGACATCAAGTATGTGGATGTAAATGGTGATAATAAAATTGACCAATACGACCAAGTCTTCTTGGGTAAGGGTGGTTGGTACGGAGCACCATTCACGCTTGGTGTCAATCTTACAGCTAAGTGGAAGAACTTTACCTTCTTCGCTCTTGGTACCGGTAACTTCGGTGCTTGGGGAGTCAAGAATAATTCTTATTGGTGGGTAAAGGGCGATAGCAAATATTCTGCTGTAGTTCGTAACCGATGGACAGAGGAAACCAAAGAGACTGCAACCTATCCTCGTTTGACATCTCTTGATGGTAACAACAACTTCCAGACATCAGACTTCTGGATGTACAAGACAGATGCATTCCGCTTGGCTAAGGTCCAGGTAACTTACGACTTGCCTAGTACTTTGTTCCAAAAGACATGGCTTAAGGGGTTGTCGGCATACGTAAGCGGAGCTAACTTGCTTACCATTTCAGGAGAGCGCGAAGTCTTAGAGATGAACGTTGGGTCTGCGCCTCAGACACGCTATTATAATATAGGTGTAAAGGCAACATTCTAATCATTTTAAAATGTAGAAAGAAATGAAAGTAAAAAATATATTTATATTAGCAGCAATGTCGCTTACCTTGGCTTCTTGCTCAGATCTTTTCGAGCCTGCAGAGGAAAACAACCGTGGCTTGGATGAGATTTACAATGAGCCAACATACGCTCAGGGACTATTGGGATATGGTTATGCGATGCTTCCTTACAATACCAAGAGTGTTACTGATGTTGCTACAGATGACGCTGTAAGCAATGACTTGACAAATGGCTATCTCAAGATGGCTACAGGTTCTTGGACTGCTAATAACGATCCTATGTCTAAATGGACAAATGGTCGTGCTAGTATCCAATATCTCAATATCTTCCTTCAGGAGGTAGATAAGGTAAACTGGGCAAAGGACGAGAATGCCCGTAAGATGTATTGTGATAGCCGTAAAGGTGAAGCTTATGCTTTGAGAGCTCTCAACTTGTATTATCTTTTGATGAATCATGGTGGATGGACAGCCGATGGCAAACTGCTTGGCGTTCCTAATTTGACAGTACCAGAGACTTCTACTGATGATTTCAACAAGCCACGTAATACATTCCAAGAGTGCTTGGATCAAATCTATAGCGATTTGGACCAGGCTGCCAAGCTTCTCCCTCTTGATTACAATGATTTGACTGATGATAACGATGTTCCTGCCAAGTATAAGGAAATCGGAGTAAAGACCGCAGGAGACTACAACCGTGTGTTTGGTTCCATTATGCGTGGTCGTATCAGCGGTCGTATCGCTGAGGCTATTCGCTCACAGGTATCTTTGCTTGCAGCTAGTCCTGCTTTCTCTGAAGGTACAAACGTGGATTATGCTAAGGCTGCTGACGATGCAGCTACCGTTCTTGACCGTATCAATGGTGTGAATGGTTTGTCTGCTACAGGTAATAATTGGTTTATGCAAACCAGGGAAATCGATGCGCTTGGCTCAGGTGCTTGTCCTGCTGAAATTCTTTGGCGTGGCAGTCGTACCAATGGTGCTGATGACTGGGATCTTGGTCTGAACCAAGAGTCTGATAATTTCCCTCCGTCTCTTTATGGTAAGGGTAGAATCAACCCAACTCAGAATCTGGTCGATGCATTCCCTGCTGTAAATGGTTATCCTATCACCGATGATCGTTCAGAGTATGATAAGTTGAATCCTTACAGCAATCGAGATCCTCGTCTTGACCTTTATATCATTCATGATGGTAGTACTTATAAGGGAAAGACCATTCATACAGACATTACGACGGCTAATAACAATGATGGTTTGAATAAGATTTCCAATTCTACTCGTACAGGCTATTACATGAAAAAGCTGTTGCGTGAGGATTGTAATCCTGACCCTAATGCAAAGAATGCTCAGTATCATTATCCTGTGTATATTCGCTATACTGAGATATTCCTCGATTACGCTGAGGCTGCCAACGAGGCTTGGGGACCAAAGGGTAAGGGATCTCACAACTACTCAGCTTACGATGTAATCAAGGCAATCCGTGAGCGTGCCGGAGTTGGCGAGTTTGGCGAGGATCCATACTTGGAAGAGTGCGCTGGTAGCAAAGAGAAAATGCGTGAGTTGATTCGCAACGAGCGTCGTTTGGAACTTTGTTTTGAAAATAAGCGCTTTAGTGATCTTCGCCGTTGGAAAGCTCCTCTAAATGAGGCTGTGCGTGGTATAGAAATCACTTCAGAGGCTGGTGTCCCATCATACAAAGAAATGAAGGTTGAGGATCGCAGCTATAAAGATTACATGTATTACGGTCCTATACCACAGAGCGAAATATTGAAGTGGAGCAACTTGCAGCAGAATAAGGGCTGGGAAGTAAAAAATAACGACTAATATTTAAAATGATGAAAACAATGAAGATAAGCAAATATTTGTCCATGGCTGCATTGGGAATCTTGGCTTTAGGCTTTAACTCTTGTGAGAATGGCAACCAAGAATTTCCTGATTATGAGGGCGGTACTACTGTATATTATCCTTATCAGTATATCGAACGTTCTGTAGTTTTAGGCAATGATGAGAATCGCGATAATACGGATGATAACAATCATGTATTGTATATCGTATCTACAATGGGTGGAGCATATAATGGAAAAAACATCACATTGAATGTAGATGTTGATAATTCATTGTGTGACAATCTGTATTTTGAGGATGGAGTCACTCCTGTAAAGCCAATGCCTAGCAATTATTATACAATTCCTACCAAGACGGTTGCGTATAATGGAAAATTGCAGGGACGTCTTCAGGTTAAGTTGGAGGATGCTTTTTTTGCTGACCCTGATTGTGCAAAGAATACATATGTAATCCCAGTTCGCATCAAGGAAATGGTGGGAGCCGATTCTATTCTTTCGGGTTCTCCTGCCGTTGCAGGTACAACTCCTGTTCGTACTGATGCTTCAGCTTGGTCTGTTGCTCCTAAGGATTATATCCTTTATTGCGTTAGGTTTATGAATCCATGGGATGGCTATTATTTCCGTAGAGGAACTGACAAGATTACAGAGAATGGACAAACTCATGAGGTAAAGCGTGAAGGTGCAACTCTTGAAAAGGATGAAGTGAGTCACATTACAACCAAGAGTTTGAAGGAATGTAATTTCGTAGTCTCTGTAAATAAAGCTGACGGCTCAAAGGTCTCTTGCAACTTGAAACTTACGTTCGATGATAATGGTAATTGTACCGTTACTTCTGATACAGAGGGCATGACTGCTTCTGGTTCAGGAAAGTTTGTAGAAAAGGGAGCTAAGTTGGCTTGGGGTAACAAGGATCGTGACATCCTGACTCTCAATTACAAGGTTGATTTCGGTTCTGGTATTGCATTGGAAACATCCGATCAGTTTGTTGCCGAGACTCGTGGTAACACCAATGGTGTTGTTCAATTCAGTCCTCAGTATATCAAGAAGTAATATTCTTGATAGATAAGTGTCATTCTAATAATTTGATTATTATGAAATTGAAAAATATTAATTTAGGTTTAGGCTTGATGGCTCTCTTGGCTTTGTCTTCTTGTGCTGATGACAAGTTCTCGGAGTACAGAACTGATATGACCAAGAATTTGAAGGATTATCAGTATCTGAATAACTACGAGCCTTTGAAGAAATACGTGGAAGATATGAAAGCTGCCGGCAAGTGCAATCCCGACTTTAAGTTGGGCATTGCGCTCGAAGCAGCCGAATTCAACAAGCAGGAACTTGTATATTGCCTTGCTGGTAGCAATTTCAATGAAATGACTGCTGGTAATGCCATGAAAATGTCTTCTTGTGTGAAAGATGATGGCAGTACGGATTTTTCGTTAGTCAAGGAGTTCGTCAAGAATGCGCAAGATGCAGATATGACGATTTATGGTCATACGCTGGCTTGGCATTCTCAGGCAGCCAATAAGTACCTCAAAAATCTTATCAAGGATAAGGAACTGCCACCTGATCCAAATGGTGGAAACAAGTACTTGGAGATTGCTTGTGGCGAAGCTGGTGCCAATCAATGGGATAAACAGATTAGTTATGTGTTGCCTAAGGCATTGGTTAAGGGACAAAGTTACGTGATGACCGTTAAGGTAAAGGCTTCGGATGGTGGAACTTTTGCTGCTTGGCCTATTTGGGAAGCAAGTGATAATAAAAACCAATGGGGTGGTAGTAATGATGTTCAGTATATGGCTACTTATGACCTCTCTGGGGATTATTCTACTTTGACGTGGGAGTTTACAGCCAATTTCCCTATTGATAAGCTTCAGTTTGTGTTCGGTAACGTAGGAGGAACCATTTCTTGCGATGACTTTAAGTTGACGAAAGCTGGTTCTGATGAGAATCTTATTGAAAATGGAGACTTTGCAAAAGAGTCGGCTCATGGTTGGAATCCGACTGGCTGTACCATCAAGGTGGCTTCTGCAGCCGCAGCTGTCGAGGTAGAACAACTAGTTAATGAGCAAACCTATAAAGATGGATCTTTCCCATTCTTTGCTATGGGATGCGAACCACCTGTTGTGAATGGTGCTATCCATTTTGTTCCAACAGGAGATTGGTCTCAGTTCTTTGTTATGCCAGGTGGCGAAAATACGCTTTCTGAGGAGGGTAATTATGTGGTTTATCTTGACTTGTCTGCTTCAAAGGATGCTAGTGGAGTAGAATTGACTATGCAGAATGGTTGGGGTGGCAGTGACCAGCAAATTACTGTAAGTGTACCTGTTTCTGCTGGTCGTCATACCGTAAAACTTCAGATGCCTAATATTGTTGGAGGTAATTATGATATTATCTTGAAACCACAGACAGCAGATGCTACTTTGGATGTACATTCTGTTAAGGTTTGTCAGGTCAAGAATCTCAACTCCATTCCTCTTACAGATGAAGAGAAGAAAAATGCTCTTACCACTGCCATGGGAACTTGGATTGATGGTATGATGGAGGCTACTGATGGTTATGTTACATCTTGGGATGTTGTTAATGAGGCGATCTCTGGTAAGGTTGGTGCTGATGGATTCAATGAGTTGCAGCATGCAACTAATGCTCCTGCTTCTGATGTAGCCAATAGCTTCTACTGGCAGGATTATCTCGGTGATATCGACTATGTTCGTACAGCCGTAAGAGATGCACGTAAGAGCTTTGCTGAGCACAATGGTGATCCATCTAAGTTGAAGCTCTTTATCAATGACTACAACTTGGAAGGTTACGGGGATCAGCACGCTAAGCTGAAGAGCTTGATCCACTGGATTGGTCTGTGGGAAGATCTTAATGCAGAGGAGCCTGTTGTTATCGATGGTATTGGTACACAGATGCACGTAACATGCTATGGTGATGCAACTAAGCAGGCTAAGCTTCAGAGCGACATCGAAGAGATGTTTAAGTTGATGGCTAAGACAGGTAAGCTCGTCAAGATTTCTGAGCTTGATATGGCTTATGAGGATGAGGCTGGTACTTCTGTTACCTTCGACAAGATGACTGAGGAGCAGCACAAGCAGATGCGTAGTTTCTATACATTCATCATCCAGAAGTACTTCGAGCTGATTCCACAGGCTCAGCAGTATGGTATCACTCAGTGGTGTGCTACTGATTCTCCTAAGGATTCAGGTTGGCGTCCAGGTTGCCCTACAGGTCTTTGGGATAGCAACTATCTCCGCAAGCACACATACGCAGGTTTCGCTGCTGGTCTTGGTGCTCCAGAATATTGGAAGGACGCCAAGTAATTACTCTAAAAGACATTAGTTTTAGGTTTTATCATACAAAGATTAACCGAAAAAAAATGTTAGTCGTTAAGGTTGGTCGTGTCGTGATGACATGACCAATTTTTTTATCCAAAAGCATCTTTATAATTGATATTTAACATATAACAAATGAGACGTTTAATAATTATCGCTTCTCTTTTCATGAATCTGTGCCTTCCTATGGGGACACAGGCAAGTAATGGGGGCAATGTAAGCCCCGATCCTAATTTTCAAATTTATCTCTGTTTCGGACAGTCGAACATGGAGGGCAATGCCGCCATTGAAGACATCGACCGGATAGGAGTAAATCCAAGATTCATGGCAATGTATGCCGTGGATGATGAAAAAGCTGGATGGAAAAAAGTACAGTGGCATACTGCCGTTCCTCCTCAGGCACGACCAGACACTGGCCTCACTCCTGTAGATTATTTCGGAAGAAAGATGGTGGATAACCTGCCAGACAGCATCAAGGTGGGAACCATCACCGTGGCTGTGGGTGGCGCCAGCATCGACCTCTTCGACAAGCGCACCTGCAAGGCGTATCTGAAGAAGCAGCCCGACTGGATGAAGAACTTCGCTTCCCAGTATAACGGCAATCCATACGCCCGACTCA
>ERZ1023892.96-NODE-96-length-28575-cov-32.354909_pt1 | contig 28575 bp, 29 predicted proteins | sample MGYA00380397_ERZ1023892 | MGnify/ENA primary metagenome ERZ1023892 (study PRJEB33179, sample SAMN07448999) | human gut metagenome | biome: Human-gut; feature: Human associated habitat; material: Faeces | host: Homo sapiens | place: India: Bhopal | collected... | reverse complement strand
GCAAGTCCCGAGTAAGCCCTAATAGCGGGAATTACATAGCCAAGAGCAAGGGTGTCCATTGCGAGGTGGAATCTGAAGGAAGCCGGCGGCAAACATCTGACCTAACGAACAGAAACTTCATACAAGGCATATGACCGTGGGTAAGGTTGCTAAACAAACCAAAGCCCTATAGCTATTCGGAACGGTCGGTGGAGTTTCCTTGAGCTTGCGAAAAAATGAAGTAGGTATAAGATGAAAAGATAATGCCCTTATCCGAGGAGGTCTCACGGACGCTTCAAATAGTTGCTTTTACGAAAGAAGCGGAGTAAAGCTTGCCGTGAGAAGTCAGCAGACGCCATAGTAGTGCAATACTCGATAATGTTGCACGAAGGGCTGAACCTAACAATTAAACAATAGTAATTGAAACATACTGGTGCAACAAGCCATAAACCAAGTATTGACTCCCATCTATGAGAACCAATTTTCCAAGACGAGCTACGGCTTTCGTCCGAGACGAGGATGCCATGACGCACTACGAGGAGCGCAAAGGATAATCAACGAAGGCTACATATATGTAGTAGACCTTGACCTTGAACGCTTCTTCGATACCGTGAGCCATAGCAAACTCATAGAAATTCTCAGCCGTACCATCAGAGACGGCAGAGTGGTCAGTCTTATACACAAATATCTCCGAAGTGGCGTAATGAACAAAGGTTTGTTTGAAGTGAGCGAGGAAGGAACTCCTCAAGGAGGACCGCTAAGTCCGTTGTTGAGTAATATAATGCTCAACGAATTGGACAAAGAACTCGAACGCATAGGACTCCCCTTTGTGCGTTATGCCGATGACTCGATGATATTTTACAAGTCCAAAAGGGCTGCAATGCGAGTGAAGGAGTCTATAACCCAATTTATAGAGAATGCTCTATATCTCAAAGTCAACAAGGAGAAGACTATAGTGTCGTATTGAGGGTGGGTAGGCTATTATCACCTTGCCAATATGAAGCGTCTCTTGCTTGTAACAGACGAATGGCTAAGGCGTAGAATACGCATGTGTATATGGAAAGCTTGGAAGAAAGTCAAGACAAAAGTGGCAAACCTCATAAGATGTGGTATTAATAAATACAAAGCATACGAATGGGGTAATACTCGCAAGGGCTATTGGCGAATAGCTGACAGCCCTGTTCTAAAAAGGGCGATAGATAACAATAAACTACGCTCCGCAGGGTATGCTACTTTAATGGAGGCGTATCTCGAATGGTATCCAAAATAGGAACCGCCGTATGCGGAACCGCACGTACGGTGGTGTGAGAGGTCGGAAAACGAAAGTAGGAAGAAAACTGCTTCGTTTTCCTCCTACTCGATTCAGACTTGGTGTAGAGATTAGAATCTCAGCTGCTTCCAGCTGTCAGTCAGATTCTCTGTCACGTTGGTGGTAGGAGTCTGAGGCTTCTGGAGCTTCATTGTCATGGCCCTGCGGCTCACGTTGTTCTTGATATAGTCAGACAACTCGCCGAACGAAATCTGTCCGTAGTTGTCACGGATTTCCTTAATAAGGTAGTAAGTGAAGAGGCCGTGTCCCTCTTCCTTGCAGCCCTGAGCAGTCTCGTTGCCCTGAGCGGCAGAGAACACCACGAGCTTACCGTTGCTCAGAGTGCCCTCCTCGGCAGCGATTTCGGTGCCGCGCAATCCCTCGTTCACGCTTTCATTGTTACGGTTGATGCCGCTGAAGCAGGCGTCGAGGAAGATGGAAGTCTGGTTGAAGTCAAGGTCGCCGATGCTTGCATAGAAGTCGTTGAGGGCGATGCCGTTCGCCGGCTTTGTGCCGCGGATGTCGGTGGGCAACAAGTAAGCCTTGTTAGAGTCATGGATGTCAGGCACACCGTGACTGGCATAGTAGACGATGAGCTTCTTCATTTCACGGTTCTTGATGCTCTTAAGCCACTGGAACTCCTCCTCGCTGATCATAGCCTTTGTTCCGTCCTCCACGAGGTGGATGTTCTCAACGGGGATGCCGAGAGTCTTCTCGCAATACTCTCTGAAGACGCGGGCGTCATGGATGGCGTAAGGAACGCCAGGAGCGAAGCGATAGTTCTGGTTGCCGATTACGAGAGCGTAAGTATCGTTGCGGATAACCGAAGACATCGGGATGAGCGAGTCGATCTCTGATGTGCGGTAGTCATAGTCGACGAGCGAACGAGAAGCCGTGTTGCCACCCAGATATTTGTCAACGGCGTCCTTTGAAAGACCGAAGGTATTGGCGTTGCCTACATTGATGTAAGAGGGCAGACGATGAATCTCGCCGTCGTAGAGGGCGTGACGTGTCTTGCCGTTCACCTTCACCTCGTTGGCAAAGGCGTAGTGACCAACGACAGATGTCGGGCTTACCTCGATGATCTTGATGCCTGTACAGTTTACGTAAGCCTGATCCTCGATGACGCAGTGGTCAGGAACCTTTACTGAAGGCAGCGTTGTACAACCGGCGAAGGCGATGGTCTCCACCTTCTTTATGCTCTGAGGCAGTGATATGGTGCGCAGACGTGAGCAGTTCATAAATGCTCCCCAGCCGATTTCAGACATGCTGGTACCAGCGAATACCACCTCGGAAAGCTCCTTGCAGTTAGCAAATGCGTAAGATCCGATACGTGTGATGCCCTTACCGATAGCCACGCTTCTCACGGGGAACTTCATCTTCACCCAGGGAGCCTGCTTGTTGGGGTTGTAGTCTGGTATGGCGGCTCTGTGTTCCTTGCCTTCCTTTGTGAGCGTCACATTGGTGATGGCGAGCGTCTTTCCGTCAAACACCCACTTTATCTCATTATTCAAAAAGCCCTCGCGGATGCCGGATGTGTATTGTGCCGATGCGTTCATTGCACAAACGATGGTCATCAGGGCCATAAGGATAAACTTCTTCATAGCTTATATATTTTTAGATATATTTTTCCACTTTGTTAATAATATAGCTTACTGCTGTGGTTGGAATTGGGGATTAGAAGCGGAAAGTGATGTAGAACTTGCTTGTTCCGCTCTTGAACTTTGTCTTGTCCTTGCCAAAGTTCTCCGTATTGAAATGCTTGTATTCGGCAGAGCTGGTGCGATACTCGTATCCCAGACCCATCATCTTCCAGTGGAGGTTTACGCCGAACGAATTGAATGCTCCGAGACCCCACAGCACCTTGGTGGCACTTGCCATCTTCACGTGGTCCTGATTTTCTTCATCATTGTTACGGTCCTTTTTCTTGTCGTTAGACATGAAGATGAAGGAACCTCCGAATCCGATGTGCCAGTATACGTTCACCTTGATAAAGTCGAGCTGCTCGTTGTGCAATGCTGCGAAAGGTGCGACGGTATAAGAGGGACCGATACCAAGACCGATGTTAGCCTCCACCTTCTCCAGGTTCCACGGGGTCTTGTAGTAATCGCCGTTCTTGTCCGAGCTGTCATAGCATTTGTTGTCGGCGTCACACTTGCTCTTGAAGTGATTGACGTTAATGTCGAGGCAGGGCACGTCAATAGCCCACATTCCCCATAAAGGCTTCTTGGTCAGACGGTGGTTATAGCCGAGCTGCAAAGACACGCCCCAGTCGCTTGAGAAGTCGTACTGGTCATCGTTCGACTTGAGACTTGTGGTGTTTGTGGCGATGTTGAGATAGGTACGTCTCTTCCACATGTCCAGGTAGTGCTTCTCCGTGTTGTTGTTAGTGATGACCTTTTGCTGCATTTTCACGATGTCGCTGACTGTCGTTACCTCAGTAGTGTCCTCATCCATGTCGAGATTAGGAATCGTGATGACGTCCTGGGCGTATGCACATGGTGCGAAAGCCAAAAACGCAGCGATGATAGATGTCTTGATCTTTTTCATATAATATTGTTTTTATTGTTAATTCTTAGCATTGGCATTTGTGATGACCAGCCACTGCGAACGGTCGACCACCATGTCGTTGTCGCGTTTTCTTGTCTTACGGAGCCATTTCTCGAAGTCGTCAATGTCCACAGAGTTGGCGTGACGGAAGTCGCCTGCGTCGTCGTTGCACTTCGTGAATGGGTTGGGCGAGAAAATCAGCACCACGTTGTTTAGCTCCAACGGCTTGTCGGTCACCATTCTGTATGGTGTGGCATTCACGTCGAAATCTCTGTCGAAGAGCACGTATTCCTGACCTGCCATAACCTCGAAGCGTCCTGAAGTGTTGCTTCTGTAAGGCAACCAGCAGCTCGCTTTCTTGTTGGAAGAGTCGAGAACGTAAATGGCAAGATAGCCTGATACGGGCGACTTGAACTTGATGTATATTCGGTCTCTGTTGTTGAACTTGTTGCTTTGGTAGCTATCCGTAGTTCCTCCACAAAGGACGCTCCATCTCAAATCAACGGACGGCTGTGTTATCTCGCGAGCCTCACCCCACACTTCCGCACTGAAGGTCAGGCGGTCTGCCTCATAACCCACCTTGAACACGGTGGGTTTGCTGTCGCCCAGCCACTCTGCTGCCGAACAGGCTTCTATCTCTTCCACGAACCGACTGATGGCTTCACCGCTGATGTCCATATCCAACATGTTAGTGTTAGCCTTGATGTTCTCATTAAACTTTTCCTTTATTGCCTCGTTCTGTGCACCTACGATGCATTTGTGTCGCATCTCTGCAAGGGAGAACTTCTCGTCTTCGCCTACCGTATAGGTGTAGACTCCGTGTACGTTTTCGGTTCGTTGGGCAAAAGATGGTACCGCAATAAATAGGAGCAATGCGCCTATTATTGTCTTTTTGATATTCATATCTTACTGTTTCCTTATTTTATTGGCACGACCGTAGCTTCCTTATCCTTGAAGTTTGGCATCTGCACTCCTATCGGCGCATTGATGTAAGTAGGGTCGCACACTGTATATTCTTTTTGGTTATACATATAATAATCTCCCAATATTTTGCGCCCCATCGTTGCATGGCATACCATTCATAGCGTATTCCAGTTTCTGCCTTATTGCGCTTAGACAATGGTTCTTTATACTGAAGCATATGATTATACACAGCAGGATATTGTTCCTTAAAAGCCTCTTCCGCCTTATCAGATGCGCCCTTTATAGACTCGTCAAATTGATAAGGAAAATGCCATGGAATATAAATCAACCACAAGTTTGCCCAGTTATATCCATACCTCTTGATATCCCTGCCTCGGAGAATCGGTCGTATAAGTTCAGCCGTCCGTTCACGTTCATCCTCGGATTGGCAGTTGGCAAGAATCTCTTCACGCTTTTCCGTTGAGATAATAAATGCCTCATTATAACCAGTAAGCACACCACGGTAGATATTTATATCCCAATCTTTGAGCGGAGTGCCTACGGCTTCTATCTTACGCTTTATGCTCTGTTCTATTGGTGACAATATTACCCAACTGTCGCTATTCGCAAATTCACATACAGAACCGCTCTGCTGCACAAAAACGCTCAGTTCTGTTCAGACAAAAAATGCTTGATATAACGATCAAGAGTATTTCTATCAACCTTACACAGCTTTGCAATTTTGCGCTTCGAAACATTCGCTTTAAGCAGTTCTCGAATAAGTGTTTCTTTTCCGTGTAACTTGTATTTCTCGGGAGCACTCTTTCGCCCTTTTGGTCTGCCAAGTATAACGCCCTCTGCTTTTTTACGCGCCAAAGCTTCCTTGGTTCGCTGACTGATAAGGTTGCGCTCAATCTCGGCAGACAAACCAAAAGCAAAGGCAAGCACTTTGCTTTGGATGTCGTCACCAAGGCGATAGTTGTCTTTGATTGTCCAAACGCGGCACTCCTTGGTCATGCAAATGTTCAAGATTTCCATAATCATGAATAAGTTGCGGCCAAGTCGGGAAAGTTCTGCACAAATGATGAGATCGTCTTTTTGTACTCGCTTCAGAAGTTTTCCCAGCTCTCGCTTGTTGTATGCTTTCGTTCCACTGATGGTTTCCTCAATCCAACCATCAATCACAAGTTTGTTGCGTTCGCAGAATTTGTTGATTTCAAAACGTTGGTTCTCTACTGTCTGTTTGTCGCTGCTGACTCTAATGTAACCGTAAATCATAATTGTCTATTTTAATTTCTATTATAAGGGAGCTTCCCATTTGTTTGTTTTATAAAGAATGAGCAGGCTCTCACTTAATAGAAAACTAAGTGATTGACCCCAATAGACAAATGTGTTTCACTAAAATCTTCTCAACTGCGCATTATCATAAGCCAAGAATATCGTCAGGAACACAGAAACGGCAAGGGCACAAGCCATGCAAATAACCAAGAACAGGCGGAAGTGCTTACTTCGATACATCTTCTTTATCCAATACCAAGGATATGTCAGGAAAATAAATCGTGGCAAGGCTTTTATGGTTTGCGGTATGGGTGGTTGCTCTATTGTCTTGGATTTCATTTCTTGCATAAGCTTCATCATTGCTGTATATCGCTTTTCCGTCAGTTGGATATTGCGATTAAGAGTCTCTGCATTTTTATTGCAGTTAGCTGTGACGATGTTATACATATTGGCAAGTTCCGTAAAGGAACCAACAATCTTGTCCACATATTTCTCATCATCATAAAGGCGAGACTGCAAGGCCATATCTACGGCTTGAGATATAAGCTCAGTCAATTTGTCATCATCAAGCTTTTGTGATGGCGTTAATGTTTCAGGGTTATTACGTTGCTGATAATATTTTGTAAAACAAACATATCTACATCGCCTCATTTTTAAATGATACAAAAAAAGCGTACAACCAAAATCAATATGATTTCAGTTGTACGCCTTATTATTTATTCTTGTTAAGAATGTCTATTCTTAAAAGAATACTTACTTAACTTCTTCAAAGTCAGCGTCCTGTATTGTCTCGTCGCCCTTAGTATTGTTTGTCTGCTGCTGTGCACCAGCCTGAGCGTCAGCACCTGGCTGTGCTCCACCCTGATACATCTGTGCAGAAGCAGCCTGCATAACATTATTAAGGTTGGCAATAGCTGTATCTATAGCTGCAACATCGGCTGCCTTATGGGCATCCTTAAGCTGCTGAAGAGCCTGCTCGATGCCTGGCTTCTTGTCGGCAGGAATCTTATCACCGTTGTCCTTAAGGAAGTTCTCGGTGGTGAATATCATAGAGTCTGCCTGATTGAGCTTGTCTATCTTCTCGCGCTCAGCCTTATCCGAAGCAGCATTCTGCTCTGCCTCAGCCTTCATGCGGTCGATTTCCTCCTTGCTCAAACCTGAAGAAGCCTCGATACGTATAGCCTGCTCCTTGCCTGTAGCCTTATCCTTTGCAGATACGTTAAGGATACCGTTGGCATCGATATCGAATGTAACCTCAATCTGAGGAACACCACGACGAGCTGGAGCAATACCCTCAAGGTTGAACTGACCAATAGACTTGTTCTGAGCAGCCATAGGACGCTCGCCCTGAAGTACGTGAATTGTTACGGCAGTCTGGTTGTCGACAGCTGTTGAGAATACCTCGCTCTTCTTTGCAGGGATAGTTGTGTTTGCGTCGATAAGCTTTGTCATTACACCACCCATAGTCTCGATACCGAGAGTAAGAGGAGTAACGTCGAGCAATACGATGTCGCCTACACCGCTCTCCTTGTTAAGGATAGCACCCTGGATAGAAGCACCTACGGCTACAACCTCATCAGGATTAACACCCTTTGAAGGCTCCTTGCCGAAGTAGTTCTTAACGAGAGTCTGAACAGCAGGTATACGGCTTGAACCACCTACGAGGATAACCTCATCGATATCGCTTGTCTGGAGCTTAGCGTCGCGCATAGCGTTCTGGCAAGGAACAAGACATGCCTGGATAAGGTTGTGGGCAAGCTGCTCGAACTGTGAACGAGTCAATGTCTTAACCAAGTGCTTTGGCACGCCACCCTCGGCTGAGATATACGGAAGGTTGATCTCGGTAGAAGTTGTGCTTGAAAGCTCAATCTTAGCCTTCTCGGCAGCTTCCTTAAGACGCTGCATAGCCATAGGGTCCTTAGAGAGGTCGATGCCCTCGTCAGCCTTGAAGCCATTAACAAGCCAGTCGATGATAACCTGGTCGAAGTCATCACCACCGAGGTGAGTATCACCATTGGTAGAAAGTACCTCGAATACGCCGCCACCGAACTCAAGGATAGAGATATCGAATGTACCACCACCCAGGTCGAATACGGCAATCTTCATATCCTTGTTAGCCTTGTCAACACCGTAAGCCAAAGCTGCGGCTGTAGGCTCATTTACGATACGCTGAACGTTCAAACCTGCAATCTGACCAGCCTCCTTAGTTGCCTGACGCTGTGAGTCAGAGAAGTATGCAGGTACAGTGATAACAGCATCTGTAACCTCCTGACCGAGATAATCCTCAGCAGTCTTCTTCATCTTCTGAAGTACCATAGCCGAGATTTCCTGCGGAGTATACTTGCGGCCGTCGATGTCTACACGTGGATAACCACCCTCGTTGACAACACTAAACGGAACACGAGTTACCTCCTTAGAGCACTGCTCATAGGTCTCGCCCATGAAGCGCTTGATTGAATATACGGTGTTCTTAGGGTTAGTGATAGCCTGACGCTTTGCAGGATCACCTACCTTACGCTCACCATCCTTTACAAAACCAACGATTGAAGGAGTTGTACGCTTGCCTTCGCTGTTGGCGATTACTACTGGTTCGTTGCCCTCAAAAACGGCAACACAAGAGTTTGTAGTACCTAAGTCGATTCCAATAATCTTTCCCATAGTTGTATTTTTTTATTTTTTATTTCTTGTTTGTTAATTAATACGGCGAACGTATCATCTGTTTAATACTTTCGTATTTCAGAACTGCGTTCGCCGTATAATATACAAATGGTATGCCAAAAACTAATCTACTTAGTAAATACTGACAAACATAGTTTGTTGAAACCTGTCAATATGGCATAAATAAGTAGATTTAGTGGTTTTGTATGACAATATTGTACTATAAACTCTATATTTTATTTAAAATCTGAAACCGCATCCTACTGTGAATGGGTGCCATTCTGGAGCATACTTGGTGCGTAATAATGGTGTAAGGGCAGTACGTGCATATAGCATAAAGAATCCGTATCCGACACGAGCCTCAAGGTTTATACCTATTGGATTCATGTTTACGTCCTTTGTCAGGGTGTGCCTTTTGCCCAATTTATATCGTGAGCGTTCGTTGAAACGAAACTCTATTGATGGGCCAAAGGCAGCATATACATCGTCGCCACCTATGCGGTTAGACCATTCAAGCATGATAGGAAAGCGCAATGCCCAGTAGCTTAGATAGCTTTTAGAAGGACGCTTGTCGTCGCCTTCTTCGCTTTTGAATGGTTGCATACTTGTTATGCCGTCAACAGTGTTGAGCACATAGTCGGTATTGAAATGATGGCTGACACAGGCCAGCGACATAGCCGACGTTAAAGCCCAAGAGCTGTTGAATGGATATTCGAACGAGAATCCATTGATACCCCATTCCATTGACTTGCTGTCACGTGTATATATTCCAGCTGATGATGCACCGAATGCAGAGCCTGACAATATATTCAAACCGAAGAATATTCCTGGATAGTGGCTGTATTCCTGGCTTTTGCGTTTGTACGTTCTTCTGGGAATGAAGGGCGACGTTATATATACCTGTTCCACTTGCTGACCGTCGAGGTATTGTGTCTCAAGTGTCTTCTCAAGCTCGCTACCATTAGCTTTGTAAACTTTTACATTTGTACGCTCGCCTGTTTGGCTTATTTCGTACTTCTGTTTGTTGAAGACAAAAGTGGTGTCATATGTATTCTTGTTGGATATAGTGTTCTTTTCGGAGTTGTTGTCCTGTGCTGATGCAATGGCAGGCATAATAGCCAATGCCAAGGCTAATGTTCTGATGTTCATAATTCCTGTTTATTAAATTTGTAGATATTGGTAAAAAGAGAAGTAGCTTTGTCTACCAACCTCTCTTGGTGTAGCATATTGTCATGATGTCTTCAGGCGAAAGGTCGCCCTCGATGTATATAACAGCTCCTTTGCCTTTGCTTGTGTGACTAAATAGAACGTATCGGTTTATACCGTTGGCATGTGGCGGCATCATGTAATATCCGCTTGCTATGCTTCCGTTGTCAATAACCTCGCGTATCTTCTTTGCCGCACGTCTGTCTGTTTTAAGATGTGTATTGATGTCAGCAGCATATTTATCGGGGTATGTCAGACTCTTATATATAATAAGGTGGAATCCGCGCAGCTTGGTGTTCTTCATTACCACCATCTTGCATCCCTTCGAATGTCCGTATTGTTGGAATATGTTGTTGACGGCAAGGCCCTCTTGTGCATTGGCCATGCCAAGACCGATTAGGATAAAGCAAATAGTCAGAGCTGTCCTAATCGATAACAGCGGAGGCTTATGCAGTATATTTAATAAGGTGTGCATAATATATATATGTTATAATATTAATAATGTGTATTGTCGTATTGTGATGCCAATTGCTAAATATAGATTATTGCATCATGTCGAGAGCGCTAAATGGGTCTTCGTCATCGCAAGCCACAATCTGCAATGCATCGTCGGCCTGTTGTCTTATCACTTTAGGATTGGTATACACCTTTCCGTCTATTAAGGCATAGTTTTGTGGCATTGGCTCAAATATATTCTTTATCGATGGTACAAGCAATACCAAAGCTATAGCTGCGGCTGCCACAGCCGATGCTGTCCATATACGTGGTTTTGTCAGAATATGATGTAGTGGCCTAGTGCGTATTGTTGGAGTTATGCTCTTTTCTTCTGTTTCAGAATAAAGTGTTGCCTCAGATGCAAGGCGCTCTTCGTCTACAAAACTGAACAAGGCACGTAGCGGACGCCACTCTTCAGGCACGTCGTCTCCAGCGAGTTGGAACCATGTGTGCAGTGTTGCTTCCTCGTCATTGGTTGTTTCGCCTGACATATATCGCTCTATAAGCGTACGTATGTCAGTATTTTGCTTACCGTTATTGATGTTCTTTATCATAGCTTGCTTCCTTTCATCATTATTTTAATGTAAGTTTCGCGTATCTTAGTTCGCGCCCTTGACAGATTGCGACGCAGGTTATCGGCTGTACAACCGGTAATCTGCATAATCTCGTCGGCGGTGTAACCTTCTATCTCCTTCATTCTGAATATCTGTTGTTGCAATGGTGGCAGCTGGTCAACGATGTTGCGTATCAGCCTTGCCTCGTCGTGCAGTTCGGTGCTTCTGTCATCTACGGCAATATCTATCCGTTCGGGCATTGTAGCAGTATGGCTTTCGTGCCGCTGTTGGTCCAGAAATAGGTTGTGTATCATAGTTATGGCAAGCGACTTTAGTTTGTCTTCAGCTTCAAGTTGTTCGCGTTTGTTCCATAGTCGCAGCATAACTTCCTGCACAAGGTCTTCGGCATTGTCTGCCGACCCTGTGACACTCAGCGCATAGCTTAATAGCTCGTTGCGCATGGGCAGGACGATATGGTTGAATTCGCTTGGTTTCATAACTGATACATATATATAACGTATGAAGTGGCCAAATCGGACATCGAAATGTAGAAAAAAGTATGAATTAAGCGATAAAAGTTGTAAAACACTCGAAAACCGACCTTTTTTTATTAACTTTGTACAATTTGAGTTTCAATATCAGAATATAAAATATAACCAACCAATAAATGGGCAAAGGAAAACTGGCGAAGTTCGCCGATATGGAAAGATACGAGAACGTGTTTCAGTATCCGTTCTCTGTAGCCGATAATGTGCCGTTCGACATGAAGGGTCATTGGCGTGATATGTATTTCAAGAACTCTAACCCTATAGTGCTGGAGCTTGGCTGCGGCAGGGGTGAGTATACCGTAGGACTTGCAAAGATGTTTCCCAACATCAACTTCATCGGTGTAGACATCAAGGGTGCGCGTATGTGGACAGGTGCTACACAGGCTCTGAATAAAGGATTGAAGAATGTTGCGTTCCTTAGAACCAACATCGAGATAATAGACCGTTTCTTCTCAGAGGGCGAGGTTCAGGAGATATGGCTCACCTTTAGCGACCCGCAGATGAAGAATCCACGCAAGCGTCTTACATCTACTTACTTTATGGAGCGCTACCGCAACTTCCTTCAGGATGGTGGTACAATACACTTGAAGACCGACTCAAACTTCCTCTTTACCTATACCACATATATGCAGCAGCACAACAATCTGCCGTTGCTGTTCCGTACAGAGGACCTTTATCATACTGAAGGACTTGACCCACAGACACAGGAAATACTGGGCATACAGACATATTACGAGAGTATGTGGATAGAGCGCGGACTCAACATCAAGTACATTAAGTTCTCGCTGCCTAAGGAAGGCGAGCTGACAGAGCCTGAAGTGGAGATTCCGCTTGACGAGTATCGCAGCTATAACCGAGATAAGAGAAGCCCAAAAGAAACGGCATTGTGATTTTTGAGTATTATCAAAAACTCAAAATCGGCTTTGCCGACAACTCAAAATTCAAAACTCAAAATTCAAAACTCAATATAATGACATTATATCCTAAACTCATAATGGATGCGCTTGCAACCGTAACCTATCCCGGCAATAAGAAGAATCTTGTTGAGGCTGATATGGTGGCCGACAACTTGCGCATAGATGGTATGAAGGTATCGTTCTCGCTCGTGTTTCCACGAGACACCGATCCATTTCTAAAGTCAACAGTTAAGGCAGCCGAGGCTGCTATCCACTACCATGTATCTAAGGATGTGGAGGTGACCATTGGCACCGAATTCCTTTCAAAACCTCGTCCGGAAGTGGGCAAGCTTCTGCCTAATGTAAAGAACGTTATTGCCGTAAGCTCAGGAAAGGGTGGAGTGGGCAAGAGTACAGTGGCAGCCAATCTTGCCATAGCCTTGGCACGTCTTGGTTACAAGGTAGGACTGTTAGATTGTGACATCTTTGGTCCATCGGTTCCTAAGATGTTCCAGGTTGAGGATGCACGTCCATATGCGGTAAAGAAGGACGGACGCGACCTTATTGAGCCAATCGAGAAGTATGGCATCAAGGTGCTTTCTATCGGATTCTTCGTCAATCCCGACACCGCAACACTTTGGCGTGGCGGCATGGCATCCAACGCATTGAAGCAGCTTATAGCCGATGCCGATTGGGGAGACCTCGACTATTTTATACTCGATACACCTCCAGGAACAAGCGACATCCATCTTACATTGCTACAGACACTTGCCATCACAGGCGCTGTTATCGTGTCAACACCTCAGAATGTAGCCCTTGCCGACGCTCGTAAGGGTATAGATATGTACAGCAACGATAAGGTGAATGTGCCAATTCTTGGATTGGTAGAAAATATGGCATGGTTCACACCTGCCGAATTGCCAGAGAACAAGTACTATATCTTCGGCAAGGAAGGTTGCAAGAACCTGGCTAAGGAGATGAATGTGCCATTGCTTGCACAGATACCGCTTGTGCAGAGCATATGCGAGAACGGTGACAATGGAACTCCTGCAGCTCTCGATAATACATCTATCACAGGTCTTTCCTTCCTTAATCTTGCCCAGGCTGTTGTTACAGTTGTAAATCGCCGCAACAAGGAACAGGCTCCTACACAGATCGTTAAGACGCACAACTAATTAGTTGGGCGTATCAAGTTGTAACTGACGATATTTTCGTCCATACTCGAAAAAAGCATTACTTTTGTGGAAAACTTCGAGTATGGACGAAAATATTGAATCAGTAAAAAGATTCTTCTTTTTAATTTGTATCATTAGTGTCCCGATTTTAATGGGACACTAATGATATTAAAATAATGCTTTAAAAAGCCTTATATATTAATAGCATGATAATGCTTGCATTCTTTATATATGATAAAAATGACATTAATATCTTATGAAATGAGATTATATCTAACAATTTAAAATAAATATAATATGAAACATATACGAATTGTATTAGGAATGCTTTTACTTACAATAAATAATTTTATTGTTTGTGCAAAAGCTTTTGTTTATGATTACAATGGATTGTCAGGGGATTCTACAGATTATCATTCTTCTGATACTGTACGTATGGATAGCGTGAATAACATAAATCTATCTAAGATTAAAGAAAACAAATCTGACTCTATTGATGTAAGAAATAGTGTTTTACTGAAAAAGGAATACACATTTCCTTATAATAATAATTTTAATATTAAATATGATCCTTTTAAAGAAAAAATGAAAGATTCATGGGTTGGTGATATTCTGAAACAAATATTTTTCAGATAGAGCACATTATATGCATTTGGATTTTAGTACACAGGTTAATAATATTATTACATATGAAGAAATTTATTTCAATAGTTTTTTTACTTTCTATCTTTTGTTTAAATGTACATTCCCAAAGTAGGATAACACTTAGCAAAAATTTCATTTATGCTGACGTTGCAATTTTAGGCAATGCACATATATATTAAATGGCAAAGTAATACATATTAAATGGTCAAGTAATATATATTAAATTTACGACTAATTTAGTAATACTCTTTTTAGCAAGTATTTGTGGGCAAGATTAGCTTGATGATGAGGCTGATTGTGAATAAGTAGAAGTTGTAGGCAAATAGGTTGAAAGGATGTGTTATTAGCCTTGTCCAGTTGCTTTAAATCAATTAAATCATAGAAAAATAATGTTTTTGCATGAAATGTTTGCGCACACAGCGAAAAGTTACTATCTTTGCATCGTCAAAAGGTTAATAGATTGTTTAGGTTAGTAGTAATAGATTTAGGTTTTTAGTTATTAGGTTTAAGGTAAATTGAACGATTGTTTAACAGGTAACGATGAGAGTCCGTGAGGATTTTCATTCCTACGAAAAAGATTTTTAGTTAAACATACGCACGACGGCGCAGCTCGATGAGAGTTGCGCCGTCTTGTTTTTAGGCACGTTTCAATATCGTCTCACGGCTTTTGAGCCACAACAAATCGTTATTAACTATACAATATCACGCTCTTTTAGTCATAATACCACACATGTGGTATGTCAAATAGCTATATTATGCTATTGCTTGATAGTGGAGTTTGTCGTAACTTTGCAATCGTGAAAACAAGATAATTGAATCACGAATAATAACAATTAAATAAAGAAAGGGCAATAACAATGAGCAACAAGAAACTACATTTTGAGACACTCCAATTGCATGTAGGACAGGAACAGCCAGATCCAGCAACCGACGCACGTGCTGTGCCTATTTATCAGACCACAAGTTATGTGTTCCGCAACTCGCAACATGCTGCCGACCGTTTTGGTTTGCGCGATGCTGGTAATATATACGGACGCCTTACCAACTCAACACAGGGTGTGTTCGAAGACCGTGTAGCTGCCCTTGAAGGTGGTGTTGCTGGTCTTGCAGTTGCTTCTGGAGCTGCCGCAGTGACTTATGCTTTGCAGAACATAGTGCAGAATGGCGACCATATTGTAGCTGCCGACAACCTATATGGAGGTTCATTCAATCTCATTACACATACCCTTGCCACTCAGGGTATAACCAATACCATTGTCAATGTAAACGACCTTGAGGCTCTTGAGGCTGCCATCCAGCCCAATACCAAGGTAGTGTATGCAGAGACATTTGGCAATCCTAACTCTGACGTCACCAATCTTGAGGCTGTGGCAGAAGTGGCACATCGCCATAACATACCGTTTATCGTGGACAATACCTTCGGTACACCTTATATTATACGTCCTATTGAGCACGGAGCAGACGTTGTTGTTCATTCGGCTACCAAGTTTATCGGTGGTCATGGCTCAAGCCTCGGCGGTGTGATTGTAGACGGTGGTACATTCGACTGGAAGGCTAATGCAGACAAGTATCCTACACTTGCCAAACCAGACCCAAGTTATCATGGAGCCGTATTTGCCGATGTGGCAGGCAAGGCAGCCTTTGTTACTCGCATACGTGCCGTAATCCTTCGTGACACTGGTGCAACAATATCTCCATTCAATGCGTGGATTCTGCTTCAGGGACTTGAGACTCTCTCGCTTCGTGTAGAGCGTCATGTTGCCAATGCACTTAAGGTGGTGCAGTATCTTGCCAACAATCCAAAGGTAGAGAAAGTTAATCATCCTTCGCTACCTACACATCCCGACCACGAATTGTATAAGAAGTACTTCCCAAATGGCGGTGGCTCTATCTTCACATTCGAAATTAAGGGAGGACAGGAAGCTGCATGGAAGTTTATCGATCACTTGAAGATATTCTCGCTACTTGCTAATGTAGCCGACGTCAAGAGCCTTGTGATTCATCCTGCAACTACAACCCACTCGCAGATGTCTCCAGAAGAACTTGCACAGCAGCACATAACACCATCTACAGTACGTCTAAGTATCGGTGTGGAGCATATTGATGACATTATCGACGACTTGCAGCAGGCTTTCGACGCAATTTAATAATCCGTTTTGCCGATAAAGCCGACTTCTGATGCGATTAAAGTATGTATAACCAATAAGACAAAGCATTTATGACTAAGATAGCAAAGAAACTAACCGAGCTAATCGGCAATACACCGTTGCTCGAACTTGAGGCCTTCTCGCAAAAACGCAATTTGGAAATGCCTATCATAGCAAAGGTAGAATTCTTCAATCCGGGTGGCAGTGTTAAAGACCGTGTGGCACTTGCAATGATTGAGGATGCAGAGCGCAGTGGCAAGTTGCGCCCTGGAGCAACAATCATTGAACCTACAAGTGGCAACACAGGTGTAGGATTGGCGCTTGTCTCAGCTGTTAAAGGATATAAGCTCATTTTGACAATGCCCGAAACAATGAGTGTAGAGCGCCGTAATCTTGTGAAAGCTTACGGCGCCACTGTAAAACTTACACCTGGAAAGGACGGTATGGCGGGTGCTATTCGTGCTGCAGAGGAGCTGAGAGACGCGACTCCTGGTTCTGTAATACTGCAGCAGTTTGAGAATCCTGCAAATCCACAAAGCCACTATGATACAACTGGTGTGGAGATATGGAACCAAACAGACGGCAAGATAGACATATTTGTTGCTGGTGTAGGTACGGGTGGAACAGTGTCGGGTATAGGCAAACGTCTTAAGGAAAATAATCCTGCTGTAAGGATTGTTGCAGTAGAGCCTGCCTCGTCACCCGTATTAAGTGGCGGCAAGAGTGGTCCGCACAAGATTCAGGGCATAGGTGCCGGCTTTGTGCCAAAGACATATAACTCTAATGTTATAGATGAGGTGCTGCAGGTGGAGAACGATGACGCCATTCGCACTGGTCGCCAACTTGCTGCCGAAGAAGGTCTGCTTGTAGGCATAAGCTCGGGTGCGGCGGTATATGCAGCTACACAGTTGGCAAAGCGTCCCGAGAATAAAGGCAAGCGTATTGTGGCTTTGCTGCCAGATACAGGCGAGCGTTATCTTTCAACAGTGTTGTATGCTTTCGACGAGTATCCGCTGTAAATAGGGTAGAGTATGCCATAACTATTAAAATAAGAAAGGAGATGCGGTATGTATGCCGTATCTCCTTTTCATATAGCGTTGTTTGCGCAAACTTAATGCAAAGCCATTAATATTTGTTTACATTGTGCCATAATCTTATGGGTCTTCTTTGTTTGTTTGACCTTTTTTGGCTATATTTGCACTCGAAACTTAAAATACTCGTAACAAATATCTATGACAACATTAACATTCATGATTGTATTAGCTTTCGTGTTCGGATATGCATGCATAGCCACTGAAAGCCTAACTAAGGTAAACAAAGCGGCAATAGCCTTGCTTATGTTTGTTGTGTGCTGGACGCTGTACATGTTTGACCCTATGCAGTATCTTTCAGCAATGCATCCCGACTATACAGGCGGGTTGGCAGGCATGGCAGAGAAAGTTACATCAATTATACAAGAGCACTTGGGCGATACATCCACCACACTCTTCTTCCTTATGGGTGCTATGACTATTGTGGAGATAGTCGACCAGAATGGTGGTTTCAATTGGGTGCGTACCGTGATGAAAACACGCTCAAAACGTGCTTTGATGTGGCGAATAGCCTTCATGACATTTATATTGTCCGCTATTCTCGATAATTTGACTACAAGTATTGTGATGATTATGATTCTGCGCAAGCTCGTTGCCGACCATCAGGACCGTATCATATATGCCTCGCTTGTAATTATCGCGGCCAACTCGGGTGGAGCCTTCTCGCCGATAGGCGACGTAACTACAATCATGTTATGGAACAAAGGACTTATAACTGCCGTAGGTGTTATCAGCGAAATACTTATCCCGTCGCTCGTATCGATGATTATACCAGCGTTTATCTTGCAATATCAGCTCAAGGGAGAGTTGCATGTGCCTGAGGTAAATAGCGGTACCGAGGCAGATCTTGGCGACTTTACCGAACTACAGCGCCGTGCTGTATTCTGCATTGGTGTTGGTGGCTTGATGTTTGTGCCAGTGTTCAAGAGCATTACACACTTGCCTCCGTTTGTAGGCATATTGCTTGTTCTCGGTGTGTTGTGGACTACAACAGAGCTGTTCTACAGCCATTTGCATCGTGGACACGACCAAGGAGGCACAATGAAACGTGTAAGCAATCTGCTCTCGCGTATAGATATGTCAACCATTCTTTTCTTCCTCGGCATACTTATGGCTGTGGCTTGTCTATCTGAAGTAGGCGTTCTGCAGGCTCTTGGTCAAGGTCTTAACGTTTGGTTTGATGGTAACCACTATATCGTAACTGGTATTATCGGTGTACTTTCAAGTATTGTAGACAATGTGCCACTTGTTGCAGGATGTATGGGTATGTATCCTGTTGCTCCTACTGGTGATATGGCTGTGGACGGTATCTTCTGGCAACTTCTTGCCTATTGTGCCGGTGTAGGTGGCTCAATGCTCATTATTGGTAGCGCCGCAGGCGTGGTGGTTATGGGCTTGGAGAAGATAACCTTCGGCTGGTATATGAAGAAGATTACGTGGATAGCATTTGTTGGCTATTTCGTCGGCATTGTATGCTATTGGGCTTTGCGTACGTTCGTATTCTAAACATAAAGGCTGCGGCTTAAGCCGCAGCCACTTATTGTTTATATCTTAAAATCGTTCAAACCTTTAGCTAATACCAATATAACGTTTTTTATGTACGATAATGTAAAATTTCTGTACAAAAACGCAACTACTTATCTTATCTAATACGTAATTTTGTATCAGAAACTAAAGCGAACTAATTACTGAACAAACATAAATAATTTTGCAAATGAAAAAACAGCACATCTCATTGATTTTGGGTGCTATGGCACTGGGTGTAGAGGCAATGGCGCAAGAGCGTCCTAATGTTATCTACGTTTTTCCTGACCAATACCGCAACTATGCAATGGAGTTTTGGGCGCAACCTGATTTTGCCGGACAGCTAAACTCAGCTTCCGACCCAGTTCATACGCCTAACATCAATCGGTTCGCACGCGAGAGTGTGGTTCTGTCGTCAGCTCAGAGCAATTGCCCGTTGAGTAGTCCTCATCGTGGCTCGCTTCTAACTGGTATGTATCCTAACCGCAGCGGTGTGCCTCTCAACTGCAACTCAAGTCGTCCTATCTCATCACTTCGCAAAGACGCTACTTGCTGGAGCGATGTAATGAGCCAGGCTGGTTATGATTGTGCATATATAGGTAAGTTGCACACCGATTTCCCTACAAAGAACTCTCCTCAGCATCCTGGCGATTATGTAGAGACACAGCGTCCTGTTTGGGATGCATATACAGAGCCTCAGAATCGTCATGGTTTCAACTATTGGTACTCTTACGGTACATTCGACGAGCATAAGAATCCACATTATTGGGATACAGAGGGCAATCGTCATGAACCACATGAGTGGTCGCCTACTTACGAGGCAAAGAAGGCCATTGAATACATTCAGAACAAGAAGGGACAGCGCGATGGATCGAAGCCGTTCTTCCTTATGGTTGGTATGAATCCGCCTCACAGCCCGTATCGCACACTGAACGACTGTATGGAGGAAGACTATAACCTATACCGTGATGTTCCAATGGACAAGCTTTTGGTACGTAAGAATGCCAACCGCGATATGGCTAAGGCTGAGTCGGCACGCTATTACTTCGCTTCGGTTACTGGTGTTGACCGTGCTTTCGGTATGATTCTTGATGCGCTTAAGGAGGCTGGTCTTGACGAGAATACTGTAGTGGTATTTAGCTCTGACCACGGTGAGACAATGTGCTCGCAGAATACTGACGACCCAAAGAACTCGCCTTATACCGAGTCAATGAACGTTCCATTCATTATCCGTTATGGTTCGCGTCTTAAGCCACACGTTGACAATCTGCTCCTTTCATCGCCTGACATCATGCCTACAATGCTTGGTATGGCAGGTTTGCACGATAAGATTCCTGCAGAGATTCAGGGTGTCGACTATTCTCCATTGTTCTATCAGCCAGGTTCGGAGAGCGTAAAGCGTCCGGATGCAGCTCTATATATCCAGAACATGGACGGCAACAAGGATGCTCAGGGCAACGTTGTCGACTACTTCCCGTCAGCACGTGGCATCAAGACACATCAGTATACAATGGCTGTATATATTGATCGCAATAACAATCGCGACCATGTATTGCTGTTTGATGATAAGGCCGACCCGTACCAGCTTAATAATATTTCTGACACTAAGGAAGGCAAGGCTGCCATTAAGAAATTGTACAAGCGTATGGGCGAGCTGCTTACCGAGATTGACGACCCTTGGATTTCGCGTGGCATCTACAAGCGTGTTGCCAAGCAGCTTAAGTAAGCGAAATAGTGCTTATATAATAAAATAGTGCTTATATAATAAATAGGATACCATAATTAATATTTAGATTACAATGATGCGAAATCTTAAGTGTATCTTTGCGTTGGTTTTGGTTCTTACATTGGGCTTGACATGTGCTTCTGCTAAGTTGGTTCTTACCGTAAAGAATGCTGGAAAAGAACAGCGTCACGAGGTTGTGGCCTTCGATGCCAAGAAGGTTTGGCAGAAACTAGGTGTTGCAGAAGGCACACCAATTAGGGTAAAGGACCTTTACAACCTCGAGATACCAAGTCAGCTTACTCATGACAACAAGCTGCTTGTTGAGACTAACGTAATTCCTGGTGGAGTGGCTAAGTTTAATGTAGTGGCAGGCACACCTCGCAAGACTACCAACTATACAGACGGCAAGTTGTATGCGTGGCGCGTGGATGACTTTACATGGGAGAACGATAAGTGCTCTTATCGTGCTTATGGTCCAGCTTTGCAACGTACAGGAGAGAAGGCTTTTGGTATTGACGTATGGCTAAAGAGCACTCCTTATCTCGATGTAGAACGCCGCTATGCTGTTGTGTTTGACGGACACAAACGCGCTGATGTGCTTGAGGCTGCCGGACATAAGGCTGAGGCTGACTCTATACGTGGTGAGGTGTCTTTGCACCTTGAGCATGGTACAGGACTTGATTGTTACAATGTAGGTCCGTCGCTCGGTTGCGGTACACCAGGTGTGCTTATCGGCGACAGTATAGTATTCCCTTACTGCTTTAAGGAAGTGCGCGTGCTTGATAACGGTCCGCTGCGCTTTGTGGCTGAATTTGTGTATAACAAAACGAATATCGGAAATCAGAATATTACAGAACATCGTATTATAAGCCTTGACAAAGGCTCTTATTTCAATAAAATGACCGTCTGGTACGAAGGTTTAGTGAAACCTATAGATGTGGTAGGCGGTGTAGTCGTGCACACAGATAATCCTTATGACCTCAAATTAGAGTCTGATTTCGTTGCGTATACCGACCCAACCGACAGTCCTAAGAAGCATAACTTTGAGATTTATGTGGCAGCACTCTTCCCAGGTGGCGCCGACAAGACAATGCTGGTTAAGGACCCTTGGCATCATAAGGCAGGCATCGTGGGTAATGCTGTTGGTGTGAAGCGCGGCTTGAATAACAACGAGCCTTTCAGCTATTATTTTGGTGCAGGATGGTGCGAGAGTGGCATTCCAAATCAACGCTTTTGGCATGAGAACATAAGATTGTTCCTCGACAATTTGAGTAAACCGCTTGTTGCCGATGTCGTTAGCGAGTAATACGTAAAAAGATGTTGGCAATCGTATCTTAAAAGATACGTCACATTATTATATAATAGGTAACGAACAAAAAATATTAACGAACAAAAAAATAACGAACAAAAAATTAACGAACAAAATAAATATATATTTATGGCAAAGATTATAACCCTTGGCGAGATTATGCTTCGCCTTTCTCCAGTCGGTAACGACCGTTTTATCCAGTCAGAAACCCTTCGCGTCATTCCTGGTGGCGGTGAGGCTAACGTAGCTGTTAGTTTAGCTAATTATGGTCATGAGGCTTACTTTGTGAGCAAGCTTCCTAAGCATGAGATTGGTCAGATGGCAGTTAACGCATTGCGTCGTTATGGTGTAGATACAAGTTTTGTTGCTCGTGGTGGCGACCGTGTAGGTCTATACTATGCTGAAACAGGTGCTTCAATGCGTCCGTCAAAGGTTGTTTACGACCGTGCTCACTCTGCAATTGCAGAGGCTAAGCCTGAGGATTTCGACTTCGATGCTATTATGGAAGGTGCTCAGTGGTTCCACTGGAGTGGCATTACTCCTGCTATCAGCGACAATGCAGCCGAGCTTACACGTCTTGCTTGTGAGGCTGCTAAGCGTCACGGTGTAACAGTGAGTGTTGATCTCAACTTCCGTAAGAAGCTTTGGACATCAGAGAAAGCTATCTCTGTAATGCGTCCTTTGATGAAGTATGTTGACGTTTGCATAGGCAACGAGGAAGACGCACAGCTCTGCCTTGGCTTTAAGCCTGACGCTGACGTTGAGGGTGGACAGACCGACGCAAGTGGCTATCACAAGATCTTTGAGCAGATGAAGCAGGAGTTTGGCTTCAAGTATGTTGTTTCTACTCTACGTGAGAGCTTCTCGGCAACACATAATGGTTGGAAGGCTCTTATCTATAACGGCGAGGAGTTCTATGAGAGCCGTCGTTATGACATTATGCCTATTATCGACCGTGTAGGTGGTGGCGACTCATTCTCAGGTGGTCTTATCCATGGTTTGCTTACAAAGCCTACACAGGGTGAAGCTCTTGAGTTTGCCGTTGCAGCTTCGGCATTGAAGCACACTATTAACGGTGACTTCAACCTTGTTACTGTTGATGAGGTAGAGGCTTTGGCGGCTGGTAATGCTAATGGTCGTGTACAGCGATAAATAAAGGCTAAAAGCCTCACCCACGTCCCATCCCAATAGGGGGAGATTGGTATGCTGATATTGCTTATAAAAGTTTTGATACAGCTTTTATACATATAATATACAGCTGATAAAAGGAATGAGGGAGCTTAAGCTTTATATAATAATAACTTTATTTTAAACAACAATTTGCCCAACATACCGCTCCTCTCCCTATGGGGGGAGGTGATGGGGTAGGGCTTTTCATTTATCATTAATCATTATGGCTAAATTCAACAAACAGCAGGTGCTTGCAAAGATTACCGAGACTGGTATGGTGCCTGTATTCTATAATAAAGACGTAGAGATAGCAAAGAACATCGTAAAGGCTTGCTATGATGGTGGTGTTCGTGCATTCGAGTTTACCAACCGTGGTGACTTCGCTAACGAGGTATTCGCAGAGGTAGTTAAGTTTGCAGCTAAGGAATGTCCAGATATGGCAATGGGTGTAGGCTCTATCGTTGACGCTCCTACAGCATCTCTTTACATCCAGCTTGGTGCTTGCTTTGTAGTAGGTCCGTTGTTCAACCCAGACGTAGCAAAGGTTTGCAACCGTCGTCTTATTCCTTATACACCAGGATGTGGCTCAGTAACCGAGGTTGGTATGGCTCAGGAGAAGGGTTGCGATCTTTGCAAGGTATTCCCTGGTGACGTTCTTGGTCCTAACTTTGTTAAGGGCTTGAAGGCCCCAATGCCTTGGTCGCTTATCATGGTTACAGGTGGTGTATCTCCAGATGCTGATAACATAGCTTCTTGGATTAAGGCTGGTGCCAACTGTGTAGGTATGGGCTCTAAGCTTTTCCCGAAGGCCACTATCGCTGCTGGTGATTGGAAGGCAGTGAGCGACAAGTGCCGTGAGTCTTTGGCTTTTGTTGCACAGGCTCGTGAGAAGAAGTAACAAATAATAAAGGTGTCTCCTCTGCCCAACAAGTGGAGGAGCTCCTTCTCAATAGATTAAAATCTATTCTTTTAAAACAAATTTAATGGAACAAGTATTCAGTTATATTATCAGTCTGGGTGCATCGGTGATGATGCCTATCCTTTTTACCATTATCGGTCTCTGTATCGGTATGAAATTTGGTAAGGCATTCAAGTCGGGACTCTATGTAGGTGTCGGCTTCGTTGGACTTGGTGTGGTTACAGCTTTGCTTACCAGCAATTTCAATGATCCATTGAAGTGCATCTCAGATATCTATCATCTACAGCTTAATGTATTTGACATGGGCTGGCCTGCAGCAGCAGCTGTTGCATACAATACAGCCGTTGGTGCGCTTATCATCCCTATCTGTCTTGGTGTTAACTTCCTTATGCTTATCACAAAGACTACCCGTACTGTGAACATCGACCTTTGGAACTATTGGCATTTTGCCTTTATTGGTGCCGTAGTATACTTTGTTATGGGCGAGAGCCTTATCTGGGGTTACTTTGCTTCTATCGTTTGCTACATCATCACATTGGTGTGTGCCGACCTTACAGCAGAGAAGTTTCAGAAGCACTACGACCTCGATGGTATCTCTATACCACAGCCGTTCTGCCAGAGCTTCGTGCCATTTGCTGTTATCCTAAACAAGGCATTAGACTATATTCCAGGTTTCTCTAAGCTCGACATCGATGCAGAGGGAATGAAGAAGAAGTTTGGCGTATTGGGCGAGCCTCTCGTTCTTGGTGTTATCGTAGGTATGCTCATTGGTTGGGCAGCACAGCTTGATATCAAGAAGGTGCTCTTCCTCGGTGTTACAATGGGTGCAGTTATGGAGCTTATCCCACGTATTACATCACTCTTTATAGAGGGATTGAAGCCTATCTCGGAGAAGACCCAGGAACTTGTAAAGACCAAGTTCAACGGCAAGAAGGTATACATTGGTATGAGTCCAGCCTTGGTTATCGGTCATCCAACAACACTCGTTGCTTCGGTTATCCTTATTCCGGTTATCCTTGCATTGGCAGTGTTCCTCCCAGGCAACCAGTTCCTTCCATTGGCATCGCTTGCAGGTATGTTCTATCTCTTCCCAATGGTATTGCCGTTTACAAAGGGTAATGTGGTTAAGACCCTCATCATCGGTCTTGTAACCCTCATTATCGGTTTGTACTTTGTAACAGACATGGCTCCTGACTTTACACTTGCAGCCAATCAGGTATACGAGGCTACACATGATGCAACAGCACATATCCCCGAAGGATTCTCTGGTGGTGCTCTCGACTTTGCCGCTTCGTTTTTTGGATGGACTATATACAAGCTCTCTTGCCATATCAAGTACGTTGGTCCGGCAGTGCTCGTTATCATTACCCTTGGTATGATGCTCTACAACCGCAGCCGCATCATCAAGGAAGAGAAGGCAGCCAAATAAGTAAGCCAATAGACTTAAGAATATAAGAAACTTATTAAATCACAATAGACAAATGAAGAAATTTTTTATCACTGCTGCCGTAGCCCTCATGTCAATGTCGGCAATGGCACAGAAAACCAACTATGAGGTGCGTTGGGCTAATCACCCAGAGGATGCAAAGCATTACACAACAGAGCGTCTGCGCAAAGAGTTTCTCATTGAAAAGGTATTTGCTCCTAATGAGGTAAACTGGACCTACTCTATGTACGACCGTTTCCTTATGGGTGGTGCCGAGCCAACCGACGCTCCTATCAAGCTTGAGCCAATCGAGCCATTGCTCGCAAAGACTTTCCTTGAGAACCGTGAGATTGGTATCATCAACATCGGCGGTCCTGGTGTTGTAGAGGTAGACGGCAAAAAGTACGACCTTAACTTCCAGGAGGGTATCTATGTTGGTCGATCTACAGAGAAGAATCCTAATAATATTACTCTCACAAGCAAGGACCCAAAGAACCCTGCCAAGTTCTATATGAACAGTGCCACAGCTCACGCTTCATATCCTACAAAGCGCGTGACATTGAAGGAGGCTAATAATATCAAGGCTGGTTCGCTTGCCGAGAGCAACGACCGTGTTATACATCAGCTCATTATTAATGGTGTTGCAGGTGTTCGCACATGCCAGTTGCAGATGGGTGTTACTGAGCTTAAGACAGGTTCGGTTTGGAATACAATGCCTGCTCACACACACATTCGTCGTATGGAGACATATCTCTATTTCAAGGTTCCAGAAGGTCAGCGTATATGCCACTTGATGGGCGAGCCACAGGAAACACGCCCTATGTGGTTGGATAATGAGCAAGCTGTTATATCTCCGCAATGGTCTATCCACTGTGCTGCTGGTACAAGCAACTACACATTTATCTGGGGTATGGCAGGCGAGAACCTCGACTACACAGATATGCAGAAGATTAAGACTACTGATTTAAAATAAACAATACTACTATGGACAAAATGTTTTCACTTGAGGGCAAGGTAGCTCTCGTTACCGGTGCCGCTTATGGCATTGGCTTCGCTATGGCGGAGGCTCTTTATAATGCAGGCGCTAAGATTGCGTTCAACTGCCGTTCACAGCATCACATGGATCAGGCTCTTGCCGACTATAAGGCTAAGGGTATTGATGCTCATGGTTATATTTGCGATGTTACAAACGAGGAGCAAGTTAAGCAGATGGTTGCCGACATCGAGAAGGAACTCGGTGTTATCGATATTCTTGTAAACAATGCAGGTATTATCAAACGTATACCTATGACAGAGATGTCTGTAGAGGACTTCCGTCAGGTTATCGATATCGACCTCAACGCTCCGTTTATCGTATCTAAGGCTGTTATCCCTGGTATGAAGGCTAAGGGCCACGGCAAGATTATCAACATCTGCTCTATGATGTCTGAGCTTGGTCGCGAGACTGTATCGGCTTATGCTGCCGCTAAGGGTGGCTTGAAGATGCTTACACGCAACATTTGCTCTGAGTTTGGCGAGGACAACATCCAGTGCAACGGCATTGGCCCTGGTTATATTGCAACTCCTCAGACAGCTCCTTTGCGCGAGCGTCAGCCGGATGGTTCACGTCATCCATTTGACAGCTTTATTGTTGCTAAGACACCTGCTGCACGTTGGGGTACACCTGAAGACCTCATGGGTCCGGTTGTTTTCCTTGCCAGCGATGCTTCAAACTTCGTAAACGGTCATATCCTTTACGTTGATGGTGGTATCTTGGCTTACATTGGCAAGCAGCCATAATGTATATGAATTTCATAATACTATTTAGTGCTACGTGTGTGTAAAAGTCACGGCATAAAGAGTTAGCCCGGTTAGCTGGTTTATCAGTTTAACCGGGCTTTTCTTGTTTATAAAAAAATAGGAGGTACGGCAAATCGGCAGCCATACCTCCAAATACTTATAATTTATTTAACTTTCGCAAGTCCAATTATTTGTTGTCTTTATTTTGTTCCTGCATCTTTTTCCTGACTTCGTCATTGCGTACCCCATAAATCTTCATCAAAGAGTTTGGCGATTTTCTGATGTCTTGCCATCAGCATTGTTTGGGTGTAAACCTCCTTGTTCAGAGGTAGCTTAATTTGTATGGTTGTGATGTTTTTTGCTAATGCAAGCCCCTTGTCTACGCTCATCTTAACCTCTGAGACTTTCAGCATACGTTCCAATTCTTTGTACACTTTCAAAGCCACAAAACAGATGCATATATGAGCCTCGATGCGTTTGCGTGTAAAGTGAAACATGGGACGTATCTCTATCTTTGATTTGGCTATACGGAAAGCCCGTTCTACGTGCCAAAGGTTGTGGTATGCTGTGTATACATCCTGTATTGGTATATCCGTATTGGTGAGATATCCTTTTAGGCCGTCCCATTCACACGCGTCACGCTCCTCACCATACAAATCCAGTTGAGGATGACGGCGGGATTCTTCTTTTGAAATCCATTCTTTTGCTTCATTGACAAGATTTTCGATCTCATCTTCACTATATGCAACACCAATCGTTGCAAGTTCCTTCATCTTGCCACCGATTTTCTCAACAACAATAACTCAGATATTGCCGGATGGATATTTCTTTTTGCGTACAAACATAGTTAAAATACCTTTCGTGTCACCCAATATTAGGTGACACAAAGATACAAAATATTGTTTATCCACCAGTTATAAAATACGTGTTTTTTGAGTGACGAAGTCTGGAAAAAGGAACATCAGATAAGCCCATTGAGATTAATCGGAGTTGGAGTTTGTCTGGTTTTATGTGGAGAGAAGTTTATATGAAGTCTTATTAAATAAATAAGCAGATTCAAAGAAGCGTATCAAGACTTGTCGTTTGATTTTGGTGCGCTTCTTTTTTTGTTTTTCTTCTATAAGTATAATATCGGTATATTTTCTGTATATTGTATATTTTTTACGTTTATTTGCATAGTTGTTGTTTTTTTGATTTTTTTCCATAAAATGATTGCTGTTTATAAAAAAATATATCCTAAAATCCGCAACTATCATCCAATACACGATTAAGGGTAGATTTATGAGTC
>ERZ1023892.92-NODE-92-length-29380-cov-102.916863_pt1 | contig 29380 bp, 28 predicted proteins | sample MGYA00380397_ERZ1023892 | MGnify/ENA primary metagenome ERZ1023892 (study PRJEB33179, sample SAMN07448999) | human gut metagenome | biome: Human-gut; feature: Human associated habitat; material: Faeces | host: Homo sapiens | place: India: Bhopal | collected... | reverse complement strand
GATAACACACCTCTGAAGAAAGTAGTGACTCATCGCTTCGAGCCAACTTCAAAGTCTGTTCTTCTTTTCATTGGTGGCTTGGCTCTATCTCTTGTTCTCTCCATTTGGGGCAATCTCACCCAATGGCGAGCGCATCAAGATTGGGAGGAGGCTGACTTGAAATATCGTGCTTTGAAGATGGTTCTTCCATCTAACGATCCAAATGTTCGATACATCGAAAAGAACTTTTCTGTATGCCCAAATAAAGAAGTTATTGAGAAAGTGAGAACTCATGTAAATATTTACGAGGACTCAATTCGCTATCATAACGAAATGATACAGATGGCAGCAATTAAAGATAGCATTGCTAATAGCCTATTTAAAGAGGCGAATGAAATTAAAAAGAAAATTAATCAGAAATAATAGACAACGACCAACGGGTACAAGCGCATCCTTCGCTTCGACAAGATTAAGACCAACGGCATTCGCATCGTATTCGATAGCGCAAGGGCTTGTCCGTGCATCAACAATGTTTCAGGATACTTACTTTCATCAAACTCTCAACTATTCATCCGTGTCCGTGATGCCACTCGTTTGACATTGCGGACACTTTTTCTTTTATGGTGGTTATGAAGAAGAAAAAGGCAATTATAGCAGTATTGGTTATCGCATTTATTACATCTTATATATTATGCGGCACAGGACAAAATGATGCAGATATTGATTCTATCAAAATCGAAGAATATACGGCAATTTTAGAAAATAGAATCAGCTTGGATTCTGTTGTTGGAACATATTGCGGGGTATTCGTCTGATGTTGAGACAACTCTCACGTTAAATGCTGATGGTACCTATTTGTTGACACAGACATTCAAAGAAAAGCAGAACGAGCGGGATAAGTTAAGAGGTACTTTCCAAGTACTTGACGGAAATATCTTGATGCTTGTGCATCCTTCGAGTGGGGACAATATATTTTATAAGGTGAGGGAGGATAAAAGTGTTGTTTTGCTGGATTCGTTTGGTAATGAACCCAAAAATGAGGATAGGAAGAATTATACACTGAGAAAGAAATAATGAAGTGCAAATTAACTGTGTTAAACTATAATGGTTATAGTTTGACACAGTTTGTATTACACTGTCTGAATTTGCGCTCATCCATGCCGAACTCGTTATATCTATCATTCATCACATGGCATCCATATATTCTCTAAGACTTAAATCTTCCTTCATTCCATATCTACCAAAAAGTCCATATTCAACACCATAAATTTTATTATTAACTATTTGTACAAAAACTGCATTGAATTCACATTTTAATATAAAATTTGATTCATCTCTAAGTCGTGAATGATATTTGATTGCTTCGGTATTTATAAATATACACACGTTAGACTTATCGGCATAGTCTAATACCCTTTTATCCCATAATCCAATTTTTTTTAATAGTCCATCCAAGGAATCACCTACAAATAAATTTTTATTAGGATTTACAATGTTATTCCTAACAATTCCTCGAGATAAGTTATATTTTGGGGAGGTAATGGAATTTATTTCGTATATTAAGGTATCCCCTTCTGCAACAACATATGCACGGAATGGAATATCAGTGCAGTATACGATGCTTGCCTGGCTAAAATCTTGAGCAAGCCACTCCTTTGTCGTTGAATATAAAGGGGTGTCAAACAATAACTCACTATCTGTAACGATGATTAGCGTGTCATTTACTTTTATACACAAATAATTTTTATTCGGATTATTAAACATAGACCACAATCGAACTCCGCGATAGATAGTATTTTCCCTTGCAAAATTTGTCGATATTGAATCTAACATATCAATATGATGTTTTGTTCCATATATCGCATTAAAAAAACAACATAATTGTGTTATGCAACAAACCATAGCTATCACTAATATAAACTTATTCATAGTTGTAAAATTAATAGTGCTGTCGAATTTGTAATCCGTACTCCAATGATTATGATTCACACAAGTCTTTGCATTTCTCCCAATGCGCATCAAACTCCTCCTTGCTTACCAACATATTGGTTTCTATCGAATGCAAGTCATATTGCAGGATGATGGACATCGGAGGATTGAGTTTGATGAAATCTTCTGGAAAGCAACCATCTACGTCGACATTAGCTACACAATAGTTGCCATCCGCAGAAATTGTGATAGCCTTTGATACTCTCACACCGTCAAACTCGCCATAGCAAATCGTGTCGAACACCTTTATCTTGAAATAGAACTTGTATATCAATATCTTGTTATTGCATGGAAGTTGGCTTCTTAGACGGATGCACAAATGAGCCAAAGACAACAAAAAACTTTTCTTGGCATCTTTTGGAGACATTATCAGCGTGAAGTCCTTGCCAATCTGACCTACAGAATTCACTTCGACTTTTGTTTTAGGCGCTTCCTTAGAAACAAGTGCTTGGATCTCCTTAACCGCCTTGCTCCAAGTCTTAACGTAATCAGGAAAAATGAAGTAATAGTAGCTACAGAAAAAGAACTCCTTTGTCTCAGACTTGTATGAGACGAAGAAGTTGGCTGAATCAAAAGATTCGGTTAACTGTTCTTCGTGCATGATGTGAGAATCATCGGATGACTTCTCACAAATCGTACTAAGCATCTTGACTTGCCTCTTGAACCATATTTTGTATCTTTTGGCATAGAGTACAAAAATAATCGATATAACAGCCAAAATGACAAGCACGACAACACCAATAATATCCGAGCAGATATGAGTGATGACACCTATGCCATATATGATGACAATGCACCATAAAACGACCATTCCAAGTTTAGACATTATTTTTTCTATCATAAAGCTATTCGTTTTTGTGGTTTTGTGAGACTGAGTTGGAACTGGTTCTTTTTGAAATAAAAGAATAAATGGCATACTGGATACAAATTGGCAGGAGATTGAATATCCCCAACCAAACAAACACTATGAGGTTCAAAGATAAGGCTGCCCCATTGGTTACAACTAAGGAAATAATGCCTATCAAAAGCAACGTCACAAGACTATTCAATATTATTTGTCTTTTCAGCAAAAATTCCTTTCTAACAGATTTTGCCCAAAGCCAAGCAAGCAAAGCCATACTCAAGTTAAACAAGGAAATACAAATCGTAAGCATAACGCCCATAAAATATCCCAAGTACAAGACCACTGCAGGAATAATATAGGCAACAAATGTAGCCACAAATACTGTGAGCAAATATTTCTTTGTATCTTTATCTCTTAGTTTCATATTACGTTTATTATATTTTACTTTGTTTTATACATTACAATGAAATGCTGTTTTATACTCATTTCTTGCTACAAAAATAACATTTTGTAGTGATAATCGGTTATAATCCCTTGAAAATCTACGATATTCTATCGTAATTTAGACAAAATAGAAATATAATCTGTAAAAATGGAACTAAACAATTGGTTTTCAAATACGATAAGATACATATATGCGTTCATAAATATTTGTTCTTTTGCCATACTCTTGAAATGACAAAACCGGATAATTGCACAGAGTTGTGGAAAATAACAATGCTGTTATGCAGATTATATCCAACCTACACAACAAATAGCATAAAACTTCCGAAATCTGTACCACCATAAGGATATAAAACCATTATATCTTTTTTATGCTGGCATATTGAGGACATAGAAATTATTACATCTTGGTTTTCCCCATACCTATTCTTTATGGGAAGCAAAGCCCTTTCCAAGAGGTTCACAATCTCGCTTTTTGCAAAGGTACTACCATGTTGTATTAGGAAGTTTTGGGAATCATATATTCCTGAAAACAAGAATCTAATTGCAGTCTTTAAATCTTCAAAAGTTTCTATTTCTATAACGCCCAAGAACACGATGGTATTGTTGCTTATGGGAACACTCCAAGTTTGGATTTCTTCACTGAAATAAAATCCAGTCAAATCAAAATGAAAAGTTTTTCTTACCAACAAACTGTCTTTAAGTTCATTGGAATGCGTAACCAATATGTAATGAGCATTAGGATTTGCCTTATATAATTTCTCTGCAAAGGAGGTGTAATCATCATCTTTTGCATCTCCTATATAGTCATAGTCTATCAAGCGAACGTCAATTTGTGGGTTCATGCCAAACAATGCCTTTATTTGGGAAGGCATACTGACAGTAGCGTCCTCTCCTATGAATTTAAATTTCGTAGAAAGCAAAATATCGTTGTTCATAATTTCTTACTTGATTTATTCTTCGTTTTGAACAATTATTTTGAAATGAATAGGAACTGGTGGATTTTGGTTATTGAAATAGTTTTCAAATAACTTTTGCTCATCATTATCATTGACGACACCCCCTATAATTAGTTCCTTGGGATTCACAAAGCTACGCCCTATGTATATGAGGGCATCAGGATATTCTTTGCCGAGGCGCAGTCTTGCATTTTCTATCCAGTCCTCAATCTCCATGATTATCAGTCCGTCTTTGCTACGTACCCATTCGAAGTCTTCTGCAATTTCTTTCACTGCGGACTTCAATTCATCATAAAGCATAGAGCCTAAATTGCTTTTATTATTTTTCACAAAATGCTTTAGTCGCTTCACATCATCCTTATTGCTTACTTTTGAAATGCAGCTCAGTTCTTTCCACAATTTCACGTTTACATTTTTGATGTCAGACAAAATATATTCACTGATGGAATCCTTCAGCATTTTTCTTAGGGGAAACTGTATTGTGTTTTCCCTCTCTATTTTGAATCTATTGAGTTGTTGGATATTATGCTCTGCCATAAATCTTTATTTAGCGTAAATGTTGTTTTGATATATTCTTGAACTTGCGGATAATCCGCAGAAAGCAAATCATTGCACTAATTCAACTCCAAATTTACTTCATCCTTATAGTTCTGAATTTCGTATTTTTATCAAATCCCATTACAAGCAAGTTGTATTCTTCGGGATAATAAACTGTGTTATTATGCACGATATATGGCATTGGGGCGTTTGTCGGCAACGAGACACTTCTCTTATTAACGGTATCTTCGATTTGAATACCAACGACCCAAGGACCAATATTCCTTTCGGTAAACTTGCAGTTGCCCGAAAAGTCTATCATTGCCTGTGGAGCATAGTCTTCCTCCAAAACCTTTCGGCTTACAGACAGCAATGAGTCTTGCACCTCTTTGTCCAATTCACAGAACAAAGTTTCCTTGCCGCTTCCTTTCGTGCTGGAACACGCTCCAACAAGAAGAACACAGAAAATAAAACATAGATATTTCATAAGCGTTTGTTTATTTGAGCCTTGCGGATAATCCACAGAAAGTGATTAATCATCCCAATAATACGTAGGTCTGTTGAAAGAAGGATACCAATCCAAGTATAGCACTTGTACCCTGGTGCCTATCTTGCGATAATCACCTTCCTCCACAAGCGAATTTCCATCAAAAGTTTTATCTCCGACTTGAAACTCCTACAGATAACAGTTCGTAGTATAGCGATGGACCCAAGACGAAGTATTAGGTGTAATGACGGCTTCTGTTTTCACACCATACTTTTTCAGCATACCTAATAGTATAGGTACACCAATAACGGCATAAGCAAAAACACAAATACAAATACCAAAGTAAATCTTCCCTATTGTTTCCTTTACTGAGCTAAAATCAATGTATCTCATTTGTTGCTTTGTTTTAAAACAAGGTTATATCATTTGACGTATCTCACCACATCCATTCCGAGGCATCCGTGCTGATAGGTAACGGTTACGGTGTCGCCCACATGATAGTCTTCCTTGTTGAATCCTCCACTGACATTTACCTTTTGTCCATTGTCCGTAAAACGAAGAACACATCGCGTTGTCCTCATCTTGCCTCCCGAACCGTAAAGGTCTTGGATAACAGCTTGACGTTGTTGCGTAGAAATCGGGAAATAAAAGTTTGTGGTGAAGATTATCGCCCCCAATACAACGGCAAGGGTACACGTATGCATTGAAACATAGTCGTCATCCTTGAACAGCTTGACAAGCAGATAGGAAACTACTGCTATTCCTCCGATGAGCCACCAACTATCATCGACTGTTCGCATCGCCGTAATAAGTCCCCAATATACACAAGCTAACAACAATATGGTTTTGACAAACTGCACCAAACAAGAGTCGTCATCGTCTTTCCTTCGTTTCTTCATGATTCCTACAATTTTATTCCGTTCATCGTTTGCTCTTGCCATTCCAAGATTTGACTAACACCTTTATCGTAATCGCCTCTTTCTATATAATCTTTCAGCAATCGAGCGTTCTCTATCTTATCTAAGAAAAGGTTGTAATCTTCCCTCTTTCTCAACGAGATTATTTTATCCAAAAAGGACACCGACTTGCGATAGTCTTCCAAAATGTAATAGGTCAAAGCATAGTATTCGTCACGACCAGAACTTGAGCCATAGTACGGATGTTTTTTAAGGAAAAGCAGAATGTCCTCAAATGTATTCAGCTTATCAAACACATCAAATTCATTCAGTTTGTCTTGAAGTTCAGACATTCTATTAATATCACAATAAGAGCCGAGCCTGCCCCCTAAGCTGAAATTATAAGTGCTAAATGGCGCATAAAGGCATTGAGCGAAATAGTTGACGAAGAACGAATTTGGGTCTATGGAATTATCCAAATAGAATCCAGCCAACACCATTGCCCCAGTTTTATGAGCCAATGTATAATATGCTAATCGCCCCTTTTTCTTGAACCTATCGGGGAGTATCAGTTTTCTCATTATCTTATTCAATTCTGTTGATTTCATACTATTCACTCTTCATTTGTTCTTCACTATATTAGTTGAAGATATATTTTTGCAAATATACCCTACGACATATTCTATCGGGGTAAAAAGCTCCATATCATTGTTCTCAACTAATTCTTCTATTGAGGATTTTACAAGTCCCCAAAGTTTGGATGTTTCATATTCTTCATAAGGGTGTTTCATATCTTGTATTTTAAAGCTGCGGATTTGCTATCCGCAGGAAGTGAATTTATAATTTTTGTTCCATTAGGATTCTATCAATCATAGAACTTTTCTTGAAAAAGGGATACGTATGATAAAAACTCTTCGGCTCAATGGAATCAGAATCTTGCTCCATCATCCATACCGAAACAATCAAAACCATCATTTCGTAGTTTGCCTTTTCCCTCTGTTTGGGTGGCAATCGTTTCAATGCTTTCCGCAGTCCTTCTATCTTTTGGGGATACTTCCGTAGCATTCGGCTTAATCCCTCAGAAAGGGTCCCGTCATACGACTCATCGGTATGAGACCAGCAATGCCTTATCACCAAATTGTAGTCCTGCTTTTCGGAATGTTCTTGGTCAAAGAAATCCCCATCAATGATTCGGCTAAAAAATAGGCTGTCGGTATTCGTTTCTTTCTTGCCTTTCAATTCTATCCTTCTTATGCTTTTGTCACAGAAAAGGACTCCATCAGTAGAAGCGTTTAGTGGATAGATATAACATTTTTCTCGCCCTCTTTTAAACAAGTATTTTATATCATAGAAGATTTCTCCAGCCAAAGTTAGCGTATCAGCCTCTAATGAGGCAAAATAAGATTCTTCAATTTTGGTTTTGCCAAGCCTTTTGTTCCATTTGGAAATTTTCAATGTGCCAATGTTGGCATCATCAAATGTAAGTCTTATAGACATTCTTGTGTCGGAAAGTTTCACCTCTCCGACATAACTATTTATATCTTTTTCCAAAGTGGCAGCTTGACTTCTCATGCTATATAAAAGCAACAAGATAATGTTTATCGCCAAGGCGACAGGAATCCATTTGTTTATTCTCATACCATAGTTATTTTGCAACTATAATCATTTTAATCATTACGTTCTTTCTCATCTGTAATAAGTTCTTTCATATCCACAGACAACAACTGCGCAATTTCAAGAAGTGTGGTAAGATTGGGTTGAGAGCGGTTGCATACATAAGCATTGACCGTACTGAAACTCCTTCCTAACTTCTTTGCAAGCCATGTTTGGCTTATCCCTTTGTCCTCTAAGACTGCTCTTATGCGATTTAACTTCATGTTTTTATCGTTTTTACGCTACAAAAATAATATTTTATCGTGATAATCCATCCAAATCCCTTGAAAATCTGCTGTATTCCGTCGTAATTTAGACAAAATAGAAATATAATCTGCAAAAATGGAACTAAGCAATTGATTTCCCAATATGGCAAGATACATATATGCGTTTATGAATATGTTCTTTTTGCCATACTCTTAAAATGACGTTACATGAAAATTACTGTTGGTAACTACTCTTTTACCTTTGCAAAGACTAATCTTAATATTTTGTAAAATCACAGCATAAAATGTTGTTTTTCAGAAATTAGATTTAACTTTGCACTCGAAATCAAAGCGTTCTTTGTATATTGCAAAGTTGTGAAAGAAAAAGAATATAGCTCGTTTCTAAATCGTTAGCAGTCACATTCTTTAAAATACTCAACTCGCTGATATTCAATAAATAAAAGAATTTACTGTGACTCGAGACATGCAACATCTTCAATTATCAATCTCCTATTTTGTAGTAAGACTAATTGTTCAATATATATCAGTTGTTTGTCGTAGCTCATATATCCAAATAAAAAGTAAAGCCTCATCTTAGTACACATCGTTGAGAGGAGTGGTGGAATTTATAGCTACAAAAATGTGGCTTTAATTCGCCTTCTCCAAATATTTTCTAAGAAACCAGCTTATCGGGTAGAGAATTTTACGCAAAAGTTCTAAATTCCATAAATTTCTCCTATATAGTCATGGGATATTTAGAAAAATATCGTATCTTTGTCCCCGAATTAAGGCGTTCTTTGCATATTGCAAAATACAGAAACGAGCAGAAGTCCGCTCGTTTCCATATTGTTACCTATATAATATAGGCAAACGCCCAAGTTCTTGATATTCAATCAAAGTCCAATTTAGAGCGAGTTAGTATTTTTAACAAAAGGGGCAAAGGGTTAACAGGTTAACAGTTAACAGCTGTTTTTTGCGTCCTCCCCCTCTCCCATACCTTATATTATATATAAGTATATATACTTATTATTATATGTGAGTGGGGGGAAAGTAGGCATTTTGGGCTGTTAACTGTTAACTCTGTTAACCCCCATCTGGAAAAATAACCTCTCAAACGCTCCTTCTTAAACAGGTTAAGTGTCTTATATTGAGCCTAGTAAGAGTCATCAATGATGACCGGAAGGAGGCTTAAATGAAGCCTCGCAGTGGCGATAAATTGAGCCACTTGTGTATCCTTTATCATACGCTTGTGTACAAAAATATAAAATAAGTAAGGGCTGCCAGTACATCCTGGCAGCCCTATTACGTTAGTATGTTATGAAAAATTTGAGAGAATTGAAACTTCACAGCTTCAGAATTGTTTTACTAAACATGATTTTTTTATAGAGAAAGCATAGAAATAATCTACTTTAATAACGTTGGAGACGTTGTTGGAGTGCTTACCTGATCGATGCCTGTGCGTTGCATAGAATCAACCGAAGCAGAATCTCCCATGGCTACGGACACGCCCTTGCCACTCTTGATGTATCCTACGTTTTCAACAGAATCATTGCCATTGTTCTGGAAAGGAACCTGAACTGCATTGCCCAATGTCAGGATGATAGCTACCACGGCAGCAGCCTTGAAGAGAGGCTTCAGACGCTCTGTCAGTGAAACTACCTTTGCCTTGTTAGGCTTCTTGGTGTATTCATCTTCAATCATCGCCATCATCTTCTGGTCGAAGTCATCACCCAGCGCCTCTTGCTTAGCCTCGCCCATCTCGTAAGAGAAGAGCGCTTGGTATGGCTTCAGCTCGGCAGGCAACTCGTCCTGGCTGAAGAATGCACGGAGAATCTCCTCTTCTTCGAGAGAAGTCTCGCCCTTCCAGTAGCGATCCAAAAGTTGGTTGATGTACTTATAATCCATATCTGTCGAATTGTTGAAATCTTTGTTTGACTGTTTGACGAGCCCTGAAGATGTTCACCTTGACCTGGTCTTCCGTGATGCAGAGGATGTCTGCTATCTCCTTGTAGGATTTTCCTTCGATGTCTCGAAGCTGCAGACAGCTGCGCTGCTTTTCAGGCAACTCGTCGATAATATTCCTTACGATGTCCAGTTTGTCTTTCTGAATCATCCTTTCTGAGGGGGTGGAAGTGTTTTCGTCTAACCTTTCTGTATTCTGCTCTTCCAGCGAATCATTCTGATTTTCCATCTTCTTGATGCGGTCGAGCGAGAGGTTGCGCGCGATGGTGAGGCTGTATGCCTCGATGGAGTCAAGCTCCTGCCATCTGTCGCGGGCGTTCCAGACTTTAATCAGCGTATCCTGCACAACGTCTTCCGCTTCCTCCCGGTTGAGAGTAATGCGAAGAGCCAGCCTGAAGAGTTTGTTCTTCAGCGGCAAAACATCGTTCTGGAAACTGATTTCTTTCATCCCTCTATTATCAATGACGACTATGTTATAAGAAAGTTACAACCAATCTTAAATTATTTCTATTTTTAACTCTTGTTAAGAAAAAAGGTGATGAATTCTTCACTCTTCACTCTTCGTTCTTCACTTAATCACCGTTCCGTGCTTTCCGTCGATGGCGGTAGCAAGGGTGATAATCACCTCTTTCACACCAGCATCGATGGCTGCAAGGGCATTCTCCAACTTAGGAATCATGCCGCCTGCTACGGTACCATCTGCTTTGTATCTCTCAAAATCGGCATGGGTAATCACTGGAATCACGCTGTCGTCATCCTCAGGATTGCTGAGCACGCCTTTCTTTTCAAAACTGTATATCAATGTCACGTCGTAGTAAGGAGCCAGAGCCTTGGCAGTCTCGCTGGCTATGGTGTCGGCATTGGTGTTGAGGATGTTGCCCTTGCCGTCATGGGTCAATGGGGCCATCACTGGAGTAATGCCTTCATTAATCAGGGTCTGGAGCATCTTGCCGTTGGCACGCTCTACATCGCCCACGAATCCGAAGTCGATACCGTCCTTCAACGGACGCTTGTGACTGTGGATTACGTCCATATCAGCACCGGTCAGACCGAGAGCATTCACGCCGTTAGCCTGGAGCTTGGCAACCAGGTTCTTGTTGACCAGACCGCCATAAACCATTGTTACCACTTCCAGCATGTCTGCATCAGTGATGCGGCGACCGTTTACCATCTTGCTCTCGATGCCGAGGGCTGAGGCTACTTTAGTGGCACGGCGGCCACCGCCATGTACCAATACTTTCTTGCCAGGGATGGCTGCGAAATCCTTCAAGAGCTGTGCCAGCTGCTCGCTGTCTTCAACGATGGCACCGCCTACCTTTACTACTGTTACTTTTTCCATCTTTAAGTTTAGTTTATAGTTTATAGTTAATAGTTTATAGGGCAATCTTGCTGTAAACTATTAACTATCAACTGTTAATTCTTACTGAAGATATGTGTATCCGAAGAGACCATTTCTATAGGTGCCCAGGAATTCCTTGCCCTCATCGAGCGAAATCTTACCTTCCTTCACACTCTTGGTTACCCACTGCTCCAACTGGCGGACGAGCTTCTTCGGATTGTACTGTACGTAATCCAATACCTCCTCTACGGTCTCGCCATCGAATATCTGGTCGATGCTATATTTGCCGTCCTTTACAGAGATGTGGGCTGCATTGGTGTCGCCGAAGAGATTGTGCATGTCGCCCAGAATCTCCTGGTAGGCACCAACGAGGAATACACCGAGATAATATGGCTCGTTCTTCTTCAATGGATGAAGAGGAAGAACGTTTCCTATATGACCGTCGGTAACGAAGTTGGCAATCTTTCCGTCGCTGTCGCAGGTGATGTCCTGCAAGGTAGCGTTGCGGGTAGGACGCTCGTCCAGACGCTGGATAGGCATGATAGGGAAGAGCTGGTCGATAGCCCAACTGTCTGGCAGGCTCTGGAACAGAGAGAAGTTGCAGAAATACTTGTCGGCAAGAATCTTATCCAATCCTCTGAGCTCCTCAGGTACATGCTTCATGTGCTTGGCAAGATTGTTGATCTCGTGGCACACGCTCCAGTACATTGCCTCAATCTCTGCACGGGTCTTCAGATCTACGATGCCGTGAGAGAAGAGCTGCAATGCCTCTTCGCGAATCTGCTCGGCATCATGCCAGTCTTCCAGCATGTTGCGAGGATTCAGGTTGTCCCATATCTCATAAAGATCCTTCACCAGCTGGTGGTCGGTCTCCTTCGCCTCAAACTCCTCAGGCATCTCTGGCAGGGAAGCGGTTTCCAAGACATCGATGACCAGGACAGAATGATGGGCAGAGAGCGAACGGCCGCTCTCGGTGATGAGGTTAGGGTGCTCGATATTGCTCTTGTTGGCTGCATCTACGAATGTATAGACACAGTCGTTTACATACTCCTGGATAGAGTAGTTTACGGAACTCTCGCTGCTTGAAGAGCGGGTGCCGTCGTAATCTACACCGAGTCCGCCACCGCAATCTACGAAATCTACATTGTAGCCCATCTTGTGGAGGCTAATATAGAACTGGGCTGCCTCACGGAGAGCAGTCTGAATGCGGCGAATCTTGGTAATCTGACTTCCGATATGGAAGTGGATAAGGCGCAGACAGTCGTGGAATCCCATCTCGTCTATCTTCTTGAGGGCTGTGAGCAGTTCTGCGCTGGTCAAGCCGAACTTAGATGCATCGCCACCGCTTTCAGCCCATTTGCCTGAACCTGAAGAAGCCAGTTTGATGCGGATACCGATGTTTGGCTTTACGTTGAGCTTTTTGGCTACCTTTTCGATGATATCCAGCTCATTGAGCTTTTCTACTACGATAAAGATGCGCTTGCCCATCTTCTGAGCCAGCAAGGCAAGTTCGATGTAGCTCTCGTCCTTGTAGCCGTTACAGATGATGAGCGAGTCGCTCTGTGCCTGTACGGCGATGACGGCGTGGAGTTCAGGCTTAGAGCCAGCCTCCAGTCCGAGGTTGAACTTCTTGCCGTGAGAGATAATCTCCTCAACGACCGGCTGCATCTGGTTCACCTTAATAGGATAGATGACAAAGTTTTCCCCCTTGTAACCATATTCCTCCTTTGCCTTCTGAAAACAGCTGGCTGTCTTCTCGATGCGGTTGTCGAGGATGTCTGGGAAACGGAGCAGTACGGGAGCGTTGATGTCGCGTAATGCCAACTCGTCCATGATGTCGCGCAGGTCTATCTGCGTGTTGTCCTTGCATGGAGTTACATAGACATCACCCTTGTCGTTGATGCCAAAGTAAGAAGTACCCCAACCACAGATGTTGTAGAGCTCCTTCGAGTCTTCAATAGTCCATTTCTTCATTTTCTAATCTTGCTTGCTGGAAATCAGTTTTGTTTGTTACCTTTATTATATATTACTTTATTAGATACGGCTATATGTTCAGCAGGTCTCTGATCTGCTGAACAATAGCGTTGATTTTATCATAATTGTCCATCACGTTGATATCGATGATGTGTTTTGCCTTCTCGTAGTAAGGCTCTCGAAGTTTCAGCTGCTCATGGATAAACCTGTCTACCTCTTCCGGTGTTTTGTTGAGCAGCAGAGGGCGTACGCCTTTGCCCATCTTCAGATGAGCGTGAAGGGTTTCTGGAGATGCCTTCAGGTAAAACGTTTCGCCAAGTTGGTTCATGTAGTCCATATTGTCGAAGAAACATGGTGTTCCTCCTCCGCAACTTACCACTACATTTTCAAACTCTGCCACTTCGTGTAGCATATTGTGCTCTATCTTGCGAAATCCCTCTTCTCCAACTTCGTCGAAGATCTGTTTAACGGTCTTGCGCATTCGGCTCTCGATATACCAGTCGAGATCGTAGAACATAACGCCAAGGTCTTTGGCGAGGGCTTTGCCGACCGTTGTCTTGCCGGCGCCCATGTATCCTATGATGATGATTGACTTCATTTTCTTCTGTTTCTATGTCAATGAGGCATGTTTATGATTTCTTTCTGCCTCTAGCCTTTGGTTCTGGAGCAGCTTTGATAATTTCCATACACTCCTCGTATGTAAGCTCCTCTGCACTCTCATGTTTTGCCTTTGGAATGCGGTAATTCTTGCCGTCGTAAGCAATGTATGGACCATACTTGCCATTGAGAATTTCCATCTTGTCGTCCTCATCGAAAACTTTGAGATGACGCTTCTCTTCGGCTTCGCGCTTTTCCTTGATCAGTTCGATGGCTCTATCCAGGGTGATGGTCAGCGGATCATCCTCCTTTGGAATAGAAACATACTTGCGGTTATGGAGGATGTAAGGGCCGTAGCGGCCAGAGCCAACTGTTACAGTAATGCCTTCATAATCACCGAGTTCTCTTGGCAGCTTGAAGAGTTCCAAAGCCTCTTCCAGGGTGATGGTTTCTATGCTCTTGTCTGATGGCAACTGGGCAAACTGAGGCTTGTCCTTATCCTCAGCAGAACCAATCTGTACCACAGGTCCAAAACGGCCAATCTTGACGAATACTGGCTTTCCTGTTTTTGGATCATTTCCGAGATTGCGCTCGCCGGCTTTGTGCTGGTTGCGGGCTTCCAGGACTTCCTTCACTTCAGGCTCAAAGCCCTTGTCGAAATCCTTCATCCAGTTGGTCCATTCGGTCTTTCCTTCTGCAATATCATCAAACTTCTTCTCTACGTCTGCCGTAAAGTTGTAGTTCATGATGTTCGGGAAGTTCTCCATCAGGAAATCGTTTACTACGATACCGATATCAGTAGGCAGAAGCTTGCCCTTTTCAGAGCCTGCCATCTCTTTCTTCAACTTCTGGGTTATCTTGATGCCCTTCAGAGAATCTATGGTAAATGTGCGCTCTTCACCCGTCTTGTCACCCTTTACCACGTATTGACGCTGCTGGATGGTACTGATGGTTGGAGCATAGGTAGATGGACGGCCGATGCCGAGATCTTCCAGTTTCTTCACCAGACTGGCCTCTGTGTATCTTGCAGGAGCCAGAGAATACTTCTCTGTAGCAAGGATTTCTCTGCGCTGCAATTCATCGCCTTCTTTCAGGGCAGGAAGAATGTGGGAAGAATCCTCAGCATGCTCTTCATCGTCGGTTGACTCGAGATAAACCTTGAGGAAGCCATCGAATGAAACAACCTCGCCGGTAGCAACAAACTTTTCGCTTGTGTTGCCGATATTGATGTTGATGGTTGTCTTTTCGAGTTGTGCGTCAGCCATCTGAGATGCGATGGTACGCTTCCAGATGAGTTCGTAAAGGCGCTTCTCCTGAGCGGTTCCTTCAATGGTTGGTTCATTCATATATGTAGGACGGATAGCCTCGTGCGCTTCCTGTGCACCCTTTGAACTGGTGTGGTAGGCACGAGTCTGGCTGTATTCCTTGCCATATTCTCTGATAATCTCATCTTTGCTGGCGTTGGAACAGAGCGTAGAGAGGTTTACGCTATCGGTTCGCATGTAAGTGATGCGTCCGCTTTCGTAAAGTTTCTGGGCTATCATCATGGTCTGTACAACGGTGAAACCAAGCTTGCGTGCTGCCTCCTGTTGCAGAGTAGAAGTAGTGAAAGGTGGTGCAGGAGAACGCTTTAAAGGCTTTTTGGTTACAGATTCAACCATAAACTTAGCGTCTTTACACTTCTCAAGGAAAGCTTCAACCTCTTCGTGGGTATTGAAACGCTGGTCCAGTTCTGCCTTTACTTCTGTTGCATTGCCGCTGTCGCTGATCAGGGCGAAAATAGCGGTAACGCGATAGTATGGAACACTCTGGAACTTTTGGATTTCACGCTCACGTTCTACTATCAGACGGACAGCAACACTCTGTACACGACCTGCAGAAAGGGCTGGCTTAACCTTTCTCCACAAGATAGGAGAAAGCTTGAAACCTACCAGTCGGTCGAGTACACGACGTGCCTGCTGGGCATTCACCAGGTTCATGTCCAGATGGCGTGGGTTCTTGATTGCGTCAAGAATAGCCTGTTTGGTAATCTCGTGGAAGACAATACGGTTTGTCTTCTCCTCATCCAATCCCAGTACTTCGCAAAGGTGCCAGCTGATGGCTTCTCCCTCGCGGTCCTCATCGGATGCTAACCAAATCTTCTTAGCTTGCTTCGCTGTTGATTTCAATTCTGTGACGAGCTTTTTCTTTTCCTCAGGAATCTCATAACAAGGTTCCATGGTCTTCTCGTCTATACTGAGTTCCTTCTTCTTGAGGTCACGGATATGACCGTAAGAAGACATCACCTTGAAGTCTTTACCTAAAAACTCTTCGATTTTCTTAGCCTTTGCAGGGCTCTCGACGATTACTAAATTTTCTTGCATAAGCTTATACACAATTTTTTTCGGTTGGCAAAAGTAAGTAAACTTTTTGCTTATACCTTATTATATGGTGTTTTTTTTGGTTTTTTTAATGTTTGGGAGCCATATTTGGCTGTATTGAACCCTTTTTACCCCAATTTTGTTTCCAAATAACGATGGAGCCCCTTGCGTATGGAATCGAATGCGAACTCATCAGGATTGAGTCTGCTCAATGGTATCCAGAATGATTCTTCTGCATCGTCCATTGCTTCTATATGAGTGTCGTCTTTCACCTTCACTTCATAGAACATATCGAGGGTATGAACCATGAAACCTGAGTAAAGGTAGAGATTTGGGTAGCTGAACTGATACTTAACCTCAGTTGCATCCAGTCCGGTTTCCTCTTTTACCTCTCTTGCCATACCTTCTTCACCTGTTTCATCCATGTCAACAAAACCGCCTGGCAAATCGAGTGCCCCCTTGGCTGGGTCTTTCTTGCGCCTTACTGCCAGGAGCTCTTCCTTACTGTTGAGTATGAGAGCTACCGTAGCACTGCTTGGATTGAGGTAATAAGAGAATCCGCAGTCCTTACACTTCTTGCTCTTGATGTTGTTGATTTCGAAATGACTAGAGCCGCAAACCGGGCAAAACTGAAACTTATCTAATACGTGACTCATATTATGATTAATGTATAATGATTGATGTTTAATGGAAAAGAATTTATCTTCATGTTATAATTGAAAAGCGGCCGGTCTTTGACTGCTGAACAAAGATCGGCCGCTGGTTATCTGTTATTTACCAATTATCTGTACGGAAAGGGAAGAGAGGCAGGTTGCCTGCATTTGCCATATTGCCGAGCTGGAAGTTGCGGAAACAGTAGCGAAGGGCTACCGGTTTCTTTACCTCAGGACTGGTTACGATGACGCACTCATTCCAAGGATCGTTGCCTTCCTGCCAGAAGTGCTTGGCTGTAGCCTTATGGAATACCTTATCTTCACCAGCAACTTCGAAACCTTCGATACCTTCAAAGCGGTTGTAGGCTCCGTAGGTATTGTCGAAATGCACCTTTACAGTATCACCTACAATCTTCATCTCCTTGAAGGTCATGCTCTCGCTGAAGAGTCCCTTCATGCCATAGGTCTTGCTGAGTGCCTGAAGTGCAAGTCGTTCGCCTACAGGCTGTTTCTGACATGGATGAATCTGCTCAACCTCGTATGGGTAAACCAGGTCTTCGGTACAGACGATGCCGCTGTTTGGAATCACCTTGGCTGCATTGAACTGCTGTTCACGGAGCTTAGGTCCCCAATCGCCATTTACGTCGCCATTATGATAAGGTGCAATCTGTACGAAATAGAATGGCAGTTCGCCCTGCTTGAAGTCTCTGCGCCACTGGGCAACGAGGTCGGCAAGACGTTTGGTATACTGGCCGTCCGGGTCGCCCACGTTCGAACATCCCTGATAGAAGAGAATACCCTTTACGCTATAGTTGAGGATAGGGTGGAAAGTTCCGTTACCCCAGAGAAGAGGGTAGAGGAAATCCCACTTAAACTTAGGGTTCTTGGTCATCTTTACAGAGTCGAGATCTTCCTTGGTGTTCTTCTTCAGGTAGTCGCGGTCGAGCCAGCTTTCTACACGGCTTCCACCCTTGTTTGCCATGACCAGACCTACCGGAATATCAAGAGTCTTGTTTATTACCTGTGCAAAGAAGTATCCTGTAGCAGATGCATCGCCTACGGTTTCTGGGTTAACCTCCTTCCATTCGCAGTTGGCATCATCTAACGGCTTACTGCTCATTACGCTAGGAATCTTTACGTAATGTACGCCTTTGTACTGGTTTGCTTCGAGCACCGCCTTGTTGTAACCTTCTACAGGGCAGTTGCCGAATCCTTTTACAGGCATCTCCATGTTGCTCTGACCTGCACAAACCCATACTTCTCCTGCCAGCACATTGTTGAGAGTGGTCTTTTCGCCATCATCGAAAGTGATGGAGAGTGGGGTGTAGCTCGCCTTCGGGGTTTGTACTTTGATAGCCCATTTGCCATCCTTTCCGGTCTTGGCAGAATATTTCTGCCCAGACCATGAGGTGGTTACCTCTACTGTGGTTCCTGGTTTGTCCCATCCCCAGAGGCTAGCCTCTGTGTTTTGCTGTAAAATCATGTTGTCACCCAAGATGTGTGGCAACTTTACTTTAGCCTGTGCTCCTGTTGTGATAAGTGCCAAGGCTGCCATTGCTAAAAATTTCTTATTCATTTTTTAGGGTTTAAAAGTTTATCGTTTTTTGTTCTTAAGTTCTTTGTATGGTTTGTATTCTGATATTGCCATCTATGTTATCTTGAAAGCAGATACAGAACTGACGTTAAAGAATAAGAGTTAGAAGCTGGAAGATGAAAAGCCGAAACTGTTCTCTCCAAACTTCTAACTCTTGGTTATCTTATGGTTATCTTAAAGAAGGTTCTTGATGGCTGCCTCTATGTCCTTAATCTGTGCATCACGTGCCTGCAGGGTGTTGGTGCGGTCGATCAGGAAGAAGGTAGGAATGCTCTGGACATTGTAGAGAGCCAGACTCTTGCCCTGAATGCCATCTTCATCGCGTACGCAAATCCAAGGGATGGCAGCGGTAGAGGTCTTCCAGAAGTGCTCGTCAGGGTCTACTGATACCTGATAAATCTCCAGTCCGGCAGCATGATACTTGTTGTAGAGTTCACGCAACATCATGATGCGCTTGGTGCTCTCTTTGCTGGCGAAGAGATGGAAGTCGAGCAGTACCACCTTGCCCTTGAGGTCGGAGAGACGGCGTACCTGTCCCTTGTTGTCCTGAAGTGCAAGCTCGATGCATCCGTTTACGCTCACCTTGCTGGCCTCAATCTGCTGCTGTGCCATCTGGTTCTCGATGATACGGATGTCCTTCATTCCCTCGATGGCGATATTGTGGAGGTTCTTGCCACGCTCAGCGCCAGGATAGTAGGTATCCCAACTGGTTGCTACGGCAGCAAATACCTTCACGTCGTCTTTGTTGTTGCGAGGGTTGAAGATAAGTGTATTCACATTGCCCAACTGTACCGTTTGGAAGAGCGCATAGTAAGCGTATGCCTTCATTGGCTCCTTGAAGATGTAGTTGGTCTTGATGTCCTGTTTGTAAGCCTGGAGCATGCGGCCTACGATGGATTCGATAGAATCGTTGCCGATGTTAGGATCTTTCACGAGCCCGTTGATATTGCTCTGGAGAGTCATCTGCTTAAGAGACAACTCCTTGATCTTGTTGCAGTTTTCAGAACCTTCCACTTCGTATTTGAAGCTCATCTGCGGATAAGCCGCCTTTACCTTGACGGTTTCTGTAGAATCGATGGAAAGATTGATGGTTTGATTGGCGATGCGTAAGCGGTAGAACTCTGGGGTAACAGAGTCCATGGCAGCCTCGTCGAAGGCAAATGCACCATCCTCGCCCAGTTTAACAGAGTCGATTTTCACAGGACCGTTCAGGCTGATGTTCTCCAGATAGAGCATAGAGTCCTGAGCCTCTGTGATATTGCCGTTGATGTGGAATTTCTTGTTGTTACAAGAAGTCAAAGCCAGTGCAGCTACCATAATCGCTGCCACTGAAAAGAGTCTAGTTATCTTCATGAATTTTATTATTTTGCAAAATTATCGAGTGCAAAGATAGTAATAAAATTGCGAATAATGCACCTTCTATAGATAAATTATTTAAAAAAGTGGAAAATAATTGCTGATTTATTTGTTTATTAATAATTAAAGAGGTATCTTTGCAGCGTTTTAGATATTTTAGATGTTAGACAAAACAATAAGTTTTTTAATTTAGATGAACGTAATTACAAAAAGTGTTCAGTTGCCTGATGGAAGAACCATCACAATTGAGACCGGAAAAGTTGCAAAACAGGCTGATGGTGCTGCGGTTCTCCGCATGGGTAACACAGTGCTTCTCGCAACTGTTTGTGCAGCAAAGGATGCAGTTCCGGGTACAGATTTTATGCCTTTGCAAGTAGATTATCGTGAGCAGTACAGTGCTGCAGGTCGTTTCCCTGGTGGTTTCACCAAGCGCGAAGGCAAAGCCAGCGATGAGGAAATCCTTACCTCTCGTCTTGTGGACCGTGCTTTGCGTCCACTTTTCCCTTCTAACTACCATGCAGAAGTTTACGTACAGGTAATGTTGCTCTCAGCCGATGGTGTTGACCAGCCAGATGCCCTCGCAGGTTTCGCTGCTTCAGCTGCCATGGCTTGTTCAGATATTCCTTTCGAGTACTATATCTCTGAGGTTCGTGTAGCTCGTATCAATGGTGAGTATGTTGTTAACCCTACATTCCAGCAGATGGAAGAGGCTGACATGGATATCATGGTTGGTGCTACCAAGGAGAACATCATGATGGTGGAAGGTGAGATGAAGGAAGTTGCTGAGCAGGATCTGATCGGTGCCCTCAAGGCTGCTGCCGAGGCTATCAAGCCTATGTGTGAGCTCCAGTATGAGTTGGCTAAGGAGAAGGGTACTGACGTGAAGCGTGAGTATGACCACGAGATCAACGATGAGGAACTCCGTGAGCAGATTAAGTCTGAGCTTTACAAGCCAGCTTACGATATCAACCATCAGGCTTTGGAGAAGCATGCACGTCAGGATGCTTTCGACAAGGTTTTGGCTGACTTCCTCGAGAAGTATGACGCTGCTCATACCGATCTTTCTGAGGAAGACTTGGAGGAGAAGCACGCTGAGGCTACCCGTTACTATGATGACGTAATGCGCGATGCTATGCGCCGTTGCATCCTCGATGAGGGCTTGCGCCTTGATGGTCGTGCTACTACAGAAATCCGTCCTATCTGGTGCGAGGTATCTCCACTCCCAATGCCTCACGGAAGCGCTATCTTCCAGCGTGGTGAGACTATGTCTCTCTCTACATGTACGCTCGGTACCAAGATGGACGAGAAGCTTATCGACGGTGTGCTCGAGAAGAGCTACCAGCGCTTCCTCCTTCACTATAACTTCCCTCCATTCTCTACAGGTGAGGCTAAGGCTCAGCGCGGCGTAGGCCGTCGTGAGATTGGTCACGGTCACTTGGCATGGCGTGGTTTGAAGGGTCAGATTCCTGCAGACTTCCCTTACACAGTACGTTTGGTAAGCCAGATCTTGGAGTCTAACGGTTCTTCTTCTATGGCTACTGTTTGTGCCGGTACTCTCGCCCTGATGGATGCAGGTGTTCCTATGAAGAAGCCAGTTTCTGGTATCGCTATGGGTCTTATCAAGAACCCAGGTGAGGACAAGTACGCTATCCTCAGTGATATCCTCGGTGATGAGGACCACTTGGGTGATATGGACTTCAAGACCACAGGTACCCGCGATGGTTTGACCGCTACACAGATGGATATCAAGTGTGATGGTTTGAGCTTCGAGATTCTTGAGGAGGCTTTGATGCAGGCTAAGGCTGGTCGTGAGCACATCCTCAACTGCATGATGGAGACAATCTCTGAGCCACGTGCTGAGATGAAGCCACAGGTTCCACGTATTGTAGCATTCGATATTCCTAAGGAGTTCATCGGTGCTGTCATCGGCCCTGGTGGTAAGATTATCCAGCAGATGCAGGAGGATACTGGTGCGACAATCACTATCGAGGAGACTGATGGTAAGGGTCACGTACAGGTATCTGCTCCTAACAAGGATTCTATCGATGCAGCTTTGGCTAAGATTAAGGCTATCGTAGCTGTTCCTGAGGTTGGTGAGGTTTACGAGGGTACTGTTCGCTCTATCATGCCTTACGGTTGCTTCGTAGAGATTCTCCCTGGTAAGGATGGTTTGCTCCACATCTCTGAGATTGATTGGAAGCGTCTTGAGACAGTTGAAGAGGCTGGCATCAAGGAAGGCGACAAGATCAAAGTGAAGTTGATGGAAATTGATCCTAAGACTGGCAAGTACAAACTTTCTCATCGTGTATTGATGGAGAAGCCAGAGGGTTATGTAGAGCGTGAGCGTCGTCCACGTCCTGAGCGCGGTGAGCGTCGCGGTCGTCGTGATGATCGTCATGAAGGTCGTGGTGAGCGTCCAGCTCGTCAGCCACGTCGTTACGAGCATCGTAATGATGAGCAGGCTCCTAAGGAGTTCAACGACTCTTTGGATCACAACAATGATGTAGAATAATCTGCGTATTAGACACATTATTATATATAAAGGCACATTCCGCATAGGAATGTGCCTTTTTTTAATAGTACTTTCTCTAATTATTGCCGGATATTGTATTTGTATATGGGAATGGAGAATGTAAAGTGTGGATCATATGGGGATATACAAAAAGAGTCACAAGTAAAACTTGTGACTCTTTTCTGCGCTTCAAGATGGGCTTGAACCAACGACCCCCTGATTAACAGTCAGGTGCTCTAACCAACTGAGCTATTGAAGCATTTTTGCATTGCAGAAACATGACGTTCCTTATTTGCGTGTGCAAAAGTACTAACTTTTCTTCATTCTGCCAAATTTTTTGCTGACTTTTTTCGCTTTTTCCCTAAAAAAGTGTATTTTTTCTTATCTTTGTGCCACTTTTTGCCTATTTTATGGTGTTTTTCGCAAAGAAATGAGTACTTTTGTGGTCGAAATCTTCTCCCGAGGGCGAATGCCGTGAAGAGGAGGAGGAAATAACCAATAAGTTGAATCATATACAATTAAATAAGGTAACAATGAAAAGAATACTGTTCTCCTTGCTTATGGTGCTCCTGGCAGTTCCTACTTTTGCCCAGGTTGACAAAGATCATGACTTCAAAGCCGCAAAGAATATGGAAATATTCAATGCCATCTACAAAAATCTCGATTTGATGTATGTTGATACGCTCGATGCTGAAGTTGTGGTCGGAAATGGTATCAATGCCATGTTGCGTAGTCTCGACCCTTATACTACCTATTATCCTGAGCAGAAGATGAAGGAACTCAAGAACCTGCTCACCGGCAAGTATGCGGGTGTAGGTGCGGTGATACGCTACAATTTCCAGTTGCAGCGCGTCTGTATCAGCGAGCCTTACGAGAATATGCCTGCTGCAGAAGTGGGACTGAAGAAGGGTGACATCATCCTGAGTATTGATGATGAGGATATGACCAATAAGGAGGTGAGCTACGTCAGCGATCATCTTCGTGGTGAACCGGGTTCTTCTTTCATGCTGAAAGTTAAGCGTCCAAGTACAGGCAAGACGATGAAGGTGAAGGTAACACGCCGTACCATCCAGTTGCCGTTCTTGCCTTATTATGGCATGTTGGAGGGTAGCATCGGTTACATCAACTTCAATTCCTTTACCGAGCAGTCTGCCAAGGAAGTGCGTCGTGCTTTCATCGATTTGAGAAAGCAAGGAGCCAAGAGCCTTGTCTTTGATCTGCGTAATAATGGTGGTGGTTCTGTTACCGAAGCGGTCAGCATCATCAATATGTTCTTGCCTAAAGGTAAGACAGTCTTGGAGATGAAGGGAAAGTTGCAGCGTTCTAATCATGTTTATAAGACCACGGTTGAACCGATAGATTCCGTTATGCCGATGGTGGTATTGGTGAACGAGAATTCTGCCAGTGCCAGTGAAATCATGAGCGGCAGTCTGCAGGATTATGATCGTGCTGTAATATTAGGTACGCGCACGTATGGGAAGGGATTGGTGCAGACTACCATGGATTTGCCTTATAACGGACAGGTGAAACTTACTACTGCTAAATATTTCATTCCTAGCGGTCGATGCGTTCAGGCACTCAACTATAAGCACGATAAGGGTGGTTATGTGGAGCATGTTCCCGACTCTCTTACCAAGGTGTTCTATACTGCAGGTGGTAGAGAAGTGAGAGATGGAGGTGGCGTGAAGCCGGATGTAGAAGTAAAGCCTGATTCTTTGCCAAACATCGCCTTCTATCTGGCTGGTGCCCGCGACAGTAATGAGGTGATGCTTAATTATGAGGTTGATTATATCGCCAAGCATCCTGCTATTGCTCCTGCGAAGGAATTCTCGCTGACCGATGCCGACTATGATGAATTCAAGACACGCGTGTTGAAGGCTAACTTCCAGTACGACCGTGAAACAGAAAAGTATCTCAAGGACTTGGAAAAACTCGCTAAGTTTGAAGGCTACTACGATGATGCCAAGGCAGAGTTTGAGGCTTTGAAGAAAAAACTGAGCCATAATGTGGCAAAGGATCTGGATTATAACAAGGATTACATCAAGCATCTGTTGGAAAATGACATCGTTTCTGCCTATTATTTCCAGCGCGGTGCCATCCAGAATTCCATGCGTTACGACAAGCAGATTAAGGAAGCAGTAAAATTGCTGAATTCTCCATCAGAATACGAAAAAATACTGCATCCTGTGAAGAAATAAGTACAAAAACGTGCACAATCGATTAAAAATGTGCACGTTGCGAATAAAAAGTTGCATTTTTTTTGGCTAATCACAAAAATATTTGTAATTTTGCAACGTTCAGTGGAATGAGGGGCTCACAAGAGTTCCTCATTTTATTTTAATAAGGTATATATGATTGATAAAAACGTCGTAAAAAAATTAGTTGAAGAATGGCTCCAAGATAAGGAATATTTCTTGGTAAGCATTGAAATCAGTCCCGACGATAGAATCGTTGTTGAGATTGACCATGCCGATGGAGTATGGATTGAGGATTGTGTTGCCTTGAGTAAGTATATTGAGGATCATTTGAACCGTGACGAGGAAGACTATGAGCTCGAAGTTGGCTCTGCAGGCTTGGGTCAACCGTTCAAAGTTCCGCAGCAGTATATCAATTTCATTGGCAAGGAGGTAGAGGTGCTTGATGCCGACGGCAAGAAGGTGAAGGGTATCTTGAAAGCTGTTGAAGGAAATGACTTCACAGTTGGCGTTGAAGAAAAGGTAAAGGTTGAAGGTAAAAAACGTCCGGTTAAGCAGGAGGTTGATCACGTTTACCAGATGGATAAAGTAAAATATACAAAATACATAATTAGTTTCAATTAAGTTATGGCTAAAAAAGAGCAAGAATTGACAGCGAGTATGATTGATACATTCCGCGAGTTTAAAGAAACAAAGAATATCGACCGTACTACATTGGTAAGTGTATTGGAGGAGAGCTTCCGTAATGTACTTGCCAAGATTTTTGGTAGTGACGAAAACTTTGATGTCATCGTGAACCCTGACAAGGGTGACTTCGAAATTTATCGCAACCGTATAGTTGTTGCTGATGGCGAAGTTGAAGATGAAAATAAGGAAATTACACTTTCTGAGGCTCGTAAGATTGAGCCGGATTACGAGGTTGGTGAGGATGTAAGTGAGACGGTTGACTTCAATAAGTTTGGTCGTCGTGCCATCTTGACTCTTCGTCAGACTTTGGCTTCCAAGATTCTTGAGTTGGAGCATGATTCACTCTACAACAAATACAAGGATCGCGTAGGTCAGGTTATCTCTGGTGAGGTTTATCAGGTTTGGAAGCGCGAGGTTCTGATTGTAGATGATGAGAACAACGAGCTCATGTTGCCTAAGACTGAGCAGATTCCTGGTGATACTTACCGCAAGGGTGAGACTGTTCGTGCGGTCATCCTTCGTGTAGACAACGAGAACAATAATCCAAAGATTATCTTGAGCCGTACTGCTCCAATCTTCCTGCAGCGCCTGTTGGAGGCTGAGGTTCCTGAGATTGCAGACGGTCTGATTGCAATCCGCCGTATCGCCCGTCTTCCGGGAGAGCGTGCTAAGATTGCTGTTGAAACATTCGATGAGCGTATCGACCCGGTTGGCGCATGTGTAGGTGTTAAGGGTAGCCGCGTTCACGGTATCGTTCGCGAACTTTGCAACGAGAATCTCGATGTCATCAACTACTCAAGCAATACCAAACTCTTCATTCAGCGTGCGTTGGCTCCAGCCAAGGTTTCTTCAATCAATGTTGATGATGAGAACAAGAAAGCAGAGGTTTACTTGCAGCCTGAGGAAGTTAGTTTGGCTATCGGCCGTGGCGGTATGAACATCAAACTGGCTTCTATGCTTACAGAATATACCATCGACGTATTCCGTGAGGTAGACGAGAATGAGGCCGATGAGGATATCTACTTGGATGAGTTCTCTGATGAGATTGACCAGTGGGTTATCGATGCTATCAAGGGCATCGGTCTTGATACTGCCAAGCAGGTACTCAATGCACCTCGCAACTTGCTGATTGAGAAGGCCGACCTCGAAGAGGAGACCGTTGATCATGTACTCAGCGTGTTGCGCGCCGAATTCGAACAATAATTCCCTTGCCAGCGAGTGCTTGCAGGGAATCTAACTTTAAAAATAGGAGAATAAATAATTTATGAGCATCAGATTAAATAAAGCACTACGTGAATTAAATATAGGACTTCAGACGGCAGTTGAATTCCTAGAGAAAAGAAAAGACCTGGGAGATGTCAAGGCAGAACCGAGCTTCAAACTCACCGACCAGCAATACAAGGCATTGAATGATGCCTTCAGTCAGGACAGAGAGGTTCGTGATCAGGCTGAGAAACTCTTTACCAAAAAAGCAAAAGATAAGAAGCGTGCGCCAGAGCAGAAGGACAATCGCGCTGAAAGCTTGTTGGAGTCTAATGGACAGCAGCAGTATAAGCCGCTGGGAAAGATTGACTTGGACAATATCGGTAAGAAGCCTGCTGCAGAGTCTGTTGCGGAAAAGCCTGAGACTGCTGCCGTCAGTCCTGAGCAGAAGAAAGACGCTCCTAAGGCTGAGCAAAAGAAGGAACAGAAGCCACAACAGGCTTCTCAGCATAAACAGCAAATGAAACAGGAAAATCATCAGAAATCACAGCAGTCAAACGCTCAGATGAATAAGCAGAATGCTCCTCAGGGAAAGAAAGAGCATCATCATGCTAAGAATGAAACTGCACAGCATTCTGCTGGCGCAGCAGACAACAGCGTGTTTACTCTCAAGAGTGAGAAGAAGTTTACTGCTAATGAGCCTAAGGTGTTGGGCAAGATAGATTTGTCTTCTCTCAACCAGAGCACTCGTCCTAAGAAGAAAACCAAGGAGGAGCGCCGCAAGGAACGTGAGGAGAAAATGGCTCAACAGCACAATGAGCGCAAAAAGCGTGTTCGTATCAACAAAGAACGTGTTGACATCAATGCCGAAGCTAAGAATAATGGCGGAGGTAATGGCAACAACGGCGGTAATAACAAGAAGAACAAAAACCGCAACAGAAATAATAACAATAATAATCGCGGCAATAACAACAACCGCGGCAACCAGCGTCAGATCGAGGTTGATGACGAGGCTGTAGCACGTCAGGTTAAGGAGACTCTTGCACGTTTGACCAGCAAGAGTCAGAACAAGAAGGGTGCTAAGTACCGTAAGGAGAAGCGTGAGGCTGTTCAGGAGAAGTTGCAGGATCAGGCTCGTCAGGAGCAGAAGGAAAGCAAGACCCTGAAACTTACTGAGTTCGTTACCGTTAGCGAGTTGGCTACGATGATGGATATCAGCGTTACTCAGGTTATCTCTACCCTGATGGGTGTAGGTATCATGGTATCTATCAACCAGCGTCTGGATGCTGAAACCATCAACATGGTGGCTGAGGAGTTCGGTTTCAAGACCGAATACGTGAGTGCCGAGGTTCAGGAGGCCGTGAGCGAGGAAGAGGATGATGAGAACGACTTGGTTCCACGTGCTCCAATCGTAACCGTGATGGGTCACGTAGACCATGGTAAGACCTCTTTGCTCGACTATATCCGCAATACCAATGTGATTGCCGGTGAGGCAGGTGGTATTACCCAGCATATCGGTGCCTACAGTGTGACCCTGAAAAGCGGTCGCAAGGTAACCTTCCTTGATACTCCAGGTCACGAGGCGTTTACCGCCATGCGTGCCCGTGGTGCCCAGGCTACCGATATCGCCATCATCATCATCGCAGCCGATGACTCTGTGATGCCAACTACCAAGGAGGCTATCGCTCATGCGCAGGCTGCCGGTGTGCCTATGGTATTCGCAATCAACAAGATTGATAAGCCAGGTGCTAACCCAGACCGTATCCGTGAGGACTTGGCTAACATGAACCTGCTCGTTGAGGAGTGGGGTGGTAAGTATCAGTGCCAGGAAATCAGTGCCAAGAAGGGTATCGGTGTTCACGATTTGCTCGACAAGGTGCTCCTCGAGGCTGACATGCTCGACTTGAAGGCTAACCCTAACCGTCGTGCTACAGGTACCATCATCGAGTCTTCTCTCGACAAGGGTCGTGGATATGTTTCTACCGTATTGGTTGCCAATGGTACCTTGAAGGTAGGCGACATCGTACTCGCCGGTACTTCTTGGGGTCGTGTCAAGGCGATGTTCAATGAGCGTAATGCCAATATCAAGTCGGCTGCTCCAGCTGAGCCAGCTATCATCCTCGGTTTGAACGGTGCGCCTACTGCAGGTGACCAGTTCCACGTAATCGAGACAGAGCAGGAGGCTCGTGAAATCGCCAACAAGCGTGAGCAGTTGCAGCGTGAGCAGGGCTTGCGTACTCAGAAGCGCTTGACCTTGGGTGATATTTCTCACCGTATCGCACGTGGTGAGTTCCACGAGTTGAACGTCATCGTGAAGGGTGATACCGACGGTTCTGTTGAGGCATTGAGCGACTCATTCATCAAGCTTTCTACTGAGAAGGTTCAGGTGAACGTAGTGAACAAGGCTGTGGGTCAGATTTCTGAGAACGACGTGATGCTGGCATCTGCTTCAGATGCAGTCATCGTTGGTTTCCAGGTTCGTCCATCTGCCGATGCTCGTAAGGCTGCCGACCGTGAGGGTGTTGAAATCAACACATACTCTATCATCTACGATGCTATCGACGATATCAAGAGTGCGATGGTTGGTATGCTCGACAAGGTGAAGAAGGAAATCGTTACCGGTCAGGTTGAGGTTAAGCAGACCTTCAAGATTTCTAAGGTGGGTACTATTGCCGGTGGTCTCGTTACCGAGGGTAAGGTACATGCTAAGGATAAGGCTCGTGTCATCCGTGACGGTATCGTGATACGTACTGCTGAAATCGGTGCCTTGAAGCGTTACAAGGACGATGTTAAGGAGGTGGTTACCGGTATGGAATGCGGTTTGAGCCTCGTCAACTACAACGATATCCAGGAGGGCGACGTTATCGAGACCTTCACTGAGATCGAGGTAGAGCAGAAATTGTAATATAGCATATATTATATATAATAAGGTAGGGATGAGTCCTCAGCGGCTT
>ERZ1023892.91-NODE-91-length-29395-cov-28.761861_pt1 | contig 29395 bp, 22 predicted proteins | sample MGYA00380397_ERZ1023892 | MGnify/ENA primary metagenome ERZ1023892 (study PRJEB33179, sample SAMN07448999) | human gut metagenome | biome: Human-gut; feature: Human associated habitat; material: Faeces | host: Homo sapiens | place: India: Bhopal | collected... | reverse complement strand
CGCCCACCCCCCCTCCCCCACCGCTCTGACCCTTCACGACCGTGCCCCCGCCGCGCGAAGCCGTATGATGTTATCTGCTCCTGCCGGCAACGATATTCTATTTGACGAGAGCTTGTGTGAACAGGGACGCAACTTCAACAATAAAATATGGAATGCATTCCGCCTTGTTAAGGGATGGCAGGTAGCCGAAGGCGAACAGCCTGAAGCTAATGCTATTGCAGCCAAGTGGTTTGAGGCTAAGCTTAAGCAAACCAATGCCGAGGTTAACGACCTCTTCTCTAAGTATCGTATATCAGAGGCGCTGATGGCTGTATACAAGTTGTTCTGGGATGAGTTCTCAAGCTGGTATCTCGAAATGGTTAAGCCTGCATACGGATCACCTATCGATGCCACAACATACAATCAGACTCTCTCGTTCTTTGAGACTCTATTGAAGATGCTACACCCATTCATGCCATTCATCACAGAGGAGTTGTGGCAGCACATATATGACCGTAATAAGGGCGAATCGATTATGCGTGCCGAACTGAAACTTGATGTTCCTTCTGATGATGACAACGCTGTGGTAAACGATATCGAAAGCGTTAAGCAGATTGTTGGTGGCGTGCGCACCGTACGCAATCAGAAGAATATTCCTAACAAGGATGCTCTTGTGCTTCAGGTTGTAGGTCAGAACAATTTCGAGGCTTACGCTTCTGTCATCAGCAAAATGGCTAATCTTTCTGCCATTAATGTTGTGGCCGAGAAGGACGCTACTGCTTCTGCCTTCATGGTAGGAACAGATGAGTTTGCTGTACCTCTTGGCGATATGATTGACGTTGAGGCTGAGATTGCCAAGCAAGAAGCTCAGCTTAAGCACCTTGAAGGATTCCTTGCAGGCGTTAAGAAGAAGCTGTCTAACGAGAAGTTTGTAGCTCATGCTCCTGAGGCTGTTGTAGCCATGGAGCGCAAGAAGCAGAGCGACTCTGAGGAGAAAATTGCAGCACTGAAGGAATCGCTGGCAGCGTTGAGAAATAAATAATATAAAAGGGTGTATCAAAAAAGGAGTTATAGGAAGTTGGGCTATGCCCAACTTCCTTTAACTTCTCTTTTGACACCCTCTTCTTTTTAAAACCCTTTCTTTATATGCTTAAACATTTCTTCCTACTCCTTTTCGCCATCATCGTCCTTGCATCGTGTGGCGGTAACGACGATCCAGTAAATCCGGTAAAACCATTTGTGCCTACCAAGACTAAGAACACCTTGTTTGTATTTATGCCATATACAGCCAACAACAATGGTGGCAATAGTCTGTACTTTAGCTTGAAGGTAAACCTTGAAGACATGGAGCGAGCTATTGAACAAGAGAAAGGACTTGGCAACTCGCAGCTTATTGTCTTCATATCTGAGAACATCAAGACAAGCCACCTTATATATATAGGCTATAACAAAAACAAAGGCAAATGCCAACGCGACACCCTAAAGACATACACCGACTACGACTATACAATACCCGACGGCATAACATCTTTGCTTACCACCATTAAACAAATGGCACCTGCCGACAACTACTCTATGATTATTGGTTGCCACGGAGAGGGATGGATGCCTAAACCTAAAAGCACTCAAACACGCTACTTTGGTGGTACAGCCATACCTATAGATATATCCAACTTTAACGAAGGTATAAAGAATGCTGGAATGAAGATGAACTTCATACTGTTCGACGACTGCTATATGTCGGGAATAGAAGTGGCTTATCAACTGCGAGAAGCTGCCAACTATCTCATTGCCTCCACAAGCGAGATGATGGGATATGGTATGCCATATCACCTTATATTGAAGTATATGCTTGCCGACAATCCCAACTACGAGGCGCTATGCGAAGACTTCACTAAATTCTATATAACATATAAAAGCGGAATCCAACCTATGCCATATGGCACTATTGCCGTGACCGATTTGAGCCAAACAGAAACGATGGCTACATTTATGAAGACGGTCAACAACACACACACCTTCGACATCGACAAGATAGACGAGGTGCAAGATCTCGATGTGGAGCACTTCGACCCTACCGTTTACTTCGACTTCGGTAGTTATCTGCGTGTATTGTGCGGCAATGATGCCAACACTTATGCAGAAGGTACAAAGTTGCTTGATAAGCTTGTGCCGTATAAAGGTACAACGGGCATGATATACTCAGGGGCAGGAAATAAATCACTGAAGCTTAAGGAATACTCTGGTCTTACCATATCCGACCCTTCGATTAATTCAAGTGCCATTAAGACAAAGAAGCAAACAGCTTGGTGGAACGCCACGCATTAAGCCTAAACGCATCTCAACTTGGTTGAAATGTCTTAAGGATTGGTAAACAATTACGCTTTTAAGTAATTTAAACATAAAAGATGCGCTATGGATTTTTTTTGTCTAAAGTAAAGTCGTATCTTTGCATCGTAGTTTTTTCTCATTAATTAGCTATCTGGGTCTCAGCTCTTCGTGATGAAGGGTTGGGACATTTTTTTTAAATTAATTGCCAGTTAATATCTAATAATTCGAAACTAATATCTAACAACATACGTTAAAATCGATATTCCACAAACAGTTTTTGTGTGTATCCGCAACCAACAAATGGGCATTTAAAGTATCTTTGCCAATAGAAAAATCTAAAACATTAGATAAACCTCTCAATCATATATAAACATGAAAGATTTCAATACATTAACACGTGCCGAGATGCAGATAATGAATATTCTGTGGGATAAGGGTTGTGGTATGACAACGCACGAGATAATAGACGTTTATCCCGAGCCACGTCCCGCCTACTCCACTATCGCTACATTTATGAAAATTCTTACGCACAAGAAGTACGTAACATCTTATAAGCGCGATGGTGGAGGCAAGACATACGTGTTTTCGCCTTTAATAACAAGAGCCGAATACACACGTCATGCTATGAAGGAAGTAAAGAAATCGTTCTTTGGCGGCAGCCTTCACTCGCTCATCTCGTTCTTTGTGAAAGAAGAGAATATCTCGGACGAGGAACTGGAGGAGATACTAAGTCTGATAGACAAAGGTACAGAGAAAAGAGATAATTCAAAAACAGAAAAACTATGATTCTACCTTATATTATAAAATCAGCCTTGGCATTGGCTCTGCTATACACCTGCACCATGCCATTGCTTGAGAAGGAGACATTTCATCGGCTCAACCGAATAATCATACTTGGATGTCTGATCCTTTCATTTATTGTTCCGTTTATTCACTTCACGGGCGGCACAAATCCAACAGTAAATATGCTTCGCCAAGCGGTACAACTACCAGAAATAATGATAGACGGCAATGGAAGCGAACAGTCGATATGGAATTTGGCTGACATCATGATCTGTATATATATAATAGGTGTCGTGGCTATATTCACGATGACAGTGGTTCAAACATCCTCTCTGATACTGCGTTTGCGCAAATGCGAGCAGATCGCCGACAATAGAGGCAACACCATAGTTCTTACCGATTATGCAATAAGTCCGTTCTGCTTCTTCCACTACATAGTGATGAGCCGCGACGACTATGCCAACAACCGTGGGTTCATACTCACACATGAACAGGAGCACATACGCTTAAGGCACTACATTGACCTCATCATTCTTCAAGTAGCCACTATCATACAGTGGTTTAATCCTTTCGTGTGGCTGATAGGCAAGAATCTGAAAGCCATACACGAGTTTGAGGTGGATGAGGCAGTATTAAACAAAGGCATTGATGCAACACAATATCAGAAATTTCTTGTAATAAAGGCGGTTGGCAATCGTCTGCAGCCCTTTGCCAACAACCTTAACAAAGAGTCACTAAAACGAAGAATCATTATGATGAACCAGAAAAAATCAAACAGATGGATGATGCTCAAGGCATTGTTCGTTATCCCAGTGGCAACACTGGCAGTAAGCGTATTTGCCAATACTTCAGACATGAGCAGTATGGCAAAAGCAGCAAACACCACAGCAAACAGCATATCAACAAACAATATGCAGACAAAACAGTCTGACATTAAATCCTCTGACAAAGTTGAGGTGATGCCAGAATTTAAGGGCGGAAACAAAGCAATGATGGAATTTCTTATGATGAATATGAAATATCCAGAGTCTGCTGTCAAAGCCAAGCAGCAAGGCAAAGCAGTTGTAGGATTTGTTGTCAAAAAAGACGGAACTATCAACGACGTTTACATTGCAAAATCAACAGGCTATGATGTGCTCGACAATGAGGCTATGCGCGTGGTTAAATCTATGCCAGCATGGGAGCCAGGCAAGCAGAAGGGCAAGCCCGTTGATGTGAAGTTCTTTGTGCCGATAACCTTCAGCCAAAAATAATTGAGAAAAGGGAATGTAAGAATACTTTTACTGTTTTTTTACATTCCCTTTTTTGTGTATTAACACTTAAACCTTTCTCAACTTCAAGTCAGCAAGCAGAACAGCCAATTCTTTTTCTTCTTTTGCTGCATTCTTTGATTTCCATGCCACAATAAAGCGTACGCTTGCCGATGCAACATTATAACCCTTAGTCTCCCATTTGGCAAGTTTGTCTATCATACCTTGTGAGAGTCGGGCTATGGCTTTGCCTGTTGGAGCACAACACAGATATGGAGCTTTATAAGTAAGTTCGTCACCACTACGCAAGGCAAGCACTTCCTGTTTGCTATATTTGAAATAATCAAGGTATACATCCTTGTGCGAGAGTTGCAGCACAATTTTCTCCGGCACAGCGTATTGACGAGAATCCGTATTGCGCTGACAATTATGTATACTGTCGAATACGTCACCATTGGTATGGATATACAGATTATGCTTGGCTCGGGTTATTCCTACGTAATATCTACGCAGAAGATCGTCAGTGTGATTGAATTTATCGGATATCAGCATATACACATTGTCAAACTCACGACCTTTCGACTTATGGACTGTAGACACCACAACTTCGGCATCTGAAACATCACAGAAATCCTCCACCGACGACTCAAATACAAACTCTCGCAAATCGCTATAGTATTTGGCACGGTTAGTCTGCTCGAACATCTCCACGCAGCGACGCACGTATTGCAGACTCTTGCTCATAGCATACTTGCTGAAAGTCTTTTGCTTCGCCTCCTCCCATGCCTCATCAGCGATGAGTGGTGACTGCTTTCTGCTGTCAACACACTTCATAAAATAACGCATCTCCATCAGATTGGAAAACCGCAATCCTTCCAACGACTGTATCAGCTTGGCTTTTACACCGCGACCGTTCAGCAACGCAAGCATAACAACCGCTTCCTCGTTGGTCTGCGTCAGTATGCACGTAGTTCCATTGCCACGCTTCATTATGTCGTCGGCAACGGGCAGAAACATGTATTTGGAGATATGACGTGTTATTCTTACCTCACCATCATCATCACTCATCGACAAAATCGGGGCTGTCTTAAGTCTATACCTTACCGACTTGACAAAATCGTTTGCTGCTCCAACAACGAGGCGTGAGCTGCGATAGTTCTCAGTCATCTCAATGAAACGTCCACCCGGTTCCTTACTCAACTGAAACATATACTTCGAATCTGAGCCACGAAACTCATAAATGTTCTGGTCGTCATCGCCAACAGCAATGACTCGCATATCCTCATTGGCCGACATAAGAGCCGAAACCAAAGCATAGTCGTCACTGCCCATATCCTGTGCCTCGTCAATCACAAGCACCGTCTTGCCGATGTGGTTTTGCTCCACTTCACCATTCTTTATCATCTCGGCAGCCTTTGCCACAACGCCACTCACATCGTCAAGATTGCCTATACGCCCAAGCAAATCGAAACAATAAGAATGGAATGTCTTTATCTCAACAAAGTGGGCGGCATTGCCAATAAGCTGCATCAGTCTCTGCTTGAACTCAGTAGCAGCGGCACGCGAGAATGTAAGCATAAGCAGCTGCTCATGCTTCACATCTTCAAGCAAGAGCAGCGACGCAAGCTTATGCACCAGAACGCGTGTCTTACCACTGCCTGGACCTGCCGCCACTACAATACAACGCGACTCACGGTCCTCTATAATCTCTTTCTGTCGAGCCGACAACTGTCCGAAAAGCTCGCGGTATTTGGCAGGGGTAACGTTGCGGTTGATTTCATTCACGCGATTGCCCTTAAAGTACTTGCCAATGAACTGACGATAGTCCATCTGAAAATAGTCGTGCACATATTGTAGGGCAGCGTCATAGTCGCAGACCATCAGATTAGCGTATTCGCCCACTATATGTATCTGCTGAATCTTCTGCTTGTAGAATTCGTTGAGCGTACGATAGTCGTCCTGCTTATAGCGCAAGCGATTGTCCTTCAGTCGGCGAATGTCCATAGCATTGTAGAGCACAAGAAATCCACCTTCGAGCTTCAACGCTCCTATCTTAGAAAGGTAGAGCAATGCTTCCTCCACATCTTCCAACTGCAAATCTGTAGAATCGAAGAAGAGCAATTGTCCATCCGTCTTAATATCATTAAGCAATTCTACTACCGAAAACTGTACAGCCCCACTCTTCTTTGTCTCATCGTCCATACTCTCAGCCATACGGTAGAGCCAGTCCACGACAAAACGGCAAATGTTCAGACGCTTTTCAAATCGCTTTAAGGTTGATTCCATATCCGACTGCCGTCTTACAACGATGTTGCGCGACACATCTTCCTTCTTGCGAGTGTAACCTTTCACGGCAAGAAAGTAAAGCAACGTTCGGATGTTCTTCTCCGTAGACTTGTTCAATCCATCGCGCACAGCATTGTCGTTAAGCTGCTTATAAGATATGCGCAGCGATTCGTCAGGAATATGCTTTATTATGTATTCCTCAAGTTGAGCAAAATACTCAAGCAAGTTTTTAGCCTTGCGTTCCGAACCTACATCCTGCATATAAGCCGAAATGTCCTTACTGTCGGCAAGTATTCCCTCCTGACGCATACGCTCTACAGCAGATACAATCTCTCTCTTGTTCATTCCAAGAATATCTGCAAGATAGTCTATACGCGACTCTGCCTCAGAGTCCTGTGCCTTTGAGATATGCTTCTGCGAAATCAGCGACTTTATTATGCGCACAGCTTTCTCCACCTCGTCCTTCTCGAACAACGACGAAGCTGTGATACGACGACGTGCCTCATCCATGTTCTTCACAGTTATACCCGTGGCATAAACATGCGGCACATTGTTGCCACGCTCTATATAACCGCTCTGCTCAAGCGCCGAAAGAGCAGTGCGCACACGAGTCTCTATATCCGATACAGAGTCGTCCCAACCTGCCTGTCGGGCAATTTCGAGCGCCGAACAACACACACGCTGACGCTGGCGTGTAAAGCTCTTTACGGCTTGCCACACCTGCTGTATCTCACTAAGACTGAGTTTCGTCTGATTGAGCAGAATGAAATGCTTGTCAAGGTCGTTGTCGCTGTATAGCACAAAGCATTGTGCCGTGAGATTGGGGTCACGTCCAGCACGTCCAGCCTCCTGTACGTAGTTCTCAAGCGAGTCTGAAATGTCGTAGTGGACAACAAGACCAACATCGCTCTTGTCTACACCCATGCCGAAAGCCGATGTCGCCACGATAATATCCACCCTACCCGACATAAACTCATCCTGATTTTTTATCTTCTCGTCAGAATCCATCTTGCCGTTGAACGGCAGAGCCTTCATTCCGTCGCGAGTGAGCTTCGAAGCGAGTTCGTGTGTGCGCTTCGTGCGCGACACATATACAATAGTCGGGCATGATGCCATCCGCACAAGTTCGCGAAGTTGCGCATACTTGTCGTCATCAGTATCGACGTGTATCACCTTATAACGCAGATTCTTTCTTGAAGCCGACGAGGCAAACAATTGCAGGTCGATATCAAGCCAATGCTTGAAGTAATCACATATATCTTGAACCACTTTCTGCTTTGCCGTCGCCGTGAAACACGACACTGGTATGTGTGTGTCGACACCCTTACGCTCTTGGTATTCCTTGATAAACTTGCCAATATACAGATAGTCAACACGAAAATCCTGTCCCCAAGCCGAGAAGCAATGTGCCTCGTCAATGACAAACCTCACGACATGACGAGCCATGAGTATCTTCTCTATGGTCTTCGAGCGCAACATCTCGGGGGATATATACAACAACGAAGCATCACCGCTCTGCACACGCTCTATAGCAAGCGAGCGTGATATTGGGTCGAGCAATCCATTGATGGTCACCGCGTCTGTTATGCCACGGTCGGCAAGATTGTCCACCTGGTCCTTCATGAGCGACTGCAATGGCGATATTACTACAGTCAATCCATGTACACTACCTCCTTCAATCAAAGCAGGCAATTGGAATGTAAGCGATTTGCCTCCACCTGTTGGAAATATCGCCAACAATGATTTGCCGTCAATAGCAGCACATGCGGCATTTTCCTGCAAAGGCTCGCCATCATAAGTACGAAACGCCTCATAGCCGAAGAAGCGCTTCAAATTATACCGAGCGTCAAGCTGTCGGTTACAGTATTCACATCCAACAGCACAACGTGTATGCCGAAGCTGGCGTATAACGTACTCCACCTCAGGATAATTGTACAACACCCAAGCAGGAGTTACCGATCGTTGGTCGGTAGTATCAATTAAAGCCAAGGCGTATGCCAACGCACAAGGATATTTTACTGCTAATGTCTTAATATCGGCATTAGCACAAATCTTGCCGTAAAATTCAGCCTGTATCAGTTCTACTAAAGAATCATTGGTATTGCTCTCTGCCCCTACCATCTGCATAAAACCGTCAAACTCTTCTATGCCAATGAGCAATGAGGCATAGATATGCTGCCTCCTTTCAGACAAACTACGCCAATGGGCTATTTCATCAAATAGTAGTTCGCGTGCCTTCTCACAATCGTTGACAGGATTGTTTATCTCGTCGCTCATCAGTTTGTCGTCCTTCACAAGTCGATGATAGGGTCGTTCGGGAAACAACAAGGGCGACATATACAGAGTGTCAACAAGTGCCCATCGCTGCCTCTTATCGCCAAACAGAAATTTTGCGTCATGATGCACAATGTTATGACCACACACAAAATCTATATCAGACAAGAAATCCAGCAAGTCAGCCTTGGAATTCCTGTGAAAAGTAGCCTCATCATGGCGCAACGCTCCAATGTCTTGAATCTTATGATTCTTTACGCCAACCTCCACGTCCACAAAGGCATAGCTGTCGGCATCACGTGTAAAGGACGTGATGTCGTTGTCGGAAGAGCTTGAAGCACCACCTATATTGATTGTATCTAAGATTCTATTCCAAAGTGACATAATAGTGGTAAAGGTTCATATTAATAGTATAATATATATGATACAAAATTAATAAATAATATTGAACATAAAATAACATTCTTGTAGAAAAGTCACAAAATATGTATACCTTTGTCTCCTGCAATGGACAAGATGACACGTGAGCAGCGCCATCGCTGTATGGCGTCTATACACAGCAAGGATACAAAGCCGGAGTTGATAGTGCGGCACTACTTGTTCGGCCGGGGATTTCGCTATCGGCTGAACCATCCCCGCCTACCCGGTCGTCCCGACATTGTAATGCGCAAGTATCGCACAGTGGTGTTTGTCAACGGCTGCTTCTGGCATGGACATGAGGGTTGCCAGTACTACCGATTGCCCAAGACCAACACCGACTTCTGGCATGCTAAGATAGAACGCAACCGCGAGCGTGACCGAAAGGAACAAAAACGGCTTGCCGAAATGGGATGGCACTGCATCACGATATGGGAGTGCCAACTAAAGCCTGCTATACGGCAGCAGACATTGGAGTCGCTGGCTTTCACACTCAACCATATATTCCTTAACGACCACACTACACACCGCTACCAACTGCCTGAGGAAGAGAGCAGCATGGCGGCGGAACCCAATAATATTCCTTGACAAAGAATAAACCTATAAAATGAAATGAAACATGGAAGAAAACGATCCTATTAGACCGATTCGACCAGAAGTTATCATCAATAGTTATTGACATCACGTGTCCGGCATTGATTCTGTCGTCGGTAATGGGTAAGGAATTGCCCGACCGCACATTAATCTTACCTCTACTCGGAGTAGGTTTTCTTACCTAATTTCTGTCTAAGTGACATCCTAAAAAAAAGCACATGGTGTTAATATCGAAATATACATTACATAAATCCCAAACGAATGATACCAGACCCCAAAACACTGCCATTATCCCACATTTTTGTACTATATCCAGCATGGGAGCCATGCAAACAAGATGGCAAACCTGTAATTATGTTATAATATTAAGAAAAAAAGCGAAGCCATTGCCAACGCTGAATACAGCATCGACATGACTTCGCTTATAACTAACTTATTTGTTAAAACTATCTACTTACAATATCATTTCCTCTTACTCTAATGTCAGCACGTGGCTTGTGCCATCCTGTGCTGTAAATACGTCCAATCCAACCTTCATCAAATAGTCGCCACTATACTGCTTGCCGTTGCACTCAAGTTCAGAAGTCGTGCCGGGCATAAGGTTGGTCTCCTTTACTGTATAAATCTTGTTTGCATCCAAACCCTGAAGCTTCACGTTAAGCTGTGGTTCTTTGTAGCGAGGATGCAAGTCGTAGGCAAAGAGTACGGCACGCTGCTTGTCCTTGCTTACATAGTTGATGGCGCAGTGGCTACCCTCGTATGGAGAAACCAAGCGATACTGGTCGCCCTCAAGAATCATCGGCTTCATGTCGTTGTAGTTCTTTACTGCTTGCTGCACAAACTTATAGTCGTCGGCCGAGAGCGACTTGAGGTCGATATCGAAGCCAAGCTTGCATGAGCTGCATACATCGGTGCGGAACTTAACTGATGTGTTCTTGTTCCAGTTGGTTACATGCGAGCCCATTGTCTTAGCCGGGAAGAACTTAGACAGACTCCACTGTATGTAGATGCGCTCGTATGGGTCGGTATCGTCAGAACACCAGAACTCGGTAAAGTACTTCAGCATCTCATAGTCCATTCTGCCACCACCGCCTGAGCAAAGCATCATCGGGAGCTTAGGATACTTGTTGTGTATACGTGTGAGCACATTGTAGATGCCACGCACATGATCGATGTAGAAGTTGCCCTGGTTATGCTTGTGGTAAGGCGAGTAGATATTGGTAATAACGCTATTGCAGTCCCACTTGAAGTAAGCAACGTCCGGATTCTCAGTCATAATGCGGTCGACAATGCCAAACACATAATCCTGAACCTTAGGATTGCTGATATCGAGCACCAACTGGTTGCGATAGTAATATGTCTCGCGCTGTGGCTGCATAATCACCCAATCAGGATGCTTCTCGAAGAGTTCGCTCTTTGGATTAACCATCTCTGGCTCAATCCAAATACCAAACTTCACTCCTGCCTTCTTGGCATCTCTTACCAATCCTGGTATACCCTCAGGCAACTTAGTCTTTGTAGCATCCCAATCGCCAAGACCAGCATGGTCGTCCTTACGAGGATACTTATTGGCAAACCATCCGTCGTCAAGCAAGAACATATCTACACCCAGGTCTTTGGCATCCTTCATCAACTCGGCAAGGCTCTGCTGATTAAAATCGAAACCTGTATTCTCCCAGTTGTTAAGAAGAGTAAGACGATCGTCCATACCCATGTTCACCTGATACTGTCGAGCCCAATTGTGCAAGTTGCGCGAAGCCTCACCCATACCATTATCGCTCATGGCGAAGATAAACTCAGGAGTTGTAAATACCTCGCCAGCCTTCAGCTTATAGTCGGAAGCATAAGGGTTGATGGCAGGTATAACACGCAAGGCACCAACATTATCTACCTCAAAAGTAAAGCGGAAATTGCCAGGCCAGCCTATTGTACCGAGCATCACCTTGCCTTCATTCTCCTTGGCAGGTTCGTCAAAGCCAAGCTCGAAGAAAGGCTCAGCCTGCATGGCTGCACGTGTGCCGAGCTTTGTATCTATAATCTTCTTGCCCGTGCTCAGCTGTGTGGTTTCGGGCTGTCCCTCCTTAGCCCAGTCGCTGTGATAGTTGGTAAGGAAGTACTTGTTGGACTTGAAGTAGAGCATTGTAGAGCTATAGCGCCATAGTGTGATAGGAGCCTTCTCCTTATGCGATATTTCGCTCCAAGCCTTGATGACGTTCTCCTTGGCATAAGCCACATAATGTAGCTTCACAGTCAATGGATAAACCTTATCCTTAAGAGTGATGACAGTCTCAGTGCCACCCTTCACAGCCTTCTGTTCAGACGACTGATAATACAGGTATGTTGTCATATTGCCGTCGGCATGAGTCACTGCCACAGCAGGCTCAAAGAAATCCTCGGCTCCAGATGTGGCATACACTTCGTGTCCACGCTGGCAAACAGCTCCATCTGATGCCGCATAAACATCCCACTTCAGGTTGTTGTAATCGGCAGGATTCAAGAATTTGTCGCCAAGATAAACCTGGTAAAGGCGGCCCTTAGGCGATACTTTCATCACAAGGTCGGTCTTGTCGGTCGACACACGGATGATGTCTTGAGCGAATGTCATAACAGATGTCATACACATCGCCGCAATTAGAATAATAGACTTTTTCATAGTCATTTGGTTTTTAATATTGATTGTTAAATAATTATGTTATAAACCTTTATCTAAATTAGAACTTGATGCCTGCGCTGAACTCCACAGTGAACGGACGCATATAGCTGCCGCTCATATACTTGCCTGCATACTTGCCTGCCTCTTCCTTGGTGATAAGCTCCGAACCGCTGATTGTACCCTTGGCACCCTTCTCGTTGAAGATATTAACTACACTCATGCCAAGGCTTAGCTTCTTGTTGACATTCCAGTTGATGCCGCCAAAGGTCTCCCAGTGGCCGTTGAAGTAGAGAGCCTCCTGAAGGTTGGCATAGGTCTTGCCAAAGTAGCGGAAGCTGAGCCAAGCGTTGAGGTTCTTGGTGATGTCGTACTTAGGGTCAAGCTCAATGAGCACCTGCGGAATCTCCTTAACAATCATATTGTTGGCATTGACACCCATTGTCTGGCCATCGCTGAACGTTACACTTGCGTTATAGTTCTTATACACCGGCTTCTGATAGGTAAAGAGGGCGTGCATGTGGAAGTTCTTTATAGGATTAATCTCGGCAGAAGTGGTCCAACCCAATGTCTGGATGTTGTAGATAAGCAATACTGTCTTGCCCTCTGATGTGCCAGGCTTGGTAAGGTTCTGCTGGTCGATGTTGTTCGACTTTGAGATATATGTCACCATAGACGAGAGGTCGAGCCAATTGTTCTTATAGAAGATACCGCCACGAACCAATGGTATGGTTACACGCTTGTACTGCTCTTCGGTAGGACCTGTGCCGGCATACTCGCTGATGCGTGGAAAGCGTGTGGCAACGGTAGCGTCGGCTGTAAGACCAAACTGCTTGGTGAGATTGTACGTCATCTGTAATGTTGCAGCATAATTGAGCTTATTCTTTGTGACATTGGCTGGCACTATATTATGCTCAGCAGCAACAATCGAGCCATCCTCTGCTCTTGAGTAGGTGTTGTAGTTGCCAAGATGGAAACCACTGAAACGAGAAGTGGCTATCTGGTCGGCTGCCATGCGATAATACTCCAAACGTCCGCCGTAGAACACCTTAAACTTAGGCGACACTTTCCACTCATCGGTAAAGTATACCGCAAGCTTATTCTCCGAACCCTTGGTATATTCAGGACTTAGCTCGTTATATCCAAATGTTTCCGAACGTTTGGCTGTCTGGGTTGGATCAAGCGGATTGACATACATCTGACTCAATGTACGTGGATAAGCCTCAACAGTGCCAGCCCACTGGAATGATGACGAATAGTAGTTAAGGTGGTAATACCACTCGTTCAAGCCTATCATCAGCTTGTGGTTGCCCAGCTGCTTGCTAAGCTCTGTAGTCAAGAGAGCATTGCTAACCTTGCCTATATGCAGCCATGTGCGTCTACCCTCAATCAGTCCACTGTAAGCTGAGCCGTCTGAAAGTAGATAGCCGTCGGCCTCAGTAACCTCAGAGATTGTGCTGCCTCCATAGTCTACAAAGTTGGCACGAGGAGCGTTCATATATTTGGCATTAAGCTTCCACAACCAACCATTGTCAAACTGATACTGGCTGATAAGAGCCACCTCATTGGCACGATTGTCGTTGCCATCGCTCATATTCCACGTCTCCATCTTGCCCGTCTTAGTATTGAGATACTTAAACGAGCCTTGACGCTGTACATACGAGTCCAAGCCTGGGTCAAAGCCGGCAAGCTTCTTTATGCTGCCATCGCCGACATAGATAAACGGTGCCGCATTGGCAAAGTTACCGGGATTCTTGCTGTTGGAATACTTATATAATAAGGAGATGCGTCCTTTGCCATCACCAAGGATACGTGTCAAACCTAAGTGATAAATCTGTGTGCGGTCGGCATAATCTGTGAAACGCAACTTGAAGCTACCCGGATCGAAGTTCTGATACATACCGGCGGTATACAACCATTTGTCGCCAATACCACCAGAGAGATTAAGGTCGAAGTTCTGCATTCCAAAATGGTTTGCCTTATAGTTGAGCTTTCCGCTAAACTCCTTTTGTCCCAACTCGCTAAAAGCCGATACAGCATAAGCAATATTACCAGTCTTGATGGCACTCTCCGACGGTGTCATGAGGTCGGTACCCTTGAGCGAAGCATCACTACGCCAATGAGCAGAGAGCCTATGCACCGACGAAGAGTAAACCGCTGGTAGTCCATTCTCATATACGGTGACGTCTTCACTCGGTAGTCCTATCTGAATCTCACGTGGTTTATTTGCATCAGCAGCATTGAGCATAACATTTCGCTCCTCTTTCTTGGGCTGCTCCGAATCATTTGTTGAATTGTTTTCTGTATGCGTTTGTGCATACATACCCGTAGAGGCAGAAGCCAAAAGGGCAAATGAAAAAGTTTTGAGTTTTAGGTTCATAATCGTTTATGTTTTGTTTTCGGTTGCAAAGTTAGCTGCTATATCGGCAGAATGTATGTGTACGTAAACTGGAAGTAGACGAACCAAAAGAAACAAAAGCGCATAAACCACTAAGTATCAGAGTCTTTTAAAGTTTATGCTTTTTTATTAAAGTAGATGGTTTTATCTCAATAATAATTAGTATATTTGCAGCCTAAACCATTAAACCAATCGTTATGCGGCTGATATTATACATCCTTTTCATCCTTATGCCAATGCAAATGATGGCAAAATCGACCTTGGCTACAACAGATATTGTAGACGAGCAACACCTTCTTAAGCTTCTCGACGAGTACATAGATAGACGCGAGCTATATACCGAACAAAAGGAAGAGAAGATTAAACAACTGAAGATAAAACTGCGAATGGCTCACAACAATGACAAACGCTTATCTATTCTCGACGCTATATATCGCGAATACTATACCTATAATTACGATTCGGCCATGGTATACGTCAATCGTGGACTGTCACTTGCACTAAGCGATAACAATACCTACTATGTAACACTCAACCGTATAAATCGTGCTGCCGTACTGTCTACGGGCGGTTTCTATAGTCAAGCCGAAACCTTGCTAAATGAAATTGGAGAGAAAAACGTACCACAACAACTCAAACAATACTATTACTATACCACAACTTGGCTATATAATTATTGGGAATCATTCTGCGACAAGTCAGAGTTTAAAAACTATTACCGCCAAAAGAAACTGCAATTTCTACGGCTAACGGTCAATACCACACACAGCAACTACGTTGGGCTGTATGCCTATCTTAGTGGTGAGCTCGCTTATCTCGAAAACCCATTAGGCAAGGACGTGCTGCGCCATTACACTATAGCCATCAACAATAGCCCGGTAAACAGCCGCGTACATGCATCTGCCGCTTACTGCATAGCACGCTACAACCGCGAACTGGGCAACATGCAACTCTACGAAAAATACATTGTAGAAGCTGCTATATCAGATATTGTTTGCCCACTGAAAGAGAATCTCGCCTTGCAAGAATTATCAACCTATCTATATAAGAAAAATTCTAAATATGCCAACTACGCAGCACGATACATATACATATCTATGGAAGATGCACAATTCTACAACAATCGCTTACGAATGCTCGAAATATCAAACATTCTGCCTATTATAGCAAATGCCAATCAAGAGGCTTTAGCACATAAGGAGCGTATTGTGCGTGGGGTGCTTGCCGTGGTAAGTTTCCTATCGCTCGTGTTGTTTGCAATGGCAATATTCGGCTATAAGCAGAACAAATGGCTGGCGCGAAGTCGACGCGAGGTGAAGAGCCAAATCCTTAAGCTTACCGAGTTGAACGAGAAACTGATAGCCACAAACCATCGACGCGAGACATACATGCGATTGTTTATGGACATCAGTGCCGTGTATATACGCAAACTGATAGAATATCGCAAACTTGTAGGGCGCAAGATTAAAGCCAACCAAACTGCCGACTTGCTTAAAACCATCAACAGCTACAAGCTTGCCGAGGAAGAAGCCACAACATTCTATACACGTTTCGACCGAGCATTTATTGAACTATACCCAAGTTTTGTGGAAGAACTCAACAGCCTGCTGCTGCCCGACGCCAAGATAGAGCTGCCAGCACCCAACAGCCTCACTACCGAAGTGCGCATATTTGCCCTAATGCGTCTTGGTGTGACTGATAGTCAAGAGATAGCAACCCTATTGTTCTACTCTACACAAACCATATACAATTACAAGTCGGCCATGCGCACCCGCGCCATCAACCGCGAGACATTCGACGAAGACATAAATAGATTATGCCATGTAGGATGATAATCCAAAAATACTTGAAATAGCGAATATTCAAATGCAAAATACAGCACAAAAATTGATGTGTTATTACCGAAAAAAGCACCAAACAGTTGGGGACATTCAACAATAATTGCTAAATTTGCAAATTATGGAAGATAGAGTATTGCGCGAATTGCCTCCGCTGCTCGACAGCGACTTCATGTATGTGGCGGACCGGCGAAAGAAAGAATTCACCTACCCAATACACAAGCATGAAGTCTTTGAGCTTAACTATGTGGAGGAAAGTATTCCAAGCACATTACTCTTCCGGCATTGGCCATAATGATGCTGTCAAGTGTTGCTAATGCCGAAAATATCAGTATCGACAACTCTCCCCTCTCGTTCGAGGGCAAATCGTTCTCGGGCGAATATCTCATGCAGAATGGCTTGGAGATACCTTATGGAAACAACGCACCATTGGGCAAGGCCAACGAATGGGCAAGCCGCGTACTGCTGATTGAAGTAGCAGTAGTAATTGGTCTATTAGTTGAAATTCTCAATATTTCTTATATTCTGCAAGTGCCTTTTCCATTGCCTTGCGTCCATATTCTATTATTTCGCTGCCACGCTCAAAGTCCATCAGTCCGAAGGCATCAGTAGGAATGTCTACGCAGATGTCGGGCGGCGTAAGGGCTATAGCCATCTGTGCATTGGTCTCCACAGCCACCTGAGCTACACGCATAGCCATATTCAGATAGTTCTCCGACAACTGGAAGTTGAGCTTCGGCACGCGCTGCCTTATCCACTTAGACACACGCCCCTGCGGCTTTTGTGGTTTCGGCCGCTGCTGCAAATAACCCGACTTCGTTCCACTGTCAGGTGCGCAGGCATTGACAGCCACAAGCATATCGCCCTTACGGCGTTCAACCCTATTGAGTGGAAGAGTGTTGTGCAGACTGCCATCAACAAGCACTTCGCTACCTATGCGCACTGGCGAGAACACTCCTGGAATGGATATCGACGCACGCACAGCCTCGCTGAGCGAACCTTCGCGAAACACATGCTCACGACCAGACACAAGATCGGATGCAACACAGCAGAATGGTAGCGGCAAGTCCTCAATACGCACACCCTGCGTCATACGGTCGAACAATTGACTGAGATTGTCGGCAGTGGCTATATGGTCGAGGCCAAGCGACACATCAAGCAGCGACAATATCTGGCGCCTATCTGCCGACAACACAGTCGACTTAAGCTCATCAAGCTTGCCCGCTGCAAACAGTCCGCCCACAAGCGCCCCCATCGACGTGCCGGCTACCGAAGTAATGTTGTAGCCCCGCTCCTGCAAAACCTCTATCACACCTATATGAGCAAAACCACGTGCTCCGCCACCACCCAGCACCAAGGCTATATCACGACTTTGGCGGCATGGCAAAAACTTATTTATATATTGCAAAAATCTTTTCATTTGTTGCAAATATAATAAATCAATGCCATACCGCCAAAAAAGATTTGTATTTTTATGGCTTTACGAGTATGCCTATTAGCGCGCCATAAAATACCTGAATCAGCAAACAGCGAACCTTGTATTACTACTGTTTTGTCCCAATTGTCAATGGCAACAGGGGTGTCGAGCGGTGTGGCTTAGGTAGTATAATAATTGATTGTAGTAGTTAGAAAAATCCCCGTCACTTGTGCAAGTGGCGGGGATTACATGTTTTTTCCCCCTTAGTTCTTTTTTTTACAAATCTTTGTCAAAAATTTAAAACGCTTAATCATTCTTTATACGTAAATTTGCAGCGTGATACTAATAACTAAGAATTATACAACTTAAACCTAAAGACAAATATCTCTATGACTACAGCTATTATCTTTTTACAATTGGCCATTGTAGTGGCCCTAATCTTTAAAGGTGCCCGAGTAGGTGGCATCGGACTCGGTATTTATGGTATGGTAGGCGTATTTATACTTGTCACCTACTTTGGTCCGCTTACGGCGTGGGCTATCTTATAATCCAATTCATGTAATACTAAAGATGAAAACTAATTACATTAAAATAGCATTGGCATTATTGACCGCAATGCCAATGCACACTATGGCACAAGGCACCAACAACGGACTTGGCGACGACGACATAGATATAAAGTCGCTATACGAGATGGTGACAAAACACGAACAGAAAATCAAGGCCTTAAAGCTGTACTTCAACTATGGTATGAGCAACCAGACTATGTACGACTCGCGCAACGGAGAATGGAACTCGCATATGGCCAACCGTTACCTTAAGGTGGAGATGATAGGTTGGCTTACCGATAAGTTGTACTACCGTTTTCGCCAACGCCTTAACAAGTCGCACGAGGCACAAAGCGAGGACGGATTTGCCAAGGCTACCGACTATATGATGGTGGGATGGAAGTTTAACGACCATTGGTCTGTTCAGGGAGGCAAGAAGTGTCAGGCATTAGGATCATTCGAATTTGACGAGAATCCATTGTTTATATACCAATACTCAGACATAGAGGACAATGTGGACAGTTCAAAGGGTGCCATCAACCTGTTATACAACGCTACGTCCAACCAGCAATTCTCCATAGAGGTGAACAATACCTACAACGGCAAGCTTAAGGACGAGTTTGGCGAAAACGCCAAAGTTACCAACGGCAATATAATAGGTACCGACGAAAATGGTGCTGCAAAGATAAATACTGCATTGTTGGAAAAATCAAACATCCCTCTTGCCTACAGCATAGGATGGAACGGCAAGATGCTGGACGGCAAATTGCAGACACGCTGGTCGTACACTATACGCACACAAGCAAAGCATAAGTACAGCCGATTCCTAAGATTGGGACAGAAGCTCAACCTAAACAACCTACAATGGTACATCGACTACAATATGACCTACGACGACTTGGACAGAATGAAAATTGCATCTAACGAGTTGGCGGATGTGTTAACCACTAACACAGAGGGCAAAATATATGTAGGAAAGATTAGATACCAAGGCTGGGTTACAAAAATGAACTGGCAGTTTGCTTCCGACTGGAACCTTATGCTTAAGGGTATGTACGAAACAACGAGCCTTACTAAATCAGAACAGTTCAACAACTATCGCAAGGCATTAGGCTATGTAGGAGCCGTGGAGTATTATCCAACAAGAAAGGAGAAACAAGACTTGCGCATTTTCCTGGCATATACGGGCCGAAAATACAAATATACCAAGCAGAGCCTGATGGCCAACTACAACACCAGCCGCATTGAATTGGGACTGATGTACAGAATGAAGGTTTTGTAAGATGACAACTTGGTTGCCACGGTATTAACAACTATCACATCTTGCGCAAGACCATGCGCGACGATCCCGACTTCATCATAGCAAATGCTTATGTCAAGTTGGTTGCCGCACAAACCAACCACTCTCTTGGTGTTATCAACGACGAGATTGCAGGCGCAATGTCCGAAGCTTGCCGTGAGATTATCGACGGCAAGTGGCACGAAAACTTCCCTATCGACATGATTCAGGGCGAAACCATTAACAACATGCTGAAGAATACGGCACAGATTGTACATTCGCGTCATAGGTCTGTGAACAACTTTGTCATGAACCTCATCTCAGCATTGGGAGCTTATTGTTTCTTTGACAACAAGCCCAAGGCTTTGCAGGGGTACTGCATCGAAAACACAAAGCAGCTCTCGTTGTTCTAAAGACAGAATAATCTCTTTCGATTCTTTATATACAGCCCATGTCTGATGGCATGGTAAGAGAACTCGCGTATCTGTCTTCACATGCAACTAATCGCTATTATATTCCGAACTGGGGTAATCAGTTATAAAATACGTATTTTTTGAGTGACGAAGTCAGGAAAAAATTCAGAATTAAAACAAGTATACGGCTATGATAAAGCATTGTCGTATGGGATAGATAGTATGCAGATGCAAGGTGCAATGGTCATTTTTGCAGCAAATATCAAGAGAATATTGCGATTAAGCTAAGAAGCTCTATTCGAATAGCCCAAGTACTGTGATATAGGCGTTTTATAACCTATATAAGGCCCGATATAAAACTATATCAAGAAATAAAAAAGCAGATTGCAAAACCGACATAACGGCTAATGCAATCTGCTTTTGTGTCTTAAAACGTAGAATTTACTTCTAAAAGGCTACCTTTTTCAGTGCCCTCAGATAACCTGATTTCTCTTTTTAAACCCGTTTTTATAGATTTTAAAGCCCTCTATGGCTCAATAATTCTATTTTATAAGATTCATAGATGCGATTATTTTTGAACACCTACTTATAGATAAGAAAAAGAAAAAAAGAGGGAGAAAAAACATGAAACCTTCTTTATTATGTTTATCTTGATTCTGGCAAACAAACCATTCGTTATTTTCGCGTAGTTCCTGATGACTAAGAACTGGTCTGTAAGTTGTGAGAATATTGTCTCAATCCTTTTGTCAGCCACACTTGCCTGACTGATTATAGGAATGGATAACTCCACTTAATAAAAATCAGCAACATGTACAACCTTTTACTCATATTTATCAACTTAAATTAATTCCGCCAACGGGTAGTAAAAGTAAATATAATTCGTTTTTCTATAGCCATTACTTGTCTTTTTACATTTAATTTGCTATATTTGCAAAATTAAACACATAGACTTGTACTAACTGATAAAATCTCAGAAAGAACCGGTCTGCAGAAAACACAATTAACAATTTAATCGTAATGAATATGAAGACATTTGGCTTAGTAAAAAGTATGGTCATCGGCCTAATGCTGCTGACTGGTGCTACTGCCGTTTCGGCACAAGACGACAATCTGTATGGCATCGCCAATCGTGTAGGCGTTGGCGTGGGTGTAGGTACCGAGGGTATCGGTTTCGACGTGGCTGTTCCACTCACCAAATATGTACAGGCACGTGTGGGACTCAACGTTATGCCCAACATCAACATCAATACATCTGCCGATGTGGCTGGCCAGGCACAAGGCTACAACTATGAAGGACAGATGGACATCAAGGGCAAGTTCTCAAGAACAACATTCGACGTAAAATTCGACTGCTATCCATTTGCCAATGCAAACTCGTTCTTCGTAACAGCAGGATTCTCTGTTGGAGGCGACAAGCTTATAGAGATTTCTGGTCACAGCGACGACCTGCAGAACCTTTATGCACAAGGCAAGCAGTATAACATAGAAATTGGCGACTATCAGATTCCGGTGGACGAGAATGGTAATGTAAATGGCGGCGTTAAGGTAAAGAACTTCCGTCCTTACCTTGGTCTTGGTTTTGGCCGACTTATCCCGAAGAAACGTTTCGGCGCACGCTTTGAGATTGGAGCACAGTTCCAAGGCAAACCGGTAGTTTATGCCGATGGCGTGGGCGACCTTCAGAAGGTTATCGACCAGGATGCCGACGACGACATCTCTAAGTTCATGGACTGGTTGCAGGTTTATCCCGTGCTGAAGCTGTCGATTAGAGGTAGAATTCTCTAAATAAACATCGACTATAAAGAATTTTCAATTGAGCCAACTAAAAAAAAGAGGCTCTATAAAATGTACAGATAAAAAGCAGATTGCACAACCGGTATTACGGCTAATGCAATCTGCTTTTTGTATAAAAATGCATTTGACAGCAATCAAAAGTACATTTGATAGCAAGCATAGATGCATTTGATAGCAAGCATAGATGCATTTGATAGCAAGCATAGATGCATTTGACAGCAAGCATAGATTGCTTGCATACGTTATCTACACCTTATAAAGTCAATTAAAACGATGCGGTATCATAAGAGCAGGCGGCATCATATACTATTTATATGCTGCTAATTGATTTTATTTTTTATTACCAAGCTATTGTTGTCCAGCTCCACATAATGAGCAAAAGAAATGGTTGTGCCGTCGAACACCGCCGACACATCTACGCCACGACGCACAAACTCGTCAATAAGAGCCCGGTCATGGGCTGCACGCATGGAGTTGAAACCACGATTTCCTACCTGATTATTGAATGATTCAACAAGTGAAGTGAGTGTACCAGCTGCAAAACGCGCAGCAAAATCGTTGTAAAATGAATTGTTCATAATGACTTGTATTTGAAATTAAACTTATTTCCACATCGTATCTTGACCACCGTGGCTGTCGTGCTCGGTTGGTGCAGATTTGATACTGCTCTTGATGTTTCTGGGGACAAAGGTATTAATAAATTTGGAATTGGCAAAGAACAAAGAGGAAAAAGTATATATAATTGTGTGCTGCTTATGGAAACTACAATTTCTTCATTATCTGCCGCCTTGCAGGATGGAGATATTTGCAATACTCTGTTAATTATAATGTAATCGTTTGAAAATGAGAGAGTTAATTAACGTAATATAACTAATATAATTTGATTAAGTGGCTGATTGTCAGTAACTTTATAGTGTACTAAACTTAAAGTAACATGACATCAGAACCACTCAACCAATATACGGAAATCTGCAGATTGGCAATTGCCAGGCAAGACACAAGATTTCCCTACTTATATCCTCACACTGTTAGCTGCCACACACTCTATTCTTCCCATGTGGTCCAATAGATTTCAGAGGCGTTTAGTTCTTCGTCAGTCATGGCTTTTATATCGTTTAAGTCGCACGAAGGCCAATCAGCCAGTAAACACTTGTCCGAGCAATACGTATTGCTGTTGCACGACCATCCCTCGTTCATCAGCTTGCCACAGTTTGCGCAAACTCTAAGGCTGTTGATGTCGTTAGCAATAATCACTTCCTCAAGCAGTTCTCGTTGGCGAAGCTCCTTTACGAGGAGCAACGCCATGGTTACAGCGTGGTTCATTGCTCAATCTTCCATTTGCTGTTGCCGTACCATTCCATGACTTCGCTTTCGCTGATTGGCGAGAAGGGCCAGTCGCGCGTATGCATAAACGTTCGTTTCTGAGCGTCCCAATACCAATAATGAGTAGAGCCAAAACGATGGCCCAAGTAAAGTCGGCATTTCAAACGGAGTAGGAGCGTAAACGATGCAAGCCTTAGAGTGTAGGACATTTGTACCCACTTAACCTAAAGGGTAACTATTTCTGTTGTTACATAATCGTCAGCCGACAAAACAACATCGCAGTTATTGCATAACTTAGTAGCAACTGCCTCTGCATCTTTAAGTGAATCAGCTTCAATCTCTATCGTTTTTGCAAGAATTTCTTTTATTGTGATTTTGTATTTCATAAGTAAGCACAAAATTATGATAAAAAACTAAGACAGAAACTATTTGATCAATGTTTAACAATCTAGATCTAAATTTATCATTACTATTGCTTTCTGGCTATATATTTCGATTATTTATTAAGTTCTTTGAACTAACTTCCCTGCATTTATTCCATTTATTTTTAGTATTTTTGCATTCTTGAAATCGAGAATAGTCCTTGTGCATATTTGATGCTCGATGATTATGACGAAGTTGATAACAAGCTTAAATAAAAACAATATGGCAGTAACTGACGATAGAAAATTCACAAAGGCCCAAGTCTATACTATATTGGAAGAAGCTAAGGGTAAAACATTAGGTGAGGTTGATAAATCTCGCCAATTTGACCGTACCATAAAAAGAGTGAGAAAATTACAGGTATAGCTGGTGATGTGATTGAGCAGTCTGTCTTTGGGTATGAACGAGATAGTGACCAAGAATGTGATATAGAAATTGATGGTGTACTGACGGAGTTGAAGACCACGGGCGTTCGTATTCCTAAAAGTGATTTGAAGAATATTAAAGGTAAAACAGGAGAAGCCTATAATGTATATCTTGGAGCTAAAGAAGGTATAAGTATAACTGGCGTAACTTTTGAACCGACAATACAAACAAATTTCAATACATCTCATTTTTGGGAGAAATCCGAACATCTCTTGATAGTATTTTACGAGTATAAGTCTTACGAGGTTGTTCCAGCATCAGGCTATGCTCAATTCCCAATTGTTGATTATTGCTACAATTCATTCTCGGATGAAGAAAAAGCAAAGTTACAAAATGATTGGGAGATAGTACGAGACCATTTGCAGAAAATATATGATGAATATCCAGATGCAGCTATACGCAACGAACAATTGATAGGTTTCACTCATCTTCTGCGTCCAAATCTGCTATTGATAGAGTTGGTACCTGGTTTCAAACGCAAAGCGTCTGGTTCATATCAAAAGCCTCGATACAGATTGAAGCAGACATTTGTTGATTACATTGTTAGAGGACATTTTAATAAAAGCAGAACAAATAACGAGATTGTGTTGAAAGAATCATTCTCTAGTTTTGCTCAATTAGATGCAAGATGTCATTCTCTCACAACTCAATATAAGGGGAAAACACTAGCAGAGTTGAAAGTAATTTTTGGAATTGATGCTTCTGCTAAGGATATTGCAGCGAAATGTGTAATTCGTATGTTTGGTACTGATTGCAAAAGGCTTAATCAGATTTCTGATTTTACAAAAGTAGGCATCATCGCAAAAACAATAACCATTACTCCTAAAGGTAGAAGAACGGAAGATATGAAGCTAAAGCATATTGACTTTGAAGAATGGGCTGATAGAGATGCTGACTTTGAAGAATCAGACGTATATGATTACTTCTGTGAACATAGTTTCCTTTGTCCTATCTTCTGTGAATATGATAGTAAAGACCAAAGCAAAACAACGTTTGAGGGCTTTAAGCGCTTTGCCTTTGACGAAGAATTCATAGAACATGAAGTTCGTCGAACCTGGGAGGACTCAAGATATTTAATCCATAACAATGAACTGGAATGGGAATACTTATATGATAACCATGGTAACAAGCGTATGAATAGTAGTGGTTCGTATTGTGGTGCCCCAAACTTCCCTAAGAGTTCTGAATATAAGGTGTTCTTCCGTGGTGGAGCAGACGTGTCTACAGAGAAAACTAGAACAGAATGTGTGAATGGCATAAGAATGTTGCCACAGTTCTTTTGGCTTAAAGGTTCATACATAGCAAAAAAATTACAAGAAATTCCATATATTTAAAGTATGCCAAAAAGAAACGATAATAAGATAAAGGTTGTAGAATTATTTGCAGGTGTTGGAGGCTTCCGTATTGGATTGGAAGGTGCTTCCGATGCCTATGACACTATTTGGAATAACCAATGGGAACCATCGACGGTGCACCAAGATGCATCGCTTGTATATAGAGCACGATTTGGTTCAAAAGGACATTGTAACAAAGATATAAATACAGTTCCTACCAATGAGATTCCAAACCATGATCTTTTGGTTGGTGGTTTTCCATGTCAAGACTATTCTGTTGCTTCGACCCTCAGTCGTTCTGGTGGTATTGAGGGTAAGAAAGGTGTGCTTTGGTGGCAGATTTATCGTATTCTCAATGAGAAAGGTGAAAACCGTCCAAATTACATTTTCTTTGAGAATGTAGACCGCCTTCTTGGTTCTCCGGCTAAGCAACGTGGTCGTGATTTTGCTATTATACTTGCGTCTCTTGCTGACCTTGGATATGTTGTAGAATGGCGTGTTATTAATGCTGCTGAATATAGAATGCCGCAGCGTCGTAGACGTACATATATTGTGGGATATCGTGACGGTTCTTATGTTTCAAATAAAGTGCAAGATTTGAAAGATTGGACACTTTATGAAGGTGTATTAGCAAAGGCTTTTCCTTTTAAACCAAAGGATAATACTTTTTCAGAATTTGAAATAGAAGGTACGATTAAAGAGGTTTCTGACAACTTCAATAAAGATGGTAAGAATAGCCCATTTGGTTCTGCCGGAATTATGCGTAATCGTTGTGTCTATTCAGTAAATGCAGAAGCCGTATATGATGGTCCGTCTATGACTCTTGGAGGAAATGTGGTTGATGAATCCTTAGTACCTGAAGAATTTTTTATTTCAGAAGAAGATGTCGCAAAATGGGAGTATGAGAAGGGAGCAAAGAAAATAGAACGAACATCTAAAGAGGGTTTCAAATATACCTTCTCAGAAGGTGGAATGGCGTTTCCTGATTCCTTGGATAAGCCATCTAGAACTATTATTACAGGTGAAGGAGGAGCGGCTGCATCACGTTTTAAGCATGTGATACTTACTCCTTCTGGTCGTTATCGTCGTTTGATACCAATCGAGTTGGAACGTCTGAATATGTTCCCCGATAATCACACATGTCATCCAGATGTAACAGATGGTCGTAGAGCTTTTCTAATGGGAAATGCTTTGGTGTGTGGCATAGTGCAGCAGATAGGTAAGAGCCTCTATCGCTTTATTTATGATAAAGAGCCTGTATCTACTCATCCGATAGATATTAAACGCGATGCACAGCCTAAGCTAAATCTTGACTTGTTCTCTGAGTTAGAACCTCAGTTGAAAATAAACAAGCCAAAGAAGAATTATACCTTGGATATGACCAAGAATCTTTTAATTGGTTTTGTGAAAGAAGATAATAAGGATTATTTCCTTGATGGAGGTCAGACAAAGATTTACTATACAGGTAAAACTAAGTCGTTTCCATCAACCATAGCCCTTAATAAGCTATTCTATTTCATGCCCTATATAAAGGGTAAAGGAGTGAAGGATTTGTATCTTATTCGTATCGCTCGCATTGGTAACAAAGCGGAGATTCATCCTGAGACGGAAGATAAAGAACCACGCCTGGTGTTTGAGTTGGAATACCTTGAAAGCTTGCCTAATTATGTGGTTATAAAACCTAATATCTTTAACACGTATCGAGATACCGTGTTAGGTAAAGTAATGGGTGAAACCATTTGATATAATGAGAATAAATCGAAATATTTATTGTTCGCTTATGATAAAACGAACACATTGATTAGACGATATCATTAGTGTCCCAATTTTAACGGGACACTAATGACGAAATTAACTAAAGGAAAAATAATCGGTAAAAATAGAGTTATGGTTCAATATATAGGGCTTTTTAGGCTAGAATAGTTATAGTCTATTCACTCTATGAATAATAATCTTGTAATTGTTAAATGATGTATGAGAAGAATTGAAGATATAGTATGTTTGTACAATCCTAAACCAATAAATTATGCTTGTGGTAGCAGAAATTATAATATGTTTGTAGCTTCTGTTGTATGCAATCCTTATGAAATTGTTCCTACAGAAGGAGAACATGATTATAGAAAATGTGAAGGATGTCAAAGAAATCGAAGATTATTGGTGGAAGCTTTTCAAAAAAGAGCTAAAGTCTTCCCTTTATGTTGTGAGTATCATAGAAAATTATTGACGTTACCAAATTTTTCAGTAAAACCTTATTATGATATTGCTGAAAAAACAGCAGATAAGGTGATATTTACTTATCAACATATTATAAATAGTCAAAACAAAGAAGATTGGAAGATACAGATTAAAGACTATCTTGATTATGTAATTGATAGTTTTGGTGTTTTTCCTAAAGGTTTTGGTGAACCATTTCTACTTTCAGCTTTTATTTTTTATGTAAAAAAATATATACAGGACTATAAAGACATTCGTTCTAATGTTAAAACTTATGTGTTTAACTATTTTGATAGCTTAAGCAATGAGAACGGAGATAAAGATCCATTAAGATTGTTATTCCGAACTTATGATAAATGGCTGAGGTTTTTCCCTTTTGATATAAGCTTTTTTAAAGGATTAAAAAAAGAATACTTAACAAGAAGTCCTTTAATATTTAAAAAGGCTAAAGTAAATCCATATTATAGTGGGGAATGTTATAGTCTTATAACTCCAGATGAACTCGTTGGCATTCTTTTAGATATAACAAGGACGTTATTATCTGATGTTACAAAAAAACAAAAAGAAGATATTTCTCTTTTATCTTTAGATTATTACGAGGAGTTAATTAGGCAAGAATTGAAAATTGAATCAGAAGAATTGTTGTCTTCTCCATTAGAATCATACACTCTAATTATCAAAAAGTGGCTGTCGCATCAGCAAGAAATGTGTAGAAAGTTGCAAGCTGTGTCACGTTTGGATAATAAATATGCAGATAGCTATCCTAATGATTCTTATAAAGAATCTTTATTGCGTATCAAACGTTTTAAGAGTGAAATAGAAGATAAAGGTGCCAATAAATTATTTGAAAAAGACCAATCAGAAAATAATCTTCAAACACTATTCAAATTGTATTGGAATAATACTACTTTCTGTGTTGATAGGGAAGTTAATAATGGAAGAGGACCTGCAGATTTTAAAATTTCAAAAGGATCAGATGATTGTACCATTATCGAATTTAAGTTAGCTTCCAGCTCGAAGTTGAAACAAAATTTAAAAAATCAAGTGAATGCTTATTGTAAAGCAAATGATACGTATAAGTCAATAAAAGTCATAGCTTATTTCAATGAAAAAGAAAGAAGAAGAGCAGTAAAAATATTGAAAGAATTAAATCTAATGGAACTTGAAAACTGTATTCTAATAAATTGCCAACCGTGTATTGCTTCAGCTTCGAATATAAAATAGTAGAAAAACTTTTGGAGGTCTTTCTGCTCGTCGGACGGGAGTCCGACGTTCCGATAGATAGGCTTGGTACTGCGGAGTCCAGAGACCTCGAATACATGTAAATGTTGCAATCTTTGATGTTAATGAAATAATTACATATCTTGGCTCATTAGTGTCCCGTTAAAATCGGGACCAGTTAAATATTAATCAAATAACCCCGG
>ERZ1023892.86-NODE-86-length-30645-cov-28.342726_pt1 | contig 30645 bp, 21 predicted proteins | sample MGYA00380397_ERZ1023892 | MGnify/ENA primary metagenome ERZ1023892 (study PRJEB33179, sample SAMN07448999) | human gut metagenome | biome: Human-gut; feature: Human associated habitat; material: Faeces | host: Homo sapiens | place: India: Bhopal | collected... | reverse complement strand
GTCATTTTTTTCTATTATATTCTATTATCTTTTTCTTATTAATTGAAATTGCTTTTTTTTTTTTATATTTTTTTATGTGGGTTGGTGGCGGGGCTTTTGTGTATGGGGGTGTCGGGGAGTGGGGAGTCGGGACTGGGGACACGGGACTGGAGAGTCGGGAGCCGTTAGCGGACAGTCGATGTGGGAACCAGCTGTCAGCTTACCGCTTTCCGAATTTGCTTACTATTTTTTTTCAAATGATTTGAACAACCAACTGGCGAATCGGGAATCGGAAAGCTGACAGCCGACAGCTGGTAGCCGATAGCCGATAGTCGGGAATGGGGATTATGGCCCCTCTTTTACTCCCTTTTTTTTCATGAACAGACCGGTTCCTTCCTTTATTGGTTCTTTTGGGGTGAGGTGTTCTTTAATCTGTTCAAATCTACGGCATCCGGTGTCTGCAGGAGGGGCGATGCGTTCCAAGGGTGGTCGTATTTTACCAGGCATTCTGTGACCGATTCATAGGCTGCTTTTGCCAAGGCGGCGCCCAGTTCGGAGAAGGGGCCGGCGTCGGTGAAGAGAGGGCCGCTGGGGTCGGTGATGAAGGTAATGCCGTCGGTGCCGGTTCCGGTGGCAGGAAGACCGTTATTGACATCGGCAATGCCCAGGTCCTGAAGGGCGGCGGTTTTCCCTTCGGTCAAAGTGATGAAGGCCCTGGCCATAATGCCGTCGGGGAGGCGGCCTTTCAGGAGTACCATCATGTTGATGGTGCCCAGAGGCATAAAGCGGCCTTCCTCTTCCCGGTAGAGGGCAGGGGAGGAGGCGCGGCAGGCAGTCTTCTCCACGCCGCCGGTGGTCACGATTTCCACGGTTACCGGACCGTTTTGGATGATTTTATGGGAATAAAGGCTTACGGTGGCGGCAGTGAGGAGGACGGCGCTTTCTTCGGGATCGGCCGTCAATCTTCTGGCGCACTCTTCCAGATAGGCTGATACGGAGCCTCCGGGAAAGTCTTTTTCTGATGGGTAATAGCGGGTGAGCCTGTGGTTTATGGCATAACGGATGGTTCTGAGTCCGCCGCCGTAAATGGCGGTGGAAAGGGAGGTGAGCGGCCGGTTTGAGCCAATGAGCAGGTTATCGTCTGATACAGATAGAAAACATCCTGGAATGGCAAGTTCTATTTTTTCCATCATATTCTCCTTTGCATTTATAGTAAGGTTATTATACTATGGGTACCATGGTATGATTGAAGTGAATCCGAAAATATGATACCATGTAACTGAATTTATGTCAGTTTATGAGAATGAGGAGATTTCATGGTTATTATTCCTTATATAGTGCTCGCTGCGGTAGCAGCGCTTTTCTTTGCCGTTTCCTACTTCATTATCTGCGGTTTCCCCATGAAGCGCAGAAAAGCAGAAGAAATGGAGAACGGAGAGGAGGAAAAGAAGGGGCTTCCTGATTTGGAAAAGGAAAAGAAGCCTCCTGTCCATAAGGCCGCTCCCGTGGATGATGCTACCCGGATTATTCCTGTGAAACCGAAGCGCCCCGCTCCCGTGCGTTTTGATGAGGAGGAAGAGGAAAAGACGAAAGTGTTCACCAGGAAGGATTTTGGCGAATCCAAAGCCCGGGATGCCTTCTCTGCTGCCAGTACCGGCAGTCCGTTCCCGCCGGAAAAAGAACCTCATGTGTTTACTTCGGCGCCGGATCTCACATCGCTGGAGGAATACTTCGTCCGTCATTTCCTGAACCGCTACGGCGCTGTTTCTTCTACGGTGGAGCAGGATACCCGCCGGGTCACCCAGCATCTCATCGAAGGGCTCCATATGAAGAACCGGGAAGCCGTGGATACGCTGACCCATATTATGGTGCAGGAAGCCATGCAGAACGCCCAGCGCACCTATGTGATGATGCCTACGCCAACGGTGCTGGAAATGGTGACCGATGCCTTTTCCGACGTAGCCAGAGGCAGCCGGTCTGATACGAAGACTATCCTGGCCTATGATGCACTGAAGGCCATGCCCCGCATGGAGGAAAGTGAATTCCATGCCCTGGCGCTCCTTCTCATTTTCCACTATTCCAGAAATACGGACAATGTGGATGCAGAACATTTGAGAAAGTATGCGGAAAAGTACATTACGCCCTTCCTTTACAAGCTGCCCGATGAGTATACAGGCTACCAGCAGCTGGAGTATCTCCACTGCGTATCTCTGGCCAATAAGGATATTCCTTTTGGCCAGGTGCTTCATGATTCCTATCCTTTGATTTTCGCCTTCCGGGGCTGCATGAAGAGTGAGCTGGCTTCGGTGTACAGCGCCTGGCCGGAAGGCACTCTGGTGCCCAGTCTCTATAATTCCTATATCAAGCCGGCGGCTGTGGATGAATCTACTCTGGCAGGTCTCTTTGATGACATGGGTCTGGATGATGAGGTCACCAGAAGGAGCATCCTGGCGCTGGTGGAATCCCGTCCTGTGAATTATGACCGGAAGGAAATGGGATATATTCTCAGCAAGGTGTCCCCGGATCTGGAGAAGCTGCAGAATATCTGGGATAACAGCATGATCCGCCGTTCTTCCCTTACTCTGATGGGCATGTACATTGCAAAAATCTGTATCCGTGAAACCATTGGCGAAGATTTCGATCTCAGCCACTGGATGTAACTCCATGATAAAAAGAGCTTCCTTGCGCCGGTTGGCTTTGGATTGGGGAATATTCAAAATCTGCCGTCCTGCGGCAGATTTTCTTTTGTTTCCGAAAAGCGGGGCAGGAATTGGATTTCATAAGTCTTTTGACGGAGTCGTCAACGTTTCTATCATTTGAAAAGGTGGGGTAACATGGGAATCTTTGATATCATTGGACCGGTGATGGTAGGGCCTTCCAGCTCCCACACCGCCGGAGCGGCCAGAATCGGGCAGACCGCCCGGGCTATCCTGGGGGAACCGGTGAAGGAAGCCAGAATCACGCTCTACGGGTCCTTTGCAAAAACCGGCAAAGGCCATGGCACCGACCGGGCTCTGGCAGCAGGCCTTATGGGCTATTCGCCGGACAGCGGCACCATTCGTGATGCACTGAATATAGCCAAAGAGAGGGGCATCGATATTTCCTTCTATCTTTCGGAAGAGGATATGGGCCATCCCAATGTGGCCAGGATTGAAGCCTACGGCATTCACGGTGCCCATGTGGTGGTGGTGGGCCGCTCCCTTGGCGGCGGCCGCATTATGGTGACCAATATTGACGGTTACGATGTGGAAATCACAGGGGAAGAGTATACCCTCCTCACCAGGCACTATGATAAGCCCGGGGTGGTGGCAAAGGTGTGTGAAGAGCTGGCTAAAGAGAAGATTAATATTTCTACCATGCGCCTTTTCCGCAAGGGCAAGGGGAGCGATGCGGTCATGATTATTCATACCGACCAGCCCGTGCCTCCGGCAGTGGCGGAAAAAGTAAAGAATTCCAACGAGAACATTACCTACGTCATGGCTTTGGATATCATTTGAGGAGGGCTTTATGGAATACCATTCTATGAAAGAACTGTTTGCCGTGGCAGACGCAGAAAAATGCTCTCCCGGCATTATTGCCTGCCGTGTGGAAGCAGAAGAAAGCGGGAAAAGTTATGAGGAAATCTGGGCCCGCATGAAATATACCATTCCTATTTTCAGGGAGTCCATCCAGAAAGGGCTGTCCGATACCTCCAAATCAGCCAGCGGCCTCGTGGGCGGCGATGCAAACCGCCTGTTTACCGGACACATGCGCTTCATTTCCCCTCTGTGCCAGCGGGCTGCCTCCTATGCCATTGCTACGGCGGAGGCCAATGCGAAAATGTACCGCATCGTAGCCTGCCCTACAGCAGGCTCCTGCGGCATCGTTCCCGCTGTCCTTTCTGCGGTGGCGGAAGAAACCAATGCTTCCATGTATGACATCACCTGCGCCCTCTTTACAGCCGGCGCCATTGGCAGGGTGATTGCAGAAAAGGCATCCATTGCCGGTGCCGTAGGGGGATGCCAGGCCGAATGCGGCGCCGCCTGCGGCATGGCCGCGGCAGCTGCGGTGGATCTTCTGAAAGGGTCCACCAGGCAGATAGGAAATGCCTTTGCCCTGGCTCTGAAAAATATACTGGGCCTGGTATGCGATCCGGTAGGGGGACTGGTGGAAGTGCCCTGCGTGAAGCGGAACGCCTTTCACGCAGTTCACGCCCTTCTGGCGGTGGAAATGGCCATGAACGGCATCGAAAGCGTTATCCCTCCCGATGAGGTAATCGAGGCCATGGGGGACGTGGGACGGCGCCTCCCCGTAGAATTGAAGGAAACTAGCCGCGCCGGCCTGGCAGTTACGAAGACAGGCCGCAGAATCAATGAGGAAATCCTGAAAAAGTCGGCTATGGTGAAATAGCAGGAGTATTTATGCAGCAGGACGGAGTACGTTTTTTAGAAAAAGAAATCACAGAGATTAAAGTGGCAGTGATTGGCGATATGATGACTGACCGCTATATTACAGGCAGGGTGAACCGCATTTCTCCGGAGGCTCCGGTACCGGTGAACCTGGTGGAATCCCAGCGGGAAGTACCCGGCGGCGCTGCCAATACGGCAGCCAATCTGGCGGCTCTTTCCTGCCAGGTCTATGCCTGCGGTATGAAGGGCAATGATGCGGACGGAGCGGTGCTTACCTCCCTCATGGAACAGGCAGGCATTGATATGTCCGGCATGATTTGTGCCGAGCATTACCACACCACTGCCAAAATACGGATCCTTGGCGCCCGTCAGCAGATGATGCGCCTTGATTACGAGGAAAAGAAGAATCCTTCTCCTGAAGAATGCCGTTTCGTGCTGGAATGGCTGGAAAATCTTCTGGCCCGGGGTCTTGGAGTCATCGTCCTTTCCGATTACGGCAAAGGCATGATTACCGCCGGACTTTCAGAAAAGGTGATTGCTCTTGCCCGGACATATAAGGTACCGGTGCTGGTGGACCCCAAGGGGTCCGACTGGACCAAGTATGACGGCGCCTTTGGCATTACGCCTAATCTGAAGGAACTGTCGGACTGCGTGGGCAGAGAAATTCCCAATGATGACAAGGCAGTGGAAGAAGCAGGGAAGAAAGTGCGGGAAAAGTACCATCTTACCCATCTTTTTGTCACCCGGTCGGAAAAGGGCATTACCTGCATCAGCGAAAAAGGTGCCATTCATCGGGCTTCCGCCGCCCAGGACGTCTTCGACGTATCCGGCGCCGGTGATACGGTCATGGCTGTCACCGCCTCCGCCGTGGCCGCAGGTCTTCCGATGGATACCATTCTGGAACTGGCCAACAAAGCCGCCGGTATTGCGGTTTCCAAAGTAGGGACCTACCAGGTCCGGCGGGAAGAACTGATCAGAGCCTGGAACAGGAAAGGGGAAGTACGTCTTTCCTACCAGCCTCTGACCTGGAAAGAAGCGGAACAGAAGGTACGTCTCTGGAAGGAGAGGGGTGAAAAGGTGGTTTTCACCAATGGCTGTTTCGATATCCTTCACCGGGGCCATTTGACCTATCTGCAGCAGGCCGCTTCCCTGGGGGACCATCTGATTGTAGGCCTGAACAGTGATGAATCGGTGAAAAAGCTGAAAGGTCCCGAGCGTCCGGTAAACAGCGAAGAAGACAGAAGTTTCATGCTGGCCTCCCTTCGGAGTGTGGATGAAGTGGTTATTTTCGGTGAAGATACACCGGAAGAACTGCTGTCCCATCTGAAACCGGATATTCTGGTGAAAGGCGGAGACTACAAAGTAGAAGAAGTGGCAGGAAGGCAGTATGCAGGGGAAGTGAAAATCCTTCCCTTCGTGGATGGTTACTCCACCACCGGCCTCATTCATAAGATTCGCAGGGACTAAGCCATGGAAGAAAAACATTATCAAGTGGACCTGACAAACAAAACCATTGTCCTCATTTACATGCTCTATTTCGGCGACATGGTTTCCATTTCCCCCTTTCTGGAAGTGCTCCGCCGGGAGGCGAAGGGGTCTAAAATCATCCTTGTCATGGATGCCCGTTTCCAGGAATCGGTGAAATACAATCCCAACGTGGATGAAATCATTCCTTTTGACCGCCACGGTAAGGAAAAGGGGATGGCTGCCACCTGGAAGCTGGGAAAGAAAATCGGAAAACTTCATCCGGATATCCTTCTGACTCTCCACGGCACCACCAGAAGCACCCTTTTGGCCCTGGCCATGGGGCCAAAGCACTGGGGCGGGGAAGAGGGCACCCGGATAGATTCCTTTTTCATGGACTGGCCCATGACCATTGAAACTTATAATTCCCATGCCGTGGACAAGTATCTGAAGGTACTGGAAAGGCTGGGGGTGAAAGATCTTCATCACAGCGGTATGCGTACCTTCACTTCTCCGGAATGGGACAGGAAGGCCCGGGCGTTTTATGAATCCCAGGGCATTCAGCCGGGTGACAGGCTGGCCGGTTTTTCCGTGGGAAGCTCCACGGCAGAAAAGAACTGGCCTGCAGAAAAATACGGACAAGTGGCTGACCATTTTGCGAAAAAAGGGCTGATTCCCGTTTTCTTCGGCGTGCCCTCGGAAATTCCTCTCATTGAAAAGGCAGTAAGCGCCATGGAATCAAAAAGGTACATTGTGGCAGCAGGAAAGCTCTCCATGGGTGAATTCATGGCAGCTGCCGGACGCTGCGCGCTGGCCTTTACCAACGACAGCGGCCCCATGTACGTGTTCGACAGCCGGGGTGTACCGACCATTGCCATGTTCGGCCCCAGCAACGCCAAATTCCACCATCCCCTGGGCCCCTGCTCCAAAGCCCTTTCTTCCTGGGATATGCCCATGGGACCGGAACATGTGAATAAAACCATAGCTTCCGGAAACTATACTCCCATTTCAGAAATCACCACAGAAGAAGTGATAGCGGCGGGGGAAGAGGCCCTGACCAAGTCGGAAAAAATGAAATAGCGCTCTGCGAGGATATGGTGGGACCAGGCGGTATCGCGAAGGGGGAGGGCAGTGAGCACTAGACAGGCAGGCCCATTCCCAAGGAAAGGCCATATCCCTGCGGCGAAGCTGCCGCCATACCTATCGGGCTGAAAGAGGTCGAACTTATGAACCCTCCGGCATGGAGGGTTGGTCCATTTTAAGAACCCTCGGGGCGCAGTACCGTCCCCTTTCCCTGCGGCACCTTTTTTCTATTTGCATGAATGCTTTCTTATGATGGAGAAAGCATTTTTTTGTTGAATATGATATAATCTACATGCAAATATAAAAATATTTCTATCAATTACGGGAGGCTCTATGCACCTTCTTTCTCTATTTCCTGCACTGCAGGTCAGAAATTATCGAATATTCTGGATGACCCAGTGGATTGCGCTGATTGGATTCTGGCTTCAGCTCACTGCCCAGCAGTGGCTGGTATATACCATGACGGACTCTGCCTTTCTGCTGGGGCTGCTGGCTGCCTGCCAGTTTGCACCCAGCCTTTTTTTCACCCTTTTTACAGGGCTTTGGATTGATAAGCACAATAAACGGAAAATCCTTCTGGGAACCCAGCTTTTCTACCTTCTTCAGGCATCCCTTCTGGGGCTTCTTTTGTGGACCGGCCATGAAACCTATGGCTGGATACTGTTCTTTGCTTTCTTCATCGGTACCATTGACAGCTTTGACATGCCTGCCCGCATGGCCTTCATGCCGGAGCTGGTGGGGAAGAAGGCTCTTCACAGCGCCATCAGCCTGAACTCTGCCAATTTCAACATTACCCGTATGACTGGTCCTCTTCTGGCAGCGTTCCTCTTGAAATATCTTTCCTACAGTACTATTTTCTTCATGAATGCCCTGTCCCTGATACCCATTATTTTTGCCTACAGCCGCATGGATGTGAATTCCGTCATCACTACAATGGAAGAACGGCATCCTCTCCATGAAATCAGGGAAGGTCTGATGCAGGCGAAAAATAATCCCCTCATCTATAAGAACCTTATTGCCGCCGGCATTGTGAGCGGGCTTATACTGAACATGGGCACCTATGGTCCTCTTTTTGCAGACCGGGTGCTTCATGCCGGTATTGACGGCTTCGGCTCCATTCTTTTCGCAGCCGGTGCCGGTTCCATGGTCAGCGGTCTTCTGGCAGGGGCGTCCCGGAATCATCTTTCCCATGGTATGATTTTCGGATCCGCCATCCTCTGTGGCCTGCTCCTCATGGCAGTGAGCTTTGTGCCCTATTTCATCCCGGCCCTGATTCTTTTCGGACTTCTGGGCTTTTTCGTCATCGCCTTCATCGTGAACTGCAATACAGTGATCCAGATGGCATCGCCCAAGGAATTCCTGGGCCGCATTATGGGACTCTATACCTTCGTATTCCTGGGAAGTGCGCCCTTTGGCTCCCTGCTGGTGAGCGCCATTATTGAAGGGGTGGGGACTTCCCTGGGCCTTTGCCTGGTAGGAGCCTTGGAAATCGCACTGCTTCTTCTCTTCGCACGGCCTGTCAAGGAAAAGAAGGCGTTGATTCATTCATAGAGCTGTTTTCATCAGGATTTGTATGCATGGCGGTTCATAGCACTTCTTACCTAGCCAGGCACCCTTATTTTTCTTGAAGCAGTTATAAAATTTTTCTTAAGCAGGCTCCTTGCCTTTTAATACGGTTTCCGCTATACTATGAACATAGAATTTCAGAAAGGCAAAGGCGCTGATAGAAATCAGTGCCTTTTTGCTTTCGGCGAAGATGCTGCCCCATGGCAGCATCTTTTTGTTTATGGGGGATTGAATGGATTATTATTTTATATAGTAGACAGGAAGATTTCCTGTCAAACAGGAGGTGTTGATGATGCGAAAGCCAAAGATCGGGGTTATGCCGCTGTGGGACGAAGAAAAGGAAAGCATCTGGATGCTGCCGGGATACATGGATTCCATTAAAGAAGCTGGCGGAATTCCCGTCATTCTTCCTCTTCATCTGACAGAAGAGGAATTTGGAGACATGGCAGAGGACTTTGACGGGTTCCTCTTTACCGGCGGACAGGATATATCGCCTTCCCTCTATGGCGAAGAGAAACGGCCGGTCTGCGGACCGGTGTGCCCGGCACGGGATGAGCTGGAAACCATGGTGTTCCATTACTGCTGGGATCATGATGTGCCGGCTCTTGGTATCTGCCGGGGCCTGGAACTGATGAATGCTCTCTTGGGCGGCAGCCTGTATCAGGACATTGCTGCTGAATGTCCCACCCTTCATGCTCCGAACCATGTCATGGACTTTGCCTATGACTGGGTGGCTCATTTCAACAGCATCCTCACCGGAAGCCCTCTCTATGAAAGACTGGGTGTGAACTTCCTGGGCGTGAATTCTCTTCACCATCAGGCAGTGAAGATGCTGGCGGAATCCCTGAAGCCCATGGCCGTATCGGAAGACGGTCTGGTGGAAGCGGCCTATGCACCGGCTAAGAAATTCCTCTGGGCTGTACAGTGGCATCCGGAATACTCCTATACCTACGACGGTTTGGATATGGCTATCTTCGAAGCCTTCACAGAAGCCGCCGGCAGCCGGACGGTTCACGGTCTTTCGCCTTTCCTCCCGCCGGACCTCACCACCCATGACACGATCCGCCTGGGGTAGGGGATGATAAATAATATATGATCCATTAAAAGTGGCGTCTTTGACAGAAGGACGCCACTTTTAATGTGTGGTCAGAGGCACCGGGGTACCGGATTAAAGGGGTGGTCTTCTTCCTTTAAAAGGAGAGAGAATGCTGCGAAGGAGGTGCCTGCTCTCGCACCCAAAGGGCGCCCTGCCTCTTGCATTCTCCTTTTCTTTCCCATACAATAAAGGATACCTGTAAAGCAGGGCAGGTATCCTTTATTGTTTTTCTAAGGAGGGCCTATGTATTCCTCTTCGTCTCCGGTATGGAAAGCACTGCATGAGGCTTTTCCCTGCACCATTCCCATATTTGCAGGGTTCTGGTTTATTGCCTTTGCCTATGGCTTTTATATGTATACCCTGGGCTTTTCTTTTATATATCCTACCCTTATGGCCATGTTCATATTTGGCGGTTCTCTGGAATTTGTGACGGTATCCATGCTGCTTTCTTCCTTTGCGCCCTGGCAGACGCTGGTGGTGGCACTGACGGTACAGGCCCGGCATCTGTTTTATGGTCTGGCCATGCTGGAAAAGTACAGGGGAACGGGATGGAAGAAACCTTTCCTGATTTTCTGGATGTGTGACGAAACTTTTGCACTGAACTATTCCGCCACCATTCCTTACGATGTGGACAGGGGCTGGTACTATTTCTGGGTGTCTTTCCTGGATTATACCTACTGGGTTTCCGGCGCCATGATCGGCGGCCTGCTGGGATCCCTTGTTTCTTTTGATACGAAAGGCCTTTCCTTTGTGATGACTACCATGTTCCTTGTGGTATTTCTGGAGCAGTGGCTGAAGGAGGGAAAGCATTACACGGCCCTTATCGGCCTTGCCGCTTCGATACTCTCCCTTCTTTTCTTCGGAAAGGATGCCTTCATTATACCTGCCATGGCAGGTATGCTTCTGGTGCTTACCCTGCTTAGAAAGCCCATAGAGAAAGCGGGTGGATTTTTATGACGTCCATGCCTTTGTGGCAGCAGATAGCGACCATAGCTCTCTGCGTTCTGGGAACCATGACTACCCGGTTTCTTCCTTTTCTGATTTTCAAACCGGGAAGCCGTCTTCCCGGCTATGTGAAATACCTGGGGAAAGCACTTCCCTCCGCCGTTTTTGCCCTGCTGGTGGTGTACTGTCTGAAGGATGTTTCCCTCCTCTCCGGCAGTCACGGCATTCCGGAAGCTCTGGGCATGGGGCTCACGGCTCTATTGCATCTCTGGAGACGGCAGATGCTCCTCTCCATGGCAGGGGGCACACTCTTTTATATGTTTCTGGTGCAGTATGTGTTCTGACGAGAAGAATCAGCAGCTCAGGGAGAAAAGGGAAAACATGGCACAAAAAAAGAGTACCTTCCAGTACTCTTTTTTCCATGGTGACCGGTATGGGATTCGAACCCATACTCTCTGCGCTGAGAACGCAGCGTCTTAACCGTTTGACTAACCGGCCATGTATGACTTATTATACATGAATCGTCGCCTGAATGCAAGAGTTCTATTGGAGGAAAAAGATTCTCCATCTCCTGAGATTTATGAAAGACGGGCTCCCTCCGGGTGTGCTATAATTTCTGTAAGCTGATTTTGATATGGATGAAATCATCATTTCCTGAAGAGGAGGCAGGTTATGAATATAGAAGCAAAAAGAAAATATATGCTGCTCTGCATTGTGATTCTGCTGATTGCAGCCATTGCGGCAGGGACTTCCGATTTCTGGAAGGACAGCGGCGTGGAAAACGCCAAGCAGGGCTATGTGGCGGTGATTCGTATAGATGGCCCCATTTACGGCGGCCCCGATACCGATTCGATTCTCTCCGGCAGCAGCGGTGTGACCAGTGAGCAGATTATGAAAGAGTTCCAGACGGCCCGGAAGGATCCCCAGGCCAAGGCTATCCTGGTGCGTATCAACAGCCCCGGCGGTTCCACGGGAGCTACCCAGGAAATTGCAGAGGAAATGGATAAGATCAGGAGCAGCGGCAAACCCATTATTATTTCCATGGGAGATATGTGTGCTTCTGCCGGCTACTGGCTGGCCAGTAAGGGCAATTACATCTTTGCTTCTCCCGCCACGATTACCGGCAGCATTGGTGTGTACATGGATTACACCAATGTGGAAGACCTGATGGACAAGCTGGGCATTAAAAATGAAAAGATTAAGAGCGGCGCCCATAAGGATATCCTTTCCATGTACCGTCCCATGACGGGGGAAGAAAAAGAAATGGTGCAGACCATGGTGGATGATATTTACAACCAGTTTGTACAGACTGTGGCAGACGGACGCAAAATGGATGAAAATAAGGTACGCTCTATTGCAGATGGCCGGATTCTTACCGGAAAACAGGCCCAGGACCTGGGACTGGTGGACGCCATGGGCAATTATTACGACGCTTTGAGTTATGCAGCTTCCAGCGGCGGCATCCAGAGTGAAAATATTCCGGTGAAAAGTTATGGCAGCGGTGTTTCCCTGAAGGGCATCCTTTCCGGCGAGGCCAGAAATCTGTCCGGTATCTTTGGAAAGGCGCTGGCCGATTCCTTCAAAGAGTCTGTGGCAGGCTCTTCTGTGCCGTCTATGAAGTAAGGAGGATTGTATGAATCAGTTACTTGATCTGGCTATGGCCCTCATCATTTCACCCCGGCAGGCCCTGATGGAAATCACCAATGAAGAAAAACTGAAAGAAGGATTTTTCATCTGGATATTTGTGGTGCTTCTCATGTCCCTCTCCCTGTTTCAGCAGGGGCCGGGGCTGGTGATGCAGTTCCTTCTCATGGTCCTCTTCATGGGGGCAGCCCTTCTGGTGCACAGCGCTGTCATCGACTATATTTCCGGCTTCTGGGGCGGCATGGGTACCGCCAGAGGTATTACGGCAGGATTCATGGCGGCTTCTCTGCCCATGGCCTTTTCTGTTTTCTTTACCTTTCTGGCCGAAGCGGGGGTGGGCGCTCTGTCCGGCATAGGAAGCTTTGCCATCTGGATCTGGTCTTTCTACCTGGATGTGACGGCCATTGGACAGAATTATCGGTTCCGCCCGGGAAAATCTTTCCTCATTGCTTTGACCCCTTATATCCTCATTGTGATTTTCTTCATTGCCCTCATGGCCCTCGGTGTGGCCGCGGCGGTGGAAGGGATTGCCAATATGCAGGATATGCAGAGTCTTGAATCTATGATCACCCAGATGTAAAATAGAATCAAATAGTTGGCAGAGGCGCCGGAAATCATATCCCGGCGCCTCTGCCTGTTCAATTTCAAAAAGATACGGTTTGTGATATAATATGAAACGTATGTATAACTTGGATTGGATACACGCAGTTTCCCTATACAAATGAAAATCTTGAATCAGTATGAATATAAGGAGGAATACCATTTATGTGCGGTATTGTAGGTTATGTAGGCAGTGGAAATGCTACGAATTTTCTGATTGACGGACTCCGCCGCCTGGAATACAGAGGATATGATTCTGCAGGCATTGCGGTTTATGAAAATGGAAAAATCAACATTGAGAAAAAGCAGGGCCGCCTGGTGAATCTGGAAAACGAGCTGAAAAAGCATCCTCTCCAGGGCCATATCGGCATTGGACATACCCGCTGGGCTACTCACGGCAAGCCTTCCGACAGAAATGCCCATCCTCATGGAGACTGCCATAACCATTTTGTGGTGGTTCATAATGGTATTATTGAAAACTATCTGACTCTGAAAAAGGACCTTATGGAAAAAGGCCACGTTTTCAAGTCTGAAACGGATACGGAAGTGGTAGCTCATCTTCTGGAAGAGCTGGACGATGGCAATTTCCTTTCCACGGTCCGCAAAATGCTCTCCATCATCGAAGGCTCCTACAGCCTTGTGATTATGGACAGCTCCTATCCTGATACCATTATCTGTACCAAGAAGAACAACCCTCTCATCATCGGTCTGGGCAAAGGAGAAAACTTCATTGCCTCCGATATTCCCGCTGTGATTAACCATACCAGGGACATCTACATTCTGGATGATGAAGAAGTGGCGGTAGTGAAAGCTGACCAGGTCTCCATCCTTGACAGAGATGGAAAACCGGTGCAGAAAGAAATCCAGAAAGTGACCTGGTCTGCCGAAGCAGCAGAAAAGGGCGGTTATCCCCATTTCATGCTGAAGGAAATCTTCGAACAGCCCAAAGCAGTCCGCGATACGGTACAGATCCATCTGAACAAAGACGGCTCCGTCACATTCCCTGATCTGGGCTGGACAAAGGAATGCTTTGAGAATATTGACAATATTCTTATTACGGCCTGCGGCACCGCCTACCATGCAGGTCTGGTGGCCAAGCACTACATTGAACGGTTCGTAAAGATTCCGGTTTCTGTGGAAATCGCGTCGGAATATCGCTACAGCAAACCCCTGACCACCAATCGCACCCTCTGCATCGTAGTGAGCCAGTCCGGCGAAACCATCGATACCCTGGAAGCACTGAAAGAAGCAAAGAAACATGGCGCCAAAAGTCTGGCCGTGACTAACTCCATCGGCTCCTCCATTGCCCGGGAAGCAGACCGTGTCGTATATACTCTGGCAGGGCCGGAAATCGCCGTAGCTTCTACCAAAGCCTATACCACCCAGCTGGTGGCACTCCTCATGCTGGCCCTGTACATGGCACAGCTCAGGGGCACCATTTCCATGGACCTCATCCATAAGATTACCGATGGATTGAAAGACCTGCCCAAGCAGATTGAAAAGGTACTGAAAGAAAAGGACCATATGGCTGAAGTGGCAGACCGCCTTATCAAAGCTCATGACATTTTCTATCTGGGCCGTTCCATCGACTATGCCATCGCCATGGAAGGGGCACTGAAACTGAAAGAAGTATCCTATATCCATGCGGAATCTTACGCAGCCGGCGAACTGAAACACGGCACCCTGGCCCTCATCACCGCCGATACCCCTGTGATTGCCGTAGCTACCCAGGATGCGGTAAGCTCCAAAATGTACAGCAATATCCAGGAAGTCAAAGCACGGGGCGCAGAAGTCCTTGGCATCGGCTATGAAGATGATAAAGAACTGGGCAAGTACACCACTGAAACCGTACGGATCCCCAGAGTGGACTTCTTCATTGCCCCCATTCTGTCCGTCATTCCCATGCAGCTTCTCGCATACTATACCAGCGTGAAGAGAGGAAACGATGTGGATAAGCCAAGAAATCTGGCAAAATCAGTGACCGTGGAATAAGAAATACATGGGGCACAGGCATCCTTCGGGGCCTGTGCCTTTTCTTTCTATCAGACACGGTTGCGGAAACCTGTTTTTAAGCATAAAATAAAGAAAGTATATTTCATGGATAGGAGTTGTCATATATGAAGAAGATTATTTTAACCGGCGACCGTCCCACCGGACACCTTCACGTAGGTCACTATGTAGGATCCCTCAGAGAACGGGCAGCCCTCCAGAATTCCGGCAAGTTTGATGAAATTTACATCGAAATTGCTGACGCCCAGGCCCTGACGGACAATGCGGATAATCCTGAAAAAGTCAGGAAAAACGTACTCCAGGTCGCTTTGGACTACCTTTCTGTAGGTATCGACCCCGAAAAGTCCAATATCTTTATCCAGTCCCTGGTACCGGCCCTGCCGGAACTGACCATGTACTACATGAACCTGGTCACCGTATCCCGGCTGGAAAGAAATCCTACGGTAAAAGCGGAAATTCAGCAGAAACACTTCGAGGCCAGCATCCCTGCCGGCTTCCTCTGCTATCCTGTCAGCCAGGCAGCTGATATTACTGCCTTTGACGCCACCACCGTACCGGTAGGGGAAGACCAGGAACCCATGCTGGAACAGACAAGGGAAATCGTACGGAAATTCAATGACATTTATGGCGAAACCCTGGTGGAACCGGAAATCGTTCTGTCCACTAATAAAGCAAGTCTCCGCCTTCCCGGTATCGACGGCAAGGCTAAGATGAGCAAATCCATCGGCAACTGCATTTATCTCTGCGAAAAACCGGAAGACATTGAAAAGAAAGTCATGTCCATGTTCACCGACCCCACCCATCTTCGTAGAGATGACCCGGGCCATGTGGAAGGCAACCCTGTCTTCACCTACCTGGACGCCTTCTGCAAAGATGAATATTTCGCAGAATTCCTGCCGGAATATAAAAACCTGGACGAAATGAAAGAACACTACACCAGAGGCGGTCTGGGAGACGTCAAAGTCAAACGGTTCCTTAACAACGTGATGCAGGCAGAACTGGCTCCTATCCGTGAACGCCGCCAGCACTGGGAACAGCACCTTGATGACGTGGTGGATATCCTCCGGAAAGGCACAGAAAAAGCGGCTGCCAAAGCCGATGGCACCCTCCAGAGAGTGAGAAAGGCTATGCGGATTAACTACTTTGAAGATGGCAACCTGTTAAAATAAAAATCATATCTTTAAAAAGACGAAGGCTTCGGCCTTCGTCTTTTTTTCTGCAGGAAAAGGGACAGTGGAAGAGGGGATGAAGGGGCTATGCATATGTATTAAGTTCATATATATCCACAAAGGTTAGAAATAAATTAATTAATAGTAACTTCGGGTAACTAATTAATTTTAAAACCCCTTGTTATAAGGTATATGAACAAATCGCCTTTTACATCAATGTTCAAATAGATATAAGGAAATAGGCAGAATCACTACAGTATCATCGCTTTTTTATTATTTCAATAGGGCGGTTTTATCATTTATAACTTTTAAAAGATGAAGGTCGTGCTCTATTTTCAAAACTTTCGAAGCGCATCGACAAATACTATTGCATTCGGGGAGGCAATGCATTAACATAAGACATATTAATTTTCTTGTGGTTTATGGGATTATATCTTTTTTCTGTATAGGATTTTGTATTTTCTTCGTGTCACCTGGCCATAGACCGGCAGTCTGTGTACCATTTTTGATCAAAGGAGATTTCATGAATAAAGTTTACAAGGTGGTCTGGAATCGCACAAAACATTGCTATGTTGTAGTTTCTGAACTGGCTAAACGGGCAGGTAAAAACAAGAGCACCTGCCTTACAGTGGTGGGAAAGGCCGCTGCAGCACTGGGGCTGGGGGTGGTGCTCCTTATGGGGAGCGCCGGCTCGGAGGTATATGCCGCAACAGGCAACAAAGTGATTGGCGGCAGTCAAAACGCAGTGACTGATGATAAAGGGAAAACGGACCAGGCAGCGGCTACCGGAGATTATTCCACGGTCAGCGGTGGATATCTCAACCATGCAGATGGAAACTACTCCAGTGTCAGCGGTGGCTCGAAAAACTATGCCAAAGGAGAAAACGCCAGTATCAGCGGCGGTGAAGATAATGAAGCCTGGGGCGACGCCTCCAGCGTCAGCGGCGGTGGGCAGAACAAGGCTACTGGCAAGGGGGCCAGCGTTGCCGGCGGTGCACAGAATCAGGCTGGCGGTGATTTTGCCACAGTCAGCGGCGGTACCGGCAATAAAGCCTTTGGCTATGGCTCCATCGTCATTGGCGGTACCGGCAATGTGGCGGGCAAGGTAGCCGTAGATGAGAACGGGAAATACCTTACCGATGCCAATGGCAACCAGTATCCGGCCGATAGGGACAGCAATCCCTTTTCCCGCATCGGTCAGGATTCCGTCGCCATTGGCGGCGTCTCGTCTTCGGTGCAGGGCAACTATTCCGTCGGCATTGCCGGCGGCAGTACCAGCGCAAAGGCTGCCAGCGGCCTGGCCGCTGGCAAACAGGCTACAGTTACCGTAGCTAATGGAGTCGCCATCGGCTATGAAGCAACGGCTTCGGTCATTGATCCGTCCCGAACTGCCGATACGCAGGGACGCATCGTATCTTTTGGCCATAAAAAAGGCGATACGTATTATACGGTAGATTATCAGGACCATACGGTTACGGAAAACAAATATGACTCCGATGCCTACAACCGTCTCGTCAATGTGGCCGATGGCATCGATGACCACGATGTGGTGGTCATGGACAGCTGACCGCGGCCAAAGCGGAAGCAGTGGCAACGGCCAAGAACCAGATCAAGGTCAAAGGCGATGAAAAGAACGTCCATGCCGTAGAAACGACAGACAGTGATGGGGTGCAGACCACCACCATCAGCCTGCTGCCGAAGGTCACGCTGCAGCAGGATACAGCCACGGATCCTACCGGCGCGAAACAGGTGGTGCTCGACGGCACGGCAGGCACCATTTCCGCCGGTCTCAGCACCGATGCAGCCAATTATATTTCCCTGGATGGCACGAAGGGCCTGGCCCAGGTGGGTGCTGTCAAGATTGGCAACCAGGACTTCACCTATACGTATGACAAGCCTGACGGAATGAATGATAACGGTACGGTGAAACTCACGTCCACCCGGGCTGATGCAAAAGGCACCTTTGTGACGGGCCTCTCCAACAAGACCTGGACGCCGGGCAACTATGTGACTGGCCGGGCAGCTACGGAAGACCAGCTGGAACAGGCAGGCCGCCACTTCCTGAGCATCAAGACGGCTTATGTTGATGAGAATGGCAATAAAATCACGCCGGTTGCGGAAAACACGCTGGCCAATTATTACAATGACGGTGCCACGGGCTCGGCTTCCATGGCTTTTGGCGTAGGTACCACGGCAAAGGGGAATCTATCCCTGGCCATGGGCGTCAACAGCTCCGCTTCGGGCCTGAATTCTCTGGCCATCGGCTACGGCAATGAAGCAGCCGGCACGCAGTCGGTAGCTGTGGGCAACAGTAGCAATGCCAGCGGCAATTACTCCGTTGCCATGGGCCTTGGCGCTCAGGCCGGTACGAAGAATACAGATGTAGAATCTACCGACCATGGCGGTGCTGTTGCCGTTGGTTATGATGCTAGTGCAGCAGAAACCGGCTCAGCCGCCTACGGCTATTCGGCTACGGCAAGTGCAGTAGAATCCTCGGCTTTTGGTACCAGTGCGCAGGCCAATAAAGAAGGCAGCATAGCCTTGGGTGCTCACTCTGTAGCCAACCGGGAAAAGGGATCTACCGGTTATTTAGCGCCGGATATGACAGATCCCGCCAATGCAGCCAATGCAGCGACCTGGGTGTCCACTTCCGGTGCTGTTTCCCTGGGCGGAACTGACGCAGCTGAAGCCGGAGCGAACAAGACCATCAGCCGCCAGATCACGAATCTGGCCGCCGGTTCCGAGGACTCCGATGCTGTCAATGTGGCCCAGCTCAAAGCTTTGGCAAGCCAGGGCATGAACTTCCAGGGCAATGACACGAGTACCTCTGTCCACCTGAATCAGGGCGGCACGCTCCTGCTCCAGGGCAGTGGCACCAAGGCGGATGAAGAATACTCCGCCCAGAATGTGAAGGTCTTAACGGATGCACAAAACCAGCAGCGCCTGTCCATTGCCCTGGACAAGAATCCGGACTTCGATTCGGTGACGGCAGGCACAGCGCTGAACGACGCAGATAACGGCAAAGCCGGCTCCATCAAGATTGTTGGAGCAGACAGCAAAAATGCCAACAAGGCTACGACCATCACGGCGGGCTATGCCGCTTCGCCGGAACTCGCCGGCACCAATGGCACGGGCCGCATCAGTTATACCGACGGGGATGGCACGGCGCATACCGTGGCTACCCTCGGCGATGGCCTCAAGCTGGCCGGAGACACCGGAACGGGCAGCGTTGCTCTTGACAAAACCCTCACCATTTCCGGCGGCGCCAAGAATCTGGCAGATGTCAGTAATATCGGCGTCACCGCCAACGGCTCCACCCTTTCCCTGAAACTGGCCAAGAACATCACCGGCCTCGATACGGTGATGGCCGGCGGCGTCAAGATGGGCACGCAGACCGATGGCAATGATACCACCAAGAGCGGCAATTACGTCACCGGTCTTGACAACAAGACATGGACTGTAGGGCAGACCAATCCTGTTTCCGGCCGGGCAGCTACGGAAGACCAGCTGAAAAGCGTCTCTGATGTAGTAAATAGCAACAAGACCCAGATTACGACCAATACGGATAATATCGCCAAAGGCCTTAATTTCTCTGCCAATACCAAGACAGGCGATACTTACAAGGTCGTTAACCGTGCCTTGGGGGATACAGTGGCAGTCCGCGCCAATGATGCCCAGTCCGGCCATACCTACAAGATGGACAACCTGACCACGGAGATCGACGACAACGGCATCATCACGGTGAAGATGGACACCCAGCTCACCGCGGATAAGGTGACCGTTGGCAAGGATGGCAATGCCATCACCCTTGACGGAAGCAATGGCAATGTGACCACCGGCTCGTCCACCCTGGGCGGCACGGGCCTGACCATCGCCAATGGCCCCAGCGTCACCACCAGCGGCATCAGCGGCGGCAACCAGAAGATTACGGAGGTAGCCAGCGGCGCATCCGGCACGGATGCATCGAGCAACCCGATATATGACACAGACACCAACGGCGCCAATATCGGCGATGTCAAGAAAATCGCCGCCAAGGCGGTCACCGTCAGCGGAGACAACAAGAATACGAAAGTCGCTAAGACTACCAATGCAGACGGAACAGTGGACTACACGGTCTCCCTGAATGACAGCGTGACGCTGGGCAGCGATGCCGGGAAGAGAATCGCACTGAACGGCACGGCTGGTACCGTGTCTGTAGGCGATAAAGTCATGCTGAATGGAGCAAATGGAACAGCCACCATTGGCGGGGTCACCCTTGGCAATGACGGCACGAATACGTATCTGACTGGCCTGACCAACAAGACTTGGGACCCCAATAACATTACCAGTGGCCGGGCTGCTACAGAAGATCAGCTGCAGACGGTATCTAATACGGTCAATGCAGGTTGGAAAGCCAAAGTGGGAGACCAGACTTTGGCTGTTACCCCTGCTGACAATACCCTCACTTTTGTAGCGGGGGATAATATTGCTCTAACGGGGATTGACAGTAGCAACACTATTACTATTGCTACCCGATCGGATGTTCAGTTCAAAACGGTGGCGGTAAAAGGAAAAGATGGCACCTATACCAATGGTATCAATATTGGTGTCCAGGCTGGTGGTGGCGTCAATGGTAGCGCTGCGGATACCATTGCTTCCATTACTGGGCTGAAAAATACTAAGTGGACCACTGACAAGTATATGTCTGGCCGGGCAGCTACGGAAGATCAGCTGAATGAAGTAGCCAAAATCATTAAAGGTGAAGCCAGTGCTTCGGATATTTATGTGAAAAATGCTAGTGTTACTTATGCAGATAATGGTACTGGGACGGGCACAATCAATACAACTAAGGCAGATATAACGGCGACTATAACGGGGCTTCACGATTATTATGTGACCGGCGGTAGCGTCAGTGCGGATGGCAAAACGCTGACCTTGACGAAAAACGGTGGGACACCTATCCCAGGTATTGACCTGACCAGTGTACTGAACCAGGACAAGGACAGCCACCTGGTGGCTGCTGACAGTGGTGCATACACCGTAGACAGTAACGGCAATGTAACACTCCAGGTGAAAAATAACGTAGCGGGAAGTACTCCTACGAATGTAGTGATTTCCGGCATTGCCAGCAATGCGGCTCTCCAGCAGGGACTCAATTTCAAGGCCAATGCTGCGGAAGCTGCTGGCGGCAGTGATACCTACAATGCTCAGCTGGGCGGCACAGTCAGTGTACTGGGCGGCACGGCAAAGAATCAGCACACCTACAATACGGACAATATCACCACTACTATGGACAACGGCACCATCACGGTGAAACTGGACAACGACCTGACGGCCAACAGCCTGACGGCTGGATCGGATGCCACTAATGGTATAGTGAGAGTGACTGGCACGAAGGGTGCCTATGTTGAGATGGACGGCAGTGACGGTTCCATTCATTTGGGTAACAACGGCGGCCGCTATTCGGCACTGTATCAGAACTATGGCGGCAAGGGCTTCCTGTCTTCTGAAACCTCGCCCCGTCTGGAATATGCGGTAGACAATGCCCCGAATACGCGCCATACCATTGCCACCCTCGATGATGGCATGAAATTTGCCGGTGATGATGCTAAGACCGATGCAACAAAGGTGGTCAGCAGGACGCTCAACAGCACCTTGAATATCACGGGCGGTGCTGCTGCTGCTAACTTGACGAACAGCAACATCGGCGTGGTGAAGAACGATGCCGGTGATGGGCTGACCATCAAGCTGAACAAAGACCTGACGGATATGAGCACCATCAGCTTTGCGCCGACTGCAGGCACCACTGGCAGTGGTATCAAGATTGGCTCCCAGACCATTGCCAACAACGGTACCAGCCCTAACTCTGCGACTGGCGACTACATCACGGGCCTGACCAACACGAAGTGGTCGAAGGACGGCATCGTCAGCGGCCGGGCGGCTACGGAAGACCAGCTCCAGCAGGTGGCCAATGCCATTGTAAATGGCAAGGAAACCGGCGGCGGCTTTGGACTCAGTGACAATACAGGCACGGTGGTGAAACAGGATTTGGGCGGCGCTATCCAGCTCAAGGCAGCTGACAGCAATCTGACCACCACGGCAGATACGACTGGCAAGGCTATTACCATTGGCCTGAGCAAGACGCTGAAGGATATGACCAGCGCTACTTTTAAAGACGATACGACTGGTGCTACTACTGTTATCGACGGCAAGGGCATTGCCATTACGCCCCAGAATGGCAGTACGGACAGTCAGGTAAAACTGACCACCGATGGTCTATCCAACGGCGGCAAGCAGATTACCAATGTACAAAGCGGCCTTTATGATACAGCCCAGAACAAGCCGGTAGATATTTCCACTATCACTGCAGGCAGCTCCATGCTGCAGAATGCAGCAACCATTGGCGACTTGCAGACTGTCAGCAATGGTGTGAAAACAGACCTGACAGCTACGGGTTTGAATTTTAAAGGCAATGGGGATGCTACTGTCCATCGGAATCTGGGCGATACCTTGATCATTCAGGGAACCGGTGCGGATGGCCGCACCTATGATGGCGGCGCCAATGTGCAGGTAAAGGCTGATGATAAGACGGGTACCCTGACCGTTCAGCTGGATCGTGACCTCAATGCCCATACCATGACGTTGGGGAAGGCCAGCACCGGTACGGATAAAACCGGCGAGGCAGGTACCTTGATTATCAACGGAAAGAGTAACGATAATTCAACTCAGCCTGTTTCCATCAGCACAGGCTATCAGAATACCACGGATGATACGAAGACTGCCCTGAAGACCAACATGTCCCGCATCACGTATTCCGGCGATAGCCAGTATACCCATACCGTTGCTACGCTGGAAGATGGTTTGCAGCTCTCTGGTGATAATGGTGAAACAGCCAACACCACGCTCAATAAGAAAGTGACCATCAAAGGCGGTGTCACGAAGGATAAACTGGTGGATAACTCCACAGATCCCACGAAGAACAACAACATCGGCGTCATTGCCAGCCAGGATACGGATGGCAATACTACCCTTTCCCTGCAGCTGGCCAAGGATATCACCGGTCTCAATACGGTGACGGCCGGCACGGTGGTCATGGGCAATCAGACGGTCATCAGCAAGGGGAATGTATCAAGCACCGGAAACTATGTCACCGGCCTTGGAAATACGATCTGGGACGGTAAAGACTATGTTTCCGGCCGGGCGGCTACGGAAGACCAGCTGAAGACAGTCAGCGATTCCATTCAGAAATCGGTAGGGAATGCCCAGTTCGGCATTACAGCGGGCGGCCTGTCTGATGGCGGCGATGTCACCATCAAGCAGAATCTTGGCAGTGCCATCCGCATCTATGGCGATGCTCCGGTAACTAACGAGAAAAACGATGGCTCCGGGGATTTCTGGGATCGCAGCAAGGCCAACATCCTGACCAAGGTGAAGAAGGACCATGATGGCAAGGACTACGTCTCCGTAGAACTCCAGGATCATCTCGAAGTGGGTACCCACGCAGGTAAGGATACAGGTGGCAAGGATATTGCCGGTGTGGACGGCAGCATGCAGTTTAAGGGCGCTTCTGCCAAAGAGGTAAACATCACCGGCGATACTGGCATTGCCCTGAGCGACAACGGCAATCAGACGGCTGCTCTTCGCCAGGACAATGGCGCCGGCTATCTGGACCTGACGGGAACCACGGCAGGAACCAAGGCGGCCGTGTCCGTCCATACAGGGGCTAAGAACCTGGCCAAGCAGGACCAGACCCGTCTGACCTATACGGATCAGGACAGCAAAGCCCATGATGTGGCCACCCTGGATGATGGACTTATTTTTGTCGGCGATACAGGGACTGTCAGCCAGGCGCTGAACAGCACGTTGAAGATTTCCGGCGGCGTGTCCAATGCCTCGGATCTGTCTGACGGGAAGAATGTAGGCGTGGTTGCTTCTTCCGATGGCCTTGCTATCAAGCTGGCCAAAAACCTCACCGGCATCGACAGCATTACGGGCTTGAAGAACACCACCATTGGTCCGGACTTTGCTACCCAGGGCCGGGCGGCTACGGAAGAACAGCTGAAGCTGATGCAGAGCAGTATCACCAACAGTATCACCCAGTCGGCTCAGGGCGGCGGCTTCGCTCTGACGTCTGATGAAAAAGGCGATGACAAGATTGTGAAACAGGACCTTGGCAAGGCCATCCAAATCAAGGGCGATACCACCTATAAAGCTGATGGGTCTGTAGAAAAAGAAGGCAACATCAAGACTTCCATTGACAACGGCGCCATCAAGGTGGGATTAAACAAAGATGTGGACCTCGGCAATGATGGCTCCATCAAGGCTGGCGGTGTCACGATCGACAGCAAGGGCATTGACGCTGGTGGCAAAAACATCACCAACGTGAAGAGCGGTATCGTCAATAAGGACGACAGCGACAATACCAATGCGGCCAATATCGGCGATGTGAAGACCCTTGCCGGTGAGGCTGCCAAGACGGAAATCGGCAAGCTGGGCAGCCGGGACTTTGCCGGGGATGATGGAGAAACCGTCTCCAGAGTCCTGGGCGAATCCATGAAACTGTCCGGCGGTGCGGATACGTCCAAGCTGACAAAGGGCAACATCGGTGTGGTGAAGAACGCCGATGGCGATGGCCTGGACATCAAGCTGTCCAGCGAACTTACAGGGCTGACCAGCGTTACCACGGGCAATAGTACTTTGAACAACGACGGCCTGACCATCAACAACAGTGAAGGCAAAGCCGCTACGACCATCACCAGCAGCGGCATCAAGATTGCCGCTAACGGCGACAATACCCATGCTGTGGAAATCACAAACAGCAATGTCTCCATGGGTGGCCAGCAGATCCACGATGTGGCACCGGGGACCAGTGATACCGATGCGGTGAATGTAAGCCAGCTGAAAGGTCTGGTCAGCGGCGTAGATGGAGCTGTAAACAAGCTGAACAATCGCCTGAACCGGGTTGGCGCCGGGGCAGCTGCTCTGGCGGCGCTTCATCCGCTGGATTTCAATCCGGAAGAAAAGTGGAACTTTGCTGCCGGTTTCGGTCACTACGTGAATGCCAATGCCGGTGCCATCGGCGCCTTCTACCAGCCCAATGAAGATACCCTCTTCTCCCTGGCCGGCAGCTGGGGCGGCGGAGAAAACATGGTCAATGCAGGCGTCAGCATCCGCCTGGGTCATGGAAACTCCATCATAGGTTCCCGTACCGTTATGGCCAGAGAAATCATGGCCTTGAAGCAGCAGGTGGAAGCACAGAACCTGAAGCTTAAGGAAAATGAAGATTTGAAGGCCCGACTTGCCAAACAGGACCAGGAAATCGCAGAACTGAAAGCTATGGTTCTTAAGCTGGCGGCTAAAGGCTGATTTCATAGATGCAGAGTAAAAACACCCGAAAGTGATTCTGAAAGAGTCACCTTTCGGGTGTTTTTATATGGTCTTTATCTGCCCGCAGCGCTGCGAACAGGGCAAGGTGTTCTGCTCTATTCCATGATAAAACCCCTGGCGCCCGAAAATCAGCGATTTCCAGACATCAGGGGTTCCGTAAGGCGCGGGAATTGTCATCACCTATCCCTGGATTTTTTCCATTTCGGAAAGGGGCAGAGTGTCTCTCCCTTTAGAGCCGCTTATGAGAAACACCAGAGTACCTGCAGCAGCAGAAATGGTGGAAGCCAGAAGAATGGAAAATTTGGCCAGGTTCAGGAGGCCGGGATCCGTGAAGGCGATGGAGGCAATGAAGATGGACATGGTAAAGCCGATACCGCCGAGCATGCCGGTAGCTGCCAGCTCCCGGGGAGAGGCTTTGCCGGGAATGTCTATATGGCCTATTTTATGGAGAAGGTAGACAGAGCCGAAGATGCCTACCGGTTTTCCAAGGAAGAGTCCCGCCAGGATGCCCCAGGGGAGGGGGGAAGTAAAGTCCAGAGAAGCAAGGGAAATTTCTACGCCCGCATTGGAGAGTGCAAAAACGGGCATGATGAGATATGCAGACCAGGGGTGAAGTCTCTTCTCCCACTGATGAAGCATGGATACTTTGCAGTTTCCTTCTGCTGGAATAGAAAAGCCCAGAATGACTCCGGCTATGGTGGGGTGTATGCCGGCTTTCAGGAAAAAGTACCATGCCACAAGGCCTAAAGCAAGATAGGCCGGGAAGAAACGGATTTTCAGGCGGTTTAAAAGGAATGCGCCGGCCAGAGCTGCCAGTCCGGAAGCCAGGGCCATCCATGCAAGGTCCGTGCTGTAAAAGAGGGCGATGACGACAATGGCGCCTAAATCATCTACAATGGCCAGGGCCGTCAGGAAGACCACCAGCCCCGGCGGTGCGCTTCTGGCTGCCAAGGTCATAATGCCCAGGGCAAAAGCAATATCGGTAGCCATGGGAATGCCCCAGCCGCCGGAGGTTGCAGTGCCAAAATTCAGAAGGCTGTAAAACAGGGCCGGTACCAGCATGCCGCCCAGGGCCCCGCATACGGGAAGAATCATGGCAGATCTGGTGCGTAGTTCTCCATAGAGGAATTCCCGCTTGATTTCCAGGCCCACCAGAAAGAAGAAAACGGCCATGAGCCCGTCATTGACCCAGTGAAGAAGTCCCATTTCCAGGGAAAAAGGTCCTATGCCGATGGCGATTGGCGTGTGGAGGCTGTGCTCATAGGCGCCGCCCCAGGGAGAATTGGCTATGATGACAGCCAGGATGGCACATATGAGAAGAATGACACCGCCCGATGCTTCGGAACGCAAAAAGGAAAGAAATGTGGTGCTCAGGGATTCGATTTTTCGTCTCATAGTCAGCTCCTTTCAGGAAAATGAAATATTCTATTCAAATAATAGCATATAATACATATAATGTCATCACCTATTACGAAATATTTATGTATTGCATTGGATACTATATATTTAAATGAATTTGATAAATAATAGATAGGTACAGGACTGGGAGGACGGGCTTCATCCTGCTTTTTTGTCCCGGGAAGTTTTTGGAAAGATGGCAGAAAAAAGCTGTGAAGAAATGGGGGATATCCTCATTTCTTCACAGCCTTAAAGGCGGTTCTTTATTTACTTAAATCAATGGAACGGATCTGCTTCCGCAGGGGCAGTACAGAGTAGGGGGCTACGGAGAATTCGTCCACTCCCATGCGGAGGAAGGTTTCGGTGATGGAAAGGTCGGAACCCAGTTCACCGCACATGCCTACCCAGATGCCTGCTTTGTGAGCATTTTCCACGGTCATCTGAATCAGTTTCAGTACAGCCGGATGGTGGGGATTAAAGAAGTCAGAAAGGACGCGGCTTGTTCTGTCTACTACCAGGGTGTACTGGGACAGGTCATTGGTGCCGATGGAGAAGAAATCTACTTCTTTGGCCAGTTTGTCGCTGATTAAGGCAGCTGCCGGCGTTTCTATCATAATGCCTACTTCCATATGATGGTCATAGGCGATGCCCTTCTTATCCAGTTCCATCCTGACTTCGTCCAGAATTTCCCGAGCCTTCCATACTTCCCATACCGAGGTAATGAGAGGGAACATGATGGCTGCTTTGCCAAAGGCGCTGGCCCGGAGAATGGCACGGAGCTGGGTCTTGAAGATTTCCGGCCGTTTCAGGCAGATGCGGATGGCCCGCATGCCCAGGGCCGGGTTCTCTTCCTTCGGCAGATGGAAGGCAGAGGCTTCCTTATCAGCGCCAATATCCAGGGTACGGATGATGACGCGCTTACCTGCCATGGTTTCGATGGCCAGTTTGTAAATATTAAACTGTTCCTCTTCACTGGGGAGAGTGTCTCTTCCCATGTAGATGAATTCACTGCGGAAGAGGCCGATGCCTTCGGCATCATTTTTCAGGACGGCAGCCAGGTCGGAGGCGGAAGATACATTGGCTGCCACTTCCACCCGGTGACCATCTACGGTTTCACTGGGAAGGCCTTTCAGCTGCTGCATCAGTTCCTTCAGCCGGATGCTCTGGTCCTGTTTCTCCTTCATCACTGCCAGAATGCCCGGTGTAGGATCGAGATATACAGTGCCGGAGAATCCATCAATCACAGCTGTTTTGCCGTCAAAGGAGTCATCCACTTCTGTGCCGGTGGCTACGATGGCAGGAACGCCCAGTGCCCTGGCCAGAATGGCAGTGTGGGAAGTGGGGGTGCCTTCTTTTGTGACGAAGCCCAGAATTTTCTTGGTATCCATCTGGATGGTTTCACTGGGGGTGAGGTCATCGGCATAGAGGATGCAGGGCTCATCGCCGGCAAACATGGCTTTTTTCTGATGAAGGGTACGCAGGAGGATGCGGGCGATTTCCTGCACGTCTGCTATGTGGGCCTGCATGTATACATCAGTTCCGCTGCTGTAAATCTGGGTGAAGTTCTTTTCAGCCTGGGAAATGGCAGATTCTGCATTGATGCTCTGGCTGCGGATCATGGAGCGGACGGCATCTACAAATTCCGATTCTGTCAGCATCTGCTGGTATACTTTGAAAATGGAAGCATTATCCAGACCCACATGGGACACGGCTTCCTGATAGAACTGGTTCATTTTGGCAGAGGCGGTATTTCTGGCAGAATCGAACCGGGCCACTTCGGTTTCCGGGCGGTCTACCTTGGATTCTTCTACGCTGAATTCTTTGTGACGGAATACCCGGAGTGGTCCGATGGTAACCATACCGGAAATGCTTTTACCTGTAATTTTTTCCATTCTATGCAATCCTTTCTTTTTCCGCAGAGGAAATCAGTCTTCGATTCCTTCCCTTCCCATGACACCTTTGTCATAGTAGTGGCGGATTTTTTTCATTTCAGTAATGAGGTCGGCAGCATCCAGAATATAGGATGGAGCGTTGCGGCCGGTGAATACCAGTTCCACCTCCGGACGGCGGGCAGCAAGGATCTCCTTCGTGTCCTCCTCGGTGGCCAGGTCATACCAGCAGGCCATATTGTATTCATCCAGGATAACTACATCGTAGGGGCCGGAAACGGCACCGATGGCGTCATCAATGCCTTTCCGTATCATATCCCGATATTCTTTGGGCGGGTGACCGGCAGGATACACCACCAGCTTGTCGCCCCAGGCCTTGATTTCTTCTTCGGTAAGCATGCCTTCCTTGGCAATGAAATAAGGTTTACCCAAAGTAATAAGGGTGATGCCGTCAAGGCTTTGGAGCACTTTCTGCTCTGAGTAGGCCAGAGATTTCATGAACTGGATGATGCATACCTTTTTCCCCGCACCTATGGCGCGGATGGCAAGACCGATGGCAGCCGTGGTTTTCCCCTTGCCGTCACCGGTATATACTTGAATGTAACCTTTCATCATATCCTCCTTATCAGAAAATATCATTTGGAAGGGATATTTCTATCGAATTAAAGAATAGATTGGCCATTCTTTCATTACCCTATTATACAATGGATAGAAAGGAAACAAAAGGCGATGATTCCGATTTCATCCAAGGAAAAACCGCCATGGAAACCATGACGGTTTTGATTACAGACATTTGTTGTTAAAACAGCGTCTTTTTTTGTACATTTTATGAATGATATAAGCAGCCAGAAGGAGGAAAAGAAGCACAATGAAACGAGTGCCGTGCTCCGAGAAATAAATCAGGTCGTGGCCTAGCCATACTTCAATGATTACAGAGGGAATCTTGCCGATGAGGGTAGATTTCAGATGCTCCCGGCTGGTGAGCTTGCTTAAGACGGCAATGGCAGTGAAAAGAATATTGGGGGAATAGGGAATAGCCCTGGCCAGAGCCATATTCTTCACACAGCTGTATTTGTCCAGCTTGGTAAGCATATGCTTCTTTTCAATCAGACGGCGGGCTTCCTTACGGAAGAAGATACGTCCGATATGGAAACTGATTTCAATGCCGATGACTTCTCCCACCCAGGAAATGAAAATCCCCGGGAGCAGGCCGAAGAGCGCTCCATTCACTGTAAGGAAGGGAATCGTAGGAATCCCGAAGACATTACAGAAAATGAGCAGACCAATGCTCACAAGAAAAGCTCCGTACCCGAAGGATGAAATGTAATCCGCCAGACCGTCCACATCGCCTGCCATGGTGAGGTGGATGGTATGGTAATAAAATTCAGGATAGTACATACGAACCAGGTAAACGGATATGACGGCAGCAGCAATCAGAATCAAAAGTCCGATAAGCTTTTTACATTTGTCAATCATAATGTATCCTTTTAGCCGCCCACAAGCCGGAAATCGGCGCAGTTATCTGTCCCGGCGGAGCGGCGTACCGGACAGATATATCTTATGGTTCTCGTTTCAGTCAGTCGTAAGCTTTAGAAAAGCAGTGTTTATTGTAAGCGATTTGTCAAGATTATGCAAATACCTTTTCTTATCTCATATATTATAATACAGGGTCATCAGATTTTCCAATATACATAGCAGACTATATAAGTTTAGAATACCGATAAAATCGGGAGTTTTGCAATTCGTTTCCATTGGCAGCTATGAAAAATCAAACAGAGGGATACGTTACTGCTTCATGGCAGGGGAGTATATCAGAAAAGAGAGAGGGCGGACAAAGAGGGGGAAAGGTAAAAAGGCTGCAACGCCCTGCCTGGCTTTTCATGGTTCATGATGAGGTCAATCTAAGGGTCTTCATACATCAAAGGACAGGCCCTGCCATGGTTTTTCAGAAATGACACCGTTTCGCCCCCTTATATGCTATCTTTCCTTTTATGCTTAGTGTAAAATTTTACTCGGTAAGGGAATTTTTCCAGAAACAATAAAAGAGG